>Ga0209573_1001404_pt1 | contig 37521 bp, 20 predicted proteins | sample TNRBio252014_DNA_FD_185870 | JGI IMG/M metagenome (GOLD analysis project Ga0209573, IMG submission 185870) | Wastewater treatment Type I Accumulibacter community from EBPR Bioreactor in Madison, WI, USA - TNR Reactor_6/25/2014_ DNA (SPAdes)... | ecosystem: Engineered > Bioreactor > EBPR >...
AGCCCGTCGAAAATGCTTTTCCGGTAATCGTTTTGCCTTGTTCCAGTCCATAACCCTTAAAATAATTCCACAAAAATACAAATTTTCCCACAGACTTAATAAAGAGGTCTAATATATCTATCTTAAACTTTGTTACTACCATACTCGACTACAAGCGGAAGGAATACAACCCACAACTATGGAACACCTCTTAGCCCAATTCTCGGAACAATACTCAGCCCACCCCGCCGTATTAGGTCTTCGGACTAAGATGATTGACGACGTAAAGTATATCGTCATTCGGGTGAATGAGCAGGCGGAATCTTTGCCCTCTTTTCCCGAAACCTACGAAGGCTACCCCATCATCATTGAAAAAGGACAACCTGCCATCCCGCAAACTACTATTTAATTTCCTACCTCTTCAACAGAAAGCCCACCGCATACTGTCCCGCCCGAAAGTTAGGTAATTCGGCTTGGAGGGGCTTATTGTCTTTGAGGGCTTCGCGGTAATCGCGGATGACGGCTACCGATTCCCACTGCGCCGTCTCCGACTTGCGGTACAGGATGCTGAGCGGGATGGTATCGGAGGGGTTCAGGGTGTACATCTCAAAGACGGCTGTGGTAAAAAAGTCCTTCGGCAGGAACGTAAACTGCATCGTTACGGGTAGTGGCGATTCCTTAGCCGGTAACACCTCCCAATAGCGATTACCCACTTGGAATTGGTCGTACTGTACGTTGGCATTCAGCGGCGGAAAGTAACAGTAACGCATCCATACATGCGTCGGCTCAAGGGGCGTATCTTTTTTCACGGTGAGGGTACAGCCCGGTGTTTCCGTTTTTTCCGTGCGGGTGGAAAGGACAAAATAACTCTGCGCCGCGGCATCCGCCATCCGGTCTTCGGGGTCAATCAGGATGCGTTCGGGTTGGAAGGTGGTGGAAGCCATCCAGCGCGTCCGTTTACTGCTGATGATGAGGGGTTGAATCTTGCGTTCGCCGTTTTTACCCAGCAAGAGCAGTTCGACCTTCGAGCCGTCGGCTACGCCCGTCTTTTGGATGACCTCCTGCACCAAGAGTGCCGACGAAACGAAATTCCGTCCCTGTGGCATGATGCTGAGTTCCTCCATCCGCCAGAAGACGTATCCGGGCGTGGTGATCCACGTTTTGAAGAAGGCATCTAACTTCAGCCCCGCCACCGACTCCATCACCTTACGGAAATCATCCGTCGTAGCCGAACGAAAGCGGTACTCATTCATGTATTTGCGGATGCCTTTAAAAAAAACGCTGTCCCCCAACTGCCCCCGCAAGGAATGCACCACCAACGCGCCTTTATCATAAACGGTACTGCCGTAAGTGATCTTTTCGGGAACACCTGCCACCGCAAAGTAGCCTTCGTCCCGCACGTGGGTTCGGGAACAGACGCTTGCGACGATGTTGCGGATGTATTTTTGGTAGCCGTCCTTACCGTCCAGCATTTCTTGGTAAAAGGCTTCCGCCCAGCGGGCAAAGCCTTCGTTGAGCCACATATCCCCCGCCGAAGAACAAGTAACCAAGTTGCCGAACCAGCTGTGTGCCAGTTCATGCGCCCACAAGCGGTCGTTACTCATCGTGGAGTCAATGAAATTTTTGGGGTAAGCGATGTTGGTAGCGTGTTCCATAGCACCGCCGGTCATGGGTACGGCGACGTAGCCGACGCGCTCCCATTCATACGTACCGAAGTAGTTTTCATACCACCGCAAAGCACTTTTTAAGTTGCGAAACGAACCCCGCGCCGCCTGTTCCTTACCGGGAGCGACGTAGAGCGTGATGGGAATATCGCCTTTGTTTCCTTTGTAAATATCTTCTACGGCTACGTAATCGCCGACGGCAAACGATGCCAGATAGGTACAGATCGGATCGCGTAACGCCCAGTGGAAGGATGCCGAACCGTCGTCGTGCGTCTCCTTTTTAATCATAGAACCGTTACAGACGGCTGTTTTTCCCTTCGGCACACGGAGGTTGAAGCTGTACGTAGCTTTATCGGTAAAGTCATCCACGCAGGGAAACCAGACCTTGCCATAGCAGTGAGGGATGCGGTCAATGGCTACGCCGAGATTGTAGATGAAGTCTTGGGAATAATAGATGCCCCCGAAGTAGGACGGTTTACCGGGCTGACCCGAATAATGAATCCGCACCGTTCCCGTATCGGCATCCGCCATCTTGGTGATGGAAATAGAGAGGCGAGTATCTTTTTGGCTGAAGGTGAGGGCAATATTTTTTTTGAGGTATTCCACCTTTTCGACTTTCAGGTCGAGTAATTCGAGGCGGAGTTCGCCATCCTTGGCGGTGCGTTTGAATCGAACGTCGGTGAATCCGGCGATGCGTTCCTCCGTCATCTCCCGAAAGTGGAGTTGGATGTGGTAATGCAGTACGTCTATCGCCCCGAAAACGGGAAACGCGCCTAAGAAACAAATCAGAATCGGCAGAATACGCAACATATCGCTTAAAATGACCGCTAAATTACGGCAAAAAGCGAGAGTCGATACTTTTTTTGCCCGACGATAATGATTTTAGCGAATCCAGAGGACGGTTATACCGGCTGTTGCCCCGTTGAGTAAAAGGTTTACGGTATAATAACCGGAAGCCAAGCCGTTAATGGGTATTTCGGGTACTCCTCCGCCTTTGAGGTGGATGGTTCGGATGCGTTTACCAGAGGGGTCTAAAATTACTATTTCCGCTTTGATGCCGTTGGGTATTTGCGCCTGCACATTTACTTTATCACCCGAAGCGGGATTGGGATAACAAGTAAAAGGTACACGATTACCCGCAAAAGGATAACGGCTCACGTTTTCCCAACGAAGGATACGTTCAGCCTCGCGGATGCCGGTCAGGTATGCGCCATGAACCGTACTGCGATATTTATTGATGGTATGTTCACCGGCAAAGAGCAGGCGATTAGCAACCGGTTCTGCCATTTGGTCGAAGTCATCTTCATTCATTCCAACGGTAGGGTACGAATAAGCCCCGTAACTGTACGGATTTTGCGACCAACGGGTAACGACCATTCGCTTCGGTTCGGGAATTTCATTACCGTAAATGGTGCGCAGGGTTTGCATGACTTGGGACTGAATTTGGGCATCGCTTAGTTTTTCTAACTCAAAGCCGTAATTTCCAAAACCGAAGGTAACTAGCACGTTGGCATCGCTAAAGGTTCGATAATTCAAAAAGTAAGTGAACTTGCCTTTCACGGGATCGGTATAGCCGATGTATTGGGTTTTCGTGTCCCAAAAGGCTTCATCCCACACCAAAAATACTTTATTGACTGCCCCCATTTCGATGCGATTCCATAGCGCAAGGCGTTCAGCATCCAAAGCGGGTGCGAAATTAATCACTTGCTTTTTCAGCACCCCTAAGGGAACGGTAATGACGGCATAATCAGCTTCGATCTTTTCGCCGTCGCGGGTGGTGATGCGTACCCCTTCGGCGGGGGCGTATTCGGCTTGGCTAACGGCTTTATTGTATCGGATGCGGTCGGCTATCGGCTGAATGAGGGACTGAATCAGCACGTCGTAGCCGTCAGGAAATATGACATCGTAGCCCGGAAAAAGGTCATCACTTGATAAATACTTGGCTGAAAGTCTTTCAATCGGTCCGCCGAAATCAAATTCGGTGTAAGAAGTCATCATCCATACCCACAGGGGATCATCTAACTTTTGGGCATCGATTTGGGCGATCATGTCCCGCACGCTGAAGTCGGTCGTTAAGGCATTGGCGCGACGTTCCACTTCGGCTAATAATTCGTTATAGGCTTCTTCGGAGGTTTGAATGGTGGCATCAGAAATGAGTTGCCCCTGCGCGTTATAAACATCTAAGCTGTCATCATCAGTAACGAAGAGTCGGGCGTTGGCTTTTCGAGCTAAGGGGGTGATGGGGTTATCGCCGTCGGGTCCGTGTATCCATCCTGCCCCTAAATCCATCGGGATGCCCGTACTGCGGTCGGTAACGATGCGTCCACCGGCACGGTTTTGGGCTTCGAGGATGGTGGCTTGAATGCCAGCTTGTTGTAAACGTAAGGCGCAGGCGATACCGGCTCCTATGATAACGACCTTCGGCGAAGCAGTAGTACGTCCGGTTTGGGATAAGAGCCAATGAGGTGTTGTCATCAGCCCTGTGCCAAGAATAAACGTATTAAAGACAAAATCGCGTCTTTTCATTATTAGGTCAATTAGGATAAATAACTACTAAATTACGGCAAAAAGCGTTCCCTTCGCCATCGGTACTACTTCGTGCGATTATTATAAATAGATGATACTTCCCTTGTTTTTAAATTAAATCTTATCAAGCAGATAAAAAAATCAACCCTTATTAAAGCAATTATTAAAGTTCAAAGCAAAAGAATCGCTAACTTGCGTTCCGATTTATGCCTATTTCCTAATGAAAAAGCTCCTCTGTTTCGTTCTGACCGCGTTTGTATTTTCATTGAACGCTCAAGCCCAAGACTGTCCCCGTATTTTCACGAAGGGAGACACCCTTTATTGCGATCCTGCGCCTCAATATCAGTGGTTTGACAATAATCAGCCGATACCCGGAGCTACGAAACAGTGGTATCTACCAACGAAAGGTGGTAACTTCTCCGTGCAGGTATCGGGTACAACAGCGAATTTTGCCTATACCCCACCCGTCATCAAAGAGAAGTCTGTTACGGGGCGAATCATTGACGAAAGGTATGAGCCTATCGCTGATGCAACCATAAGCGTAGGCTCAAAAAACGTTAAAAGTGATGCAGAGGGACGCTTCTCTTTAGAAGGTGTGAGCGTTTCCGGTAACAAGGCTATCGTAACCATTAGCAAAGACGGCTTCTGGAAAAATACGCAACGGGTGCATTTCTTCGACCAAGACACCGCTGCACTAACGGCGATGCTTGAACCCTTAAGGATCACCAACCGATTTGATGCGCAAAAAGGGGCGACCATCTCGGAAAGAGGCTTTTTCCTGACCTTTGAACCGGATGCTATCGTTACCGAAGACGGGAATCTGTACCAAGGCAAGGTTGACTTATTTCTAAAGCGTTCCTTCCCACATGAGGACGGTTTCGGGCTTCGGATGCCGGGCGGGGATTTCTCCGCGATAGACCAAAACGGGCAGGAGCAGTTGCTGGTTTCTTATGGCTTTATGTCGGCGGAAATGCAAGGCAGTAATGGGGAAAAACTCCAATTGGCGCAAGACGTAGAAACGACACTGGAATTTTACATCCCTTGGGAACAAAACAAGACTGCCCCCGACAGTATGCCCCTGTGGTATTTTGATGAAAAAAATAGTATTTGGAGACCGGAAGGTATCATCCGTAAAATAGATGATCGCTACGTAGGAGCGGTGATCCATTTTTCCGCATGGAACTGTGATGTGCCGACCAAACGAGCTACCTTAAAGGGAAAAGTGGTGGATTGTCGGAAACGCCCCCTTCCCTATCAAATCGTACAGGTGGGGGAGCGTCGGGTTACCACAAATCAGGACGGCTTGTTTGAATGTTTTGTGCCGGACGGACTACGCTTTCCGGTTACAGCCGGATTAGATAGTATTTGGGTGGATGCTTTACGGGCGGGCTCGGTTCAAGATATTGGTATTTTGCATTCCGCCCATGCTTATCAGGCGGTTGGTTTAGTGGATTCGGCAGGAAGGCTCAGGGTTTACGGAGCCGGATTAGTCAGCTATTCCGTTGATAGTGGCAAAACCTTTCATCCCAAAAAGGATATGTTAACGCTCAATAAAGATTATCCGAAATCGGGTATTGCTCGTGATACTGCGGATTGTGAGATTCGATTTCCCATTCATATCGCCACTAAGCCGAGTGATTGCCGGTTTTTAACCCAAAATCTTTTAGCGTTAGAACCCACCTTCACACAGTTGAATAAGGCTTTTGCGCATAATGGAACGGTTTATAAAGGTAACTTCAACTGGATCGGCTCTGCGGAAACGGAAATTATCGCCAATTATTTTTACTGCCTCCATGTCTTAAAGTTAGCCAACTATTCGGCTAAACTACTCCCCGAATCGTTCGCATCGTTACGCAATTTACGCTTATTAGATGTAAGCGACAATCAACTAACGAATTTACCGACATCATTTGGACAATTACGTAATTTACAAACGCTGAACTTATCTCAAAATACACTATCCGAGCTGCCGGAGTCCTTCGGGCAGTTAAGAGCTTTACAAACGTTCAAAGCATCTCGAAACCAACTAACCCAACTCCCTGCATCCTTCGGGCAGTTAAGAAGTTTGGCTTCTTTAGATTTGGAATCCAATCGTTTGGCATCCCTACCGGAATCCTTTGGACAAATCGGTTATTTAAATGATCTGAATCTTAGGAGTAACTTATTAACTTCCCTGCCGGAGTCCTTCAGTGATTTGCCTTTCCTTCAATCGTTACGTTTAGGACTAAATAAACTCACTGATTTACCCGCTCGGTTCGGAAATTATCGCTTTTTGCTTACGTTGGATTTAGGGGGGAATTTGCTCACCAGTTTACCGGAGTCCTTTGGACAAATGATCAAATTGGATACCCTAAGTTTAGCCGGCAATAAATTAACAGTTCTGCCTGCATCTTTTTCACAGTTGGTTGAATTAGACACTTTAGGATTGCATGCTAATTTGCTGACTACGCTTCCCGAATCGTTTGGGCAACTCAATCAATTAAAATACCTGACTTTGAATAAGAATCAACTGACGCGTTTACCCGAATCATTTGGGCAACTGACTCAGTTGATCCGGCTGTATTTAGATAATAATGAACTGACCGGTTTACCCCAATCGTTTGGACAACTGGCTCAATTATACAGCTTAAATTTAAAATCAAATCAACTGACGAGTTTACCGGAATCGTTCGGACAACTCAATCAGCTGGTAAGCCTGTATGTAAATAGTAATCAGCTGACCGGTTTACCCCAATCGTTCGGACAATTAAAGGCTTTAAGAACGTTGGACTTATCGTATAACAAGTTCAGCAGCTTACCGGAATCATTCGGACTACTGACCAATTTATCCGACTTAAATTTAGGATCCAATCAACTGCGCAATCTACCCGAATCATTCGGGCAATTGAAAAATCTCTACATATTGAATCTTATAGGCAACAAGCTGACTACCTTACCCGAATCGTTTGGGCAGCTGGAATCGTTAGCGCAATTAGATTTAAGTGGCAATACCAGCATGAACCTGCCCGCGTCCTTTAGCCAGCTTAAAAATCTTTGGAAACTGACCGCCACTGTCATGAACTGGTATAGTTTACCCGAAGAGATTTGTGAACTAACCCGCTTAAATACTTTAGAAATAAGGGATAATAATTTGAGTAGCTTACCGCCCGCTATCGCCAACCTGAAAGACAACCTGAAAAAACTTATTCTTACACGTAACCCTATCTCCGAAGAAGAGAAAGCCAAAATCCGCTCGTGGTTACCGAATACAGAAATAACGTTCTAATACCTATCTTTGCCCCGTGAATCTGACGGCAGAAAACCTCACCAAACGCTACGGACAGCAGGTAGCGGTGGATCAGCTGAATTTCAGCCTGACTTCGGGCGAAATCGTGGGCTTCCTCGGTCCCAACGGCGCGGGCAAGTCCACCACCCTCAAGATGATAACCGCTTACCTGCCCCCCACCGCCGGCACGGTCAGGCTCGGTAACTACTCCATAACAGAGGACAGCCTCGAAGTCCGGCGCAATATCGGCTACCTCGCGGAATCCAACCCACTGTACTTGGACATGTATGTGCATGAATTATTGCGCTTCACGGGAAAGATATTCGGATTGAAAGGCAAAGCCCTCACCGCCCGCATCAACGACTTAATCGAAATGACGGGGCTTACCCGCGAACAGCACAAAAAGATCGAAGCCCTCTCGAAAGGTTATCGCAAACGGGTGGGACTCGCTCAAGCCCTCATTCACGACCCCGCCGTCCTGATCTTGGATGAACCGACCGACGGATTAGACGTATTCCAAGTGGTAGAAATTCGCAACCTGATCCAGTCCTTTGCGGGAAAGAAGACGATTTTATTCTCATCGCATATCTTGAGCGAGGTGGAAGCCCTTGCCGCGCGGGTGATGATTATCCATAAGGGGCAGATCATCGCCGACCGAACGATCAAAGAACTCTCCGCCGCTATCGAAACCGACCAAGTGGTGCGTTTGGAGACCGAAAAGCCCGGCTTTGACCTTCGCCCCATCGAAGCCCTCCCCACCGTGAAAAGCATCGAACCCCAGACGGCAACGACGTTCATCATCCGCGCCGAAGCCTCGGAGGACATCCGCAAGTTCATCTACGAGGAGTCCGTCCGGCAGGGTAATACGCTCCTTTCGCTGTCGAAGGATGAGGTCAGCTTGGAAGATTTATTTCGGAAGGTGGCGGGGGGATCATCATAAGAATTAATGACCATGGCAATATTTTATTTTTATGGCAAAAAAACCAACATGACTCCTTACCAGTTAAGTAAATCAGAAAGCCGTTATTTGCAAGAAATTAACGAGCTTTACTACATGATTCCCGCTTTGCAGGAAATAGAACGGCGTTTGGCATCTGCCGATAACTGTTCGGAACGATTGTTAATGATCTGGGATGAACTGTATGAGATTATGGTTCAGTGCAAACCGCAGGTTGATCTACTTTTGGAAGAACGTAAAGCCAAAGGAAATATCAAAGACGTTAACCAAGCCCGAAAGAGTGTTGCCGGCAATTTGTTTTCTAATTTAATTATTTATTTGTTCATCCAAAGTAAGATATTGGGGCATATCAAACCGGATATTTTCATTACGTCCAAACTCGGCGAAGTTCCGCAACTGAAAGACCTCACTACTATTCACGTAGATACCGAAACTCAAAAACCGGATATGGATTTAGCCGTCTATGCTTTTGATGAACAGGAATCATTACGAAACTGTCTGATTCTATCCCTGAAAACGTCATTACGGGAACGCGCGGGACAGACTTACAAATGGAAATTATTACTTGAAATCGCCAACACCGAAAACGCAATCAAGCAAAAATACGGCATCCGCTACGAAGCTCCTTTCATTCCCAAAATCGGTTTTGTTACCGTTAATTTTTACAACGAGATCAATAATCCGCAACATCGGGGTATGTTCAAATTTTTCGATGCTTCCTTTATCGGGAAAAACATAACTTCGGACTTTATTGCCAAATTATCCGAATTACCCGCTTACGTCAATCGCGAAATATGATCCTTGAACCCGTCCGAGAACCCGAATTAGACTTTTCCGGTGAAAGTTACGGTAGTCTGTACCCGAATTTGCATCGTTATCCGGCTACGATGCTCCCGCAGGTAGGCATCTGGCTTTTGGAAAAGTGGGGCATTCAAGGCGGGCGGTTCTTAGACCCTTATTGCGGGTCGGGTTCGTCGTTTGCGTCGGCATTAGCGGTAGGGGATTTTGAAATGTACGGCTACGACCTCAACCCCTTAGCCGTCTTGATTTCCCGAGCTAAGTTCACCCTGTTGGACTTAGCGACTATCGAACAGTATTATGACGCATTAAGAGACCGCTTATTAGGCGAAAAACCTACCGAAATCACCATCCCGCCCATCGTCAATATTGACTATTGGTATGCCAAAGAAGTGCAGCAGGATTTAGCGTTCATCAAACAGGTCTTAACGGAAACGGTAGTATCACCTTACGCGGACTTATTTACCTTACCGTTTTGTGAAACCGTGCGGGATTGCTCTTACACCCGTTCCAATGAATTTAAACTCTTTCGTATTCCCGAAAAGCAAATACCAACCTTCCAACCCGATGCTATTGCGTACTATCTGCGTCGTTTGAGTCAAACGATTGAAGTGTACCGATTAATCTACCATCCTAAATTAGCACAAAAACGCTTAGACTTGTATTTAGAAAACAAAGCCTTCCAAAACGGAGTATCAGAGGTGGATGTAGTCCTCACCAGCCCGCCCTACGGGGACAGTCGAACAACCGTTGCTTACGGGCAGTTCTCTAATTTCGCCAATGAATGGTTGGACGTTCCGCAAGCCCGCCAAATTGACAATCAACTAATGGGTGGAAAAACGGCTACCGAACCTTTTACAGACGGAATAATAGGCGCACAAATCACGCAAATAGCGGAAGAGCATCCCAAACGTGCCAAAGAAGTATCTGCATTTTATATGGATTTACAAAAGTCTATTCAAAAAGTAGCTCATGCAGTTAAGCAAGGTGGGATGGTCTTTTATGTGTTAGGAAATCGCACCGTGAAGGGCGTACAGTTGCGGACGGACTTATTTACGGCGGAACAATTTACCCAAAACGGTTTTGAACACCTAACCACCTACGAGCGTAAGATCGCCAACAAAGTAATGCCTTCTGCCAATTCACCTTCTAACATCAACGGGCAAACAGCTCCCACGATGACAATGGAATACATTGCGGTGTGCCGGAAAAAATAGTATTCGATAAGTGCTTCCCCGCAAAAAAATATTCCCACCCCACTCCTCCTATCTCAATAAGCATATTATATTTGCAGGAAATAAATTTATCAGCCATGCTTAATAACGTCCTGCGAAACCTCTTTCAAGAAACGACTACCGATTCCACCGACATCACGCCCGAACCCATCGCCGAAACAAACGTACCGCCAACGGTAACATCGCCAGCGGACGTTCACACCGAGCCGGAAAGTTCACCACCTGCCGAAGATGCCGAAAAAACCAATCTTCAAACCGAAATAACTCGGTTGAATGAAGAAGTGAACAACCTTCGCACGGTGGAACAACGCTTTGCCGACTACCGCCTCCGCCAAAATCTGCACACTACTTTACAAGGGATGCCCACCCATGCCCCACCTGAAACGCTCGTCGAACCCGTGCGGGTACTCTTGGAAGGCTCGTTTCAAATACAAGTTACGGAAGACAATACCGTCCTGATTCACGATCCGGCAGGGCAAGTCCGTCAGGAACAAAGCCTGCACCTGCTTGTGGAAGAACTGCTAACGTCCCTCGGCGCACTCAAACGCAGTTACGGCTCACCGAACGATGCCCCTGTCGTGATCCAACCGCCAATGGTCTCGCCCCTGCCCGGACTCCAGCAAGCCCGCGCCCACCTCGACAGGATGCGAAGCTTCGCTTCGTAATTATAAATTATGAATGAAGAATTACGAATTAATAGTTGCCCGTGCATTTCTTAATTCGTAATTCTTCTCTATAGTTTCCCCCTATTTCATTCTTAATTCATCATTCTTAATTCATCATTCTTAATTCATCATTCTTAATTCTTAATTAATTAATCACCATGTCTTTTACTGAAGGTATTTGCCTGCCCATCCAACAAGCATTAACGGAGACGGCAGGAAGCAACACCCCCATGCTCAAACGCGACCGTTTGGGTTATCTGGAAGCCCTTGTCAGCCGGAACAATCTCGGCACGGTGCGGCAGGTGGCTGTCCCCTCCGACGGCAAACGCAAAAATGTAGAGATCATCTACCTGCCGCGTGGCTTGGAGTCGAGTGTGCAGACCACCCAACCGACTGCCTTTTGCGATGCTTCCGACACCGTTGATCTCAAAAGCCAGACCGTGCAGGTTCAAAGGTGGCGACACCGCAAGCTTCGCCTTTCCGAAGACGACCTCCGGCGGGTCTGTTTTGACAGTGATGCGGGCTTTGGGGCGCAAGTCATGTTAGCGGAGATGAACGCCCTGCTCCTTTCCGTCAACAAAGACCTGCTTGCCATCCAAACCACTAAGTTCGGAGAGTTTGCCGACGATAGTACGGTGAAAAATATTTCCCTGTTAGACACCGACAACAAGCCCGACTACTTCGCCGAATCGCAACTGTTGGAAGAATACGCCCGCATCTCCGGGAGCGGTATGCCGATGCTCGTCGGAGCGGGAGATTTAGCCCACTACACCCGCATGAGTAACAAAGGTTGTTGTAATATGAACGGTATTGACCTGAGTCAGGCGGGCGAATTCGCGTTCTTTTATGACCGGAACGTGGATGCCGTGCTGGATAACGGTGAGGAAAACTACATCTTACTCGCTCCGGGCGCAGTCCATTTCTTGGTCTGGAACGGCAACGTAGGGCAATACGCCTTCAAAACCGAGCGCGACGAAGCCGGCACCATCGTTGACCCCTACACGGGTATCCGCTTTGATCTGGATATGATTTTCGACAAATGTAACAAACGCTATAACATCACCCTGAGCCTCAACTACGACCTCTTCCACTTGCCCGCCGACGCTTTCTCCCCCACCGATGAACTCGAAGGCGTAAACTACACCCTACACTTCCAAAAAGGGTAACCTCCGCCGGCATTAGTCCCTCGACTTTAGTCGGGGGACTAATGCCGTGTATCCCGGCACTAAAGCCTCAACTCAAAATCATTCCAATTCCTATGTTCTCCTTCACCACTACCGAATGGAGTTTAGCTCCCATCAGTGCCGGCACGGGCGTTTTGACCGAAAGCCGAGCGCACTTTATCACGGACGTTACCGCACTCACCGAGACGGTGCGCCTGTACCTCCGCCCCGAATGCTATGTACCTGAGGGCAATTTCCCCCCCACCGAGCAAGCCCAACCGCCCATGCCATACTTCTTTGCGGAAATCGGCGCGAGTACCCCGCTCGATACCGACCTGCCGATGCTTCCCGTGGGGTCGGCGGCGCAGTCCAATCTGAATGTTAAAATACGCTTGGAAATGACGGATGCCGTCGGCGGTACGATTCGCATCACGGTAAAAGTCTTTCAAGTGGTCGGCGCGGATCAGGACGGATCAAGCCTCAACGCCAACACGAAGGCGGGCTATTGGCGGGATTTTATGAAGAAAAAAGCCCTTAACCGCAACATGCCGTCCGTCTTTGATACCGAAAAGGTGATGCGCCTGACGCTCTTTGCCCGCAATAAAAGCTATGAATCGGCGTTCGCTTATACGGACAGCCCGCCCGTTCGCCACCGGACTTATGAAACGGTTGGCGTACCCGTGATGACCCGTAACGGTCAAGCGGCGGAGCAACTCCACCTTACGCAAACTACGCGGGTACGCTTTTCGATCACTTCCACCGAAGCCATTACGGAAGCATATGCCATGCTCGTTCAAATTTCGGGGAACGATTCTGAAGCGATCACCTTCGCTAATGCCCTGAAAATCAGTTATATTCAGGCGGATGCTACCTTAGCCCCCACCTTTTCCGATTGGGGATTGGACAATATTGCGTTCACGCCCACTGAAAATTCAGCTTTACAATCGGACGGCGATCACTATTTTTTTGAAGCGCACCTTCAGCCTCCCGAAGCCGGAACGTATATCCTCTTTTCCCTGTGGAAAGATGCGGATGATAACTTTAGGTCTCTTTGCTCCGCCGAAATTACGACCACCGCTGTCCCCGACCTTCTCCCCCCGGAGATTTTGGGCTTTCTGACGGATTATTCCGCCGTCTTTGGCAACGCGCTCCAAGCATCGGCGGGGGAACGCATCGAAAGCAAAATCTATGTAACGACCGACGATTACGATTCCGTGCGGGAAAAAACATTCAACCAAGCCCTGTCTTCCGTTCAAATTACCATCTATGCGCGGGACGGCGACCTGACCCACATCTTGGAACATGAAAACTGGCAGAAACAGCGCGACGGCACTTGGCTTTTCCCCCAACAGTCGGAAGCCGGTACGAATGAACTCACCATCGGGGCTACAACCCTGACGCTGAAACGCCCCTTCCGCCTGCGTTATGAACCGCAAAAAGCCAACCTTTATTCCATGAATGGTGGTCGCTTATTACCGCTATCGAATCAGGATTGGAGCGGAAAGCGTGTTTTCATCGAATACCGCTTTCGTTTGGTGCAGGAATCACCCGAACGCTTCACGGATGAACTTGTTTACACGCAGTGGATTGACGTTTTACCCCTCGAAAATATTGTTTCGGAGGAGGTACTGACGCAAAACCTGCAACCCGTCCGGCAGTGGTTGGCGGAATATGAACGGCTGAACGTAAAACTCACTGCCGAAAGCGAAACGGGTTGTTATCAGCTGATCCTGCACGATGGAGCAATGATCCATGAATCGAACAGTTGTGCGGGTTTATTGCCGAAACGTACCTCATCCCGCTTTGACCTTCAACAAGAAACGCTATCATCCGGGCAAGCATGGGTCGGTATTGATGCGAAAGCCTATCCGATGAACGTGCCGTATCGCGTCCTTTTCATCCGAAAACCGATCCCCGAACTTTTACCTTAATCATCATCTTACCCCATTTTCTTATGCAACTACATTCTTTTTCCGAAGAAATTTTATCCCTCCTTGAGGCTGACCGTCGTGGTAACCTCTGGATGGACTCGGCGGCATCGGCGTTCGGTGTGCTGTTGTACTTAATCCGGGAACATGTCTGGTCGCCGGCGGAGGGCTATATCCTGCTGGTGCTGTTGTTGGGGGCGGATTTCCTCACGGCAATTATGTTGGCATGGCAAAGTAATACTTTCGAGACCCGTAAAGCGTTGCGCTTTTCGTACAAGTTGGTGGCGTACACGTGCCTGCTCTTTTTCGCGCACAATTTGGGTAAATACGAGTCGGCGTTGGCTTTTCTACCCCAAGCGGTGTTTATGCCTTTGATCTTGATACTATTTTTATCGTTGATTAAAAATATGTCGTTATTGGGTTGGTTACCGACGGCGTTGGCGGAAATCTTGTACAAGAAGATAGACGTTTTCAAAAACGAGATTGCAAACGCAAATGAGCCGAAAACTTCCGAAAACGCCAACTTTCCGCCAAAATAATCTGCGAAATGTAGCGGAATGGCATCCTTTTTGCTCGTAAATCAGTAAAATGAGTAAGAATATGCTACGCAGATTGGGAATGATTCTATTGGGGTGTTGCCTAATGGCAATGACAGTTGCCCAAAGTCTGCAACAAACACTAACGGGTATTGAGCAGTCCATTAGTCGGGCGGATGCGCAGGCGTTGTCCAAATACTTCAACGAATATGTGGAAGTAACGATCAACGAAAAAGAAGAGACCTACCCCAAGGCGCAAGCGATCTTTATCTTGAAGGAGTTTTTTTCGTCGAACAAGATTCAGTCGTTCCACATCCTGCATCAGGGCAGTTCCAACCAGAACTTTTACGCCATCGGCGAATACAAAACCAGTCAAGGCAAGTACGATGCCAATATCTTCATCAAAAAGATTGGTAACAGCTTCTTGGTAGAGCAGATTCGCTTTGAAAAAGAGAAAAAATAACGCTTAGAGGCGTTCAAAATATCGTTATATTGTGTGTATGAGGCGGTTTCCCGAAGAGGCGAAGCCGTTTTTTTATGTCCTCTCGTTCGCCAATCCCCGCAATAAATTACGGGGATTAATCTATGTTTCGTTTTAGTCTTTCTTTTTCTTGTCGAATTTTTCCTCGTAGCGTTTAATACAGTCTTTCACCATGGCGAAGGCGTGGTCGGCATCCAAGAAATTATCTACCGAAACGGACTGCCCGGGCTTGAGTTCCAGCGTTTTGTACACTTGGAAGAACATCTTGATCTCACTCAGAAGGGTTTCAGGTAGGTCTTTGAGGTTTTTTACTCCCCAGTAGTGGGGATCATCTTTGGCAACGGCAATGAGCTTATGATCTAATTCACCTTTGTCGGTCATTTCCATCACGCCAACAATGCGAGCCTCGACCAGCACGCCGGGGTAGAGCGAAATCTGACTGATAACCAGAATATCCAAAGGGTCGCCGTCCTCCGCCAGCGTTTGTGGCAGGAAGCCGTAGTTGGCGGGGTAATGCAACGCGCCGTGCATGATGCGGTCAAGCATCACCGTACCCGTACTTTTGTTGATTTCGTATTTGGCTTTACTGCCTAAGGGTATCTCGATGATGCCGTTAACGATTTCGGGGGCTTCCTTACCAACGGAAATATCGTGCCACAAATGTGCCATTGTTGTTCTTTAGATTTGGGGCGCAAGATAGGACGATCTTACCGCATTTGCAAAACGGATTTTTTCTTGAAATGCGCTTCGATATGCTTTGCCAACGTTCCTTTTGCCCACAACAGGTGGCTATACAATCGAATCAGTCCTTCGGGCTGTGCAGGTGCTACGGGCGACGATACCGCATAAACATCATTATCTACGGCGACCCACTGCCACTGCGAATCAATGACGAATGCACCCATACCGATAAATTTTTCTTTTAAGACTATTTTAGAGATCATCATGGCGGCTAACAGTTGCGCCAAAGGATCATCATTTTTACGGAAACGCTTTTGGTCATGTAAGAAAAAGATGGGGGTTGAGGTCTGTTCCACCCCGCGCGCCATCGACCAGTCAATCTGCCCGTGGATGCGATACTCCCGCTTTTCCACAAAGACGCGCTTTTGCGAAAAGGTTTGAAAAGGAGGCAAGTTAAAACCCACCAGATCAAGGAGCGGTATTGAAAAACGGGTGCGCGCCTCCGACTCATTCCAATGGCCTTTCCAGACGAGTAATATTTTACGTAGGCGTTCCAGATGGGCTACCGTTTCTTCATCAGGGACGATGAGCGGGGCATTCACCCAATCCTGCATGAAGGGTAAATCATCATTCCGGCGCAGCTGAAATAACCGCTCGGTATCTTTTAGGGTAAAGGTGTTAAAGTCATACTTTTTCATAGGCTAACAAAGGTAGCACAAATTTCCGAAATAAAAAAAGCCTTGCCCCCGTTCTTTTGGGGACAAGGCTTTCATGGTTATCTCAAGTTTACGATTATTCCACAACAAGTTTGGTGGTTTGGCGGCTTTCGCCCAAATCCATAAAGAGGGTGTAGATACCCGTCGTTACGCGGTCGGCAATCGGAAGGTCGAACGACTGTTCGCCTGTCGAAGTGCGGAACGTGCCACGATAGATTTCTCTGCCCGTAACGTCCACCAAACGAATGCTCAGGTTTTGCTCCGTTTCAGCCGTGAAGCTGACCGTTACATTGCCACGCGTCGGGTTCGGGTACACCGTGTAGGATACTGCCTCCGATGCGTCGAAGCCTGCTTTTGCTGTCGGCGTTTTGAAAGCAAATTCCTGCGTAAAGTCGCCGAAGACCGTACCGCATACCGAACGCACTTTCACACGATACTCTGTACCCGCTCTCAAGCCTGTGATCGGTTTGAAGTTTTGCGTAGCATTCGTGATTTGGTATTGCGTGTTGGTAAATTCACGGTAGTAGATTTCATAACCCGTAGCGGTAGCAATAGCAGACCAGAACAGGTTAGCCGTCGTTTGCGTGATGTTATTCACACCTAAGCCCGTCGGGATACCGCAACTTACACCCTGCGGCGTAAAGAAGAAGGACGACGGCGTGAACGTACTGACATCCACAGGACCGCATTGCGAACGCACTTGGATTTCGTATTCACTGTTCGGCGTTAAGCTCAGGAGTTGAATCGAAGTCAAGTTTGTCGTGCGTGTTTGCCATTGACCGCCCGCTGTCGTTCTGTAACGGATAACGTAGCTCGTTGCACCGATACCACCCGACCATGTTACGGTAGCCGTTGTAGGCTGTACGTTGGAAACGATGACGTTCGTCGGCGCACCACACTGGGTTTCAGTGGTGAAGGTCGCCGGAATGTTAACCGATTCCGCACCCGGAGCGCATTGCGAACGTACCTGCACTTCGTAGGAAGTACCTTTCTCCAAGTTAGCAATCGTAAATTCCAAAGCGTTGTTCACCGTTTGTGAAGTCCAAAGATCATCACCTACTTTTCTCCATTCTACGATAAAGGTCGTGATGCCGATCGGGGCTTCCCAAACGATGCGACCCGTAGAAGGCGACGTTTCGGCAACGGTAACGTTCATCGGCGTAGGACAATCGTCATTCGTGCCGTAGATTTGGACGAAAGGCGCAGAAGTATCCGCTCCGCAGATGGTATAGATATTGATTTGATAATCACTCGTCAGCTTCAGTTGGGTAAGAACGATGTCGGACGTGAACGTCATTTCATCGCCCGTTTGCGTACCACCGCCCATTTCTTCATACGTTACGTAGTAAGAAGTAGCCGAAGGAACGTCCGCCCAGTCTAAGCTGATAGTCGTAGCCGTTTGCGCATTGGTAACGTTATCCACCGTACCGCAACAAGGTAGCGTCGTGAAGAAATCACCCGGCGTGAAGTCCGAATTGAGCGAACCACCGCAGTAGCTTCTGATCTGTACCGTGTAGCTGGTTCCGCATTCGAGGGCATCCAAGTCAATGAACGCCTCGGTAGCACTGAGGGTAACGGTTTGGTTGTTAGCCAAGTTGGTAACCTGAACGTCGTAGCTGGTTACGCCCGGCACGGCATCCCAAGAAGCACGCGCTGAACGAGACGTGATGAAGTCAATACGGATGTTGTTCGGTGCGGAACAAATGTCTAAGGTCGTGAAGAAGTCGAAGACCTCCGGCGACGTTAAACCACCACCGCAATCGGTCGAAACCGATACTTGGTAGCTGTTGTTCGGAACTAAGTTGACTAATTCAAATGTTGTCTCGTCGGTAGATTCCGGTTCGGATGTCGTGTTGGAAGTCATATCCGTAACTTTGACCACATAACCGATCACACCCGGCATACCTTCCCAAGAGATGGTAGCGGAGGATGTCGTTACGTTATCAATCCGAATGACGGAGATCAGGGCAGGACAGTCTTCCGTCAAGACCACACAGCGTTCCACCCACTCGGAGGCATCGTACACCGTATCGCCCAACGCCGTAGCATCACAGACCGCACGCACGCGCACACAATACGATTCGCCCGGCACTAAGGGGATAAACTGATTATCTACATTATCGAAGGCAAGCGAATTCTCATTCGGTAAACGAATGATGGTCGTATCCCAAGTGGTGTCATCTTTGCGTTTGATCTGCACTTCATAGCCCATGATGCCTAATTGGGTATCCCACGTAAGGGCAAAGGAGGCATCGGTCGGCTCTACGTTGGCAATCGCCACCTCTTGCGGAAGCGGACAGCATTTCGCCGTAACCACTAAGGTCGTCTCGATTTCACAACCGCCGGCATCTACCGCGCGGATGGTGTATTTACCGCCCGTAACAGGAATGCCTAAAGCATCGTAAATCTCGATGAAGTTCAAGCCCGAAGAGAACGGACCTTCACCGTTAACGAAGAATTCAAAACGCTCACCGGGGAAACGCTCTTTCACCGTAGCCAAAATGTAACCGTCGCTGTTGCATCCGCCGTTACCCGTCGGAGTCGGTCCTTGGGCGTAAGTTTCGGTGGGGCTTTCATCCCATTCTAACTGGCTTTCGGAAACGTTGATTTGGATCGTCATTTCTGCCGAACAGCCCGAAGCGATTTCCGTTACTTTACCCGTGTACTTGCCGGCATCACCTTTCGTAGCACCTACGATGCGATATTGATTTGTGGTAGCACCGGAAATCAATACCCCGTTATGATACCATTCGTAGCGATAGCCCGGACCAATCGGTAAGAGGGTCATCGTAGCACTGTTATTCACACAGAGGTTGGTTTTATCCGCTGTGAGGTTGATGCGCGGGGCGGAACGAATCTCAAACGTATTAGACGAATAGACCGCACAGCCACTGGAAGCACCACTATAAATCAAGGTATAAGTACCCGTACCATAAGTGTCGCAGATGTAAGAAATATCTAAGATCGTACCATTCAACTGAAGACTATCTAAGATAGTACCACCTTTCACATAGAACGAACCGCCTGCGGGTGAAACCGTCAAGGTATCCGCTCCACTGTTACAGCAATACGCTGCATCCAAACCGCCGATCGCCGCAGAGGTAACGTTTTCCGTTACGGTAACCACCAGCGAAGTATCATACGTACAGCCCGAAGGTGTAGTACCGAAATAACGAACCGTGAGTTGGTCGGGACCTACTGCGTAAGCACTCGGCTCGAAGATGAAGGAAGATACTTGTCCTAAATCATCTAACAAGTCGGTACCGCGAAGGATATGTGCCGTACCACCATCGGGGGATAAGACCACCGGATAAGTACCTGCCAAGCAAACGGTATCGGGCAGGTTGATGATGCCCTCACCCACTACGTCAATCACGATGTTGAATTCTTTGGCGTAGTTACAGCCACCGCGTTTCCCGCGATAGATCACTTTACCTAAGTCTTTACGAACAGAAGGCGGACAGGCCGTACAAGCGGGGTCTAAGTAATATTTTTTCGCTGTGGAATCATATCTTACACCCGAACCGACGAACTCACCGCCCGCAGGATTCAAACCGATGAGTTCCACATCACCCGCCGTAGAGCAGATAAAGGGCGGATTCGGCGGGTTAGTGCCTACTTGGATGGTGATTGAGGCAGGGTCAACAGGAGCGTCAATAGATAATGTACGTACATCTAAATAATCACAGATGGCGCACTTTCCACTGTAACGAAGGGTATATTGACCGATACCGATAGCACGGGGATCAATTTGATAGGTCGTATCGTTAATTTGCGTAAAGGTAAACGGAGCTGTAAATCTACCACCACCCGGACGAATCACAAACGTAATCGGCGGATCCGTTACACAAATAGCGGAATCCAAGCCGATGTATTCAATACGCGGGATATAGATCACGTTAAGCGGTTGGAGGATGGAATAAGAGCATCCACCGAAACGACCCGCATACGTGATTTCATCCAAGACGGGCGTACAGGACGGCGTACCGGGCGGAACGATGATCTTGGAAGGATCATAAAAGAATGTTACATTATCCGCAGTAGTGATAACGTCGGGTCCGAGTTTGGAAGTAAACGTACCACCTGCCGGCACTGCCTTGATTTGGAACGGTTGAACGTTCGAGCAAACCGTATTCGGCATATCTAAGAACGCCACCACATCCGGCGGATTGGTGATGGTGATCGTAATCACGGAGTCAATACGGCAACCGTTCGCCGTTTCCCCTCTGAAGCAGAGTTGATATTGACCGGCAATAGCGTTGGTAGGACAGAATTTGTAACGAGTACCGTCAATCCGTTGAACGAATTGCGCGCCCGAACAGCTTACCGTTACCGTTGAAGGAGATACGGTAAAAGTATCACAATTAGAAACGGCGCAGAATTGGAAATCAGCGGGTAAGCCCGTGATCTGTAATTCGGAGCGAACGACACGAACGTCTAACGTTCCGCGAACGGTACAGCTTCCTTGCGTACCGGAATAGCTGATCGTAACCGTTGTATCATCAGGAGATGAGAATACAACTGCTCTGGGGTCGAAGTTAGCTTTACCTTTTACCGTCGGACCCACAATACCGGGACCCGAGAACGTACCGCCCGGAATGCTGGCAGTAACCTCTTTGATGCCGTCGGTGGTACAGATGGGGTTCGGGATACCCGTGAGTACCGCCGTCTCATTCTGACCGATGATGCAGAAGGTCGTCTCCGCTACGTAAGGGCAACTTTGGTTCGTGCCTCTGTAATGTAAGGTGTAGCAGTCGTTACCCGCCGTCTGGATGTTTAAGGTAGCGTTCGTACCGTTCGGTGAAAAGATCGGTGCTTTGACCGTATCTCCACCTGCTCTCATTAATACCCACGTACCCGGAACGGCAGGCGTTACGGCAAAGTTACGGGTAAAAGGAGCATCCAAACAGATTAAATCCGTTACCCCCGTAAATCTCGGGATTTGTACCGCCGTAACCGTGATCTGATGGGTTACGTTAAAGGTACAGCTTGGGTCTTTATACGAACCTTGCCATCTGATCGTGATCGCTTGGGTAGTCGTTACTTTGGAGGGGTCGAAGAGGTATTCGTTATCGTCTCCGCCTTTCACTTCGGTAATAAGTCCCGGAATGTTGGGTAACCACGTTAATGTACCATAAGGGCGTTGTGGACCCACACGGAATATAAACGGCTCTACGTTATTACAAACCGTAGAACGAACTTTTGTTGTTTCCGCCGTCTCGTAATTTAATGTATCGTAGATAGCTCCTACTGCATTGTTATTAGCTACGACACGAACAACAACGCGCTTTTCAGTTTTACAACCTTCTACGCTGGTAGCGGAAACGGTGTAAGTCGAAGTCGTTGTGGGACTTGCAGCTACATACTGTCCTAAAGCAGGATTTTCATAATCACGGACATTCGGCGCACCGGCAGAGGGTAACCATTGAAACGTTTGCGAAGCTAAGAAGTCGCCTTTGAGTTTGAAGTCTGTACCTGCTCCATTGCACATGAAGGGCCATCCCGTAATACGGAAATTCACCCCCGGCAATACACGGATGAGGGTAGCCAGCGACATACGCTTACAGCCTCCATTATCTACTTCGATAGAATAGAGTGCAGTAGCCGTAGGATTGTCGGCAAGCGTAGTGTTTACAGCACCCGGAATGGCTTTTCCGTCGCGATACCATTGGAATTTTAAGCCCGGAATCGGTGGAAATTCCGCTTTAAGGTTAACCGTTTGTCCCACACAGAATTGGGTCGGACCGCCCGGCACGACTACGGTAACAATCGGTCTCGCGCTGACTTTCACGTAAACAGTATCACGTCGAAGTACGGCACCGTTTGCATCTAAGGCTTCGCGGATGTACTGACCACTGCGACGCGGGCAAGCAATTGTTTGTGCCGCCGTAGGAGCGGTGAGAGCCGTTCTGGGCGACCAAGAATAGGAGGTCGCGCCCGGCACTGTACCCGGATTCAATGTACCACATGTATCCTGACAAATCGTTACGGTATCTTCTGACGTAGCCGAGGGCGTAGCACCGATTTCGGGTAAGAAGACGGGGTTACCGGCTACGGGTTCGGACGTTTTACTCGACTTTAAGTTAAAGAAACTGTCAAACAGGGGCGGGATACCCGGAAGCAGTTGCCCGTTGGAAGCGTCGTTAAGGAAGACGTGCCACCCCGAGGGTACATTACCACAGGGGTTTTCACCGGCGGGCAAGGTATAGTAGAAAGCGATAACGTCGTCCGAAGTGGTCGTTTTGGTTTCGAGTGCGAAGACCAATTCATCGCCCGCGTTAATCCCCGGCAGGTTAAGCGCGAGGTAGTTACGGGCATCATCAGGCGTGGTGGTCGTGCCGAGACCGGCAAAATCACTGAGCTTGAAGTTTTTCGTTCCTACGGGCTGGAGGCTGTTACCGTTCACACGGAAGATGCGGAAGGCGAACTGATCCGCCTGTCCCACAATGCGGGTGGAGGGTGCAAACCAGAGATAAATCCCTTTCACGGATAGTGTGCCGGAAAGGTTGTTCGGTACGCGGAGGCGCAACCCGTGATGGCTGATGAACACGCGATCGGGCGGTGCATTTGGATTGTCTCCGGGACCCCACGTTCCGGCGGGAAAGCCCTCGTCTAAGGCTTGGTCGTCGTAGGTGGTGGCGGAGGCGCACGCTTGGTAATGATCGCGCAGGAGCGTGGTCGTCGTCTGGGCTGAAGCACTAAAAGAGTAGAGCATCAGCAGCGCGAACAGCAACTTGCTTAGTTTTCTCATACGAAACAAAAACGTAATACTTTGAGATAAACGGAAATCGAATAATGGAAAATGATGACAAAGACCGCTGAAAAAGACGGACTTTGAACATTTGGGGCGAAAATACGAAATTTTGCTTAAACCACGCGTCCGATACCGTCAAAACGATAATTTTCCGCTTTTAGGGCGTTGGGAAGGGGCGGGTGTGGAAAGAAAAGGGGTGGTATTGAAAACATTACTCTATCTTCGGATTAACCGATTTGAAAAGAAACCAAAATTGCTACTCCAATGTTTTGACGGTTGAAAGAATGATTATGACCTATCCCGCTCCTCCAACTCAATCCGAAGCATCGGAAAAAGAGACCGTCTTTGACCGGATACGGGCATTAGCTCCCGTGCCTGTAACGTTAAGCGAAATCGTAGCATGGGCAAAAGGGGAAGAACCCGAAAACCAAGAAGACAAATTGATTTCCTTTGTCAAAAAAGATGACAAAAGATAAGGTGGTAATAGATGCCTCCGTCATTAATGCTATTTTATTAGGCGAACCTTCTGTGTATGCCCATCAGCTATTTACACAACTGGAAAATCAAACCATTCAACCCTTTGCTCCGCGCTTAATTGGGGATGAATGCCTGAACGCTCTTTTGAAAGCAAAATATCATCAACGTATTGATGAGCAAGGATTCCATACCCGCTTGGCTATTCTTCTGGATTTATTACCCTTAATTTATCTGATAGATTCCTCCGAAAGTCAGCTTCAATTTCGGGCAAACTTGTGTTTACGCCATAACCTTAGAAGTTATGACGCACTTTACTTAGCATTAGCCGTCTCTTTTCAAATACCCTTGGTTACTTTAGACCAAAGGCTTGCCCGCGCCGCTCAACAGGAATCCTGTTGCTATCGAATATAACTCCATCCATCCCCCAAAACAAAAACCGCCCACCTGTTACAGTGAGCGGTTTTTATATTTAAGAAAGGATGAGCGGATTACTCAATGACCACTTTCACAGTCTTGGAGATTCCGCCTTGCATGATTTGTACGTTGTAGATGCCTTTGGCTACGTCTAAGCGCAGGTCGAGGGCATCATTACCTTCCGAAGGACTGAAGTCGGTGCTGTACACCATTCTGCCCGTCATGTCGAAAAGACGAACCGATGCCGGTGCATCTGTTTCCGTGAAGCGGAGCGTAAAGTTACCGTTGTTCGGGTTGGGATACAGCGATACTTCACCCATGTTGATACTTTCAACTTCCGAAAGGGCATCGCTACGCATTTGGAAGGTGCGGATAGCACTCCACGTAGAATAAACCGTAGATGGCAAGCACCGCACGCGAACCCGTACTTCGTAGCTCGTTCCCGGGTTTAAGCCCGTGATGATGTACGTCGTGTTAGAACCTACGTTACGGCTGAGCCACGTTCCTCCTACGGGACGATATTGCAACTGATAGTACACGTTGTTTCCACCCGGAGCTACATCAATCCAATCTACCCGCATTTGCGTAGGACCATTCGGAACGGTAGCCGTAACCGCAGGACCCGTTAATGAAGCCGGAATCGTTACCTTGCGGGTAGCTGTACAACCATTACCGTCGCGGACGGTTACCGTATAGGTCGTCGGCGTTAAATTGTAGAAGACACCGCTTGGCGACTGGATACCACCGTTCGGCGAAATGAAGTACGTATAGGGAGCTGTTCCGCCCGCCGCCGTAGCTACGATTTTGCCTCTGTTGTTACATTCTCTTAATGCAACGGCGTTGACAACCAAGCCACCCGCCACCGTTACCGGCGCAGAGTACACGACCGGACAGGGCGAATTTTGCAACACCACACGGAATTGCGTAACGCCTGGTACGTTGTAGGTATAAACGTTCGTGATGTTGGTGATCGGGATGACGACGTTTGCGAAGTTATCCGTACTCATTTCCCAACGGATGATCGTTCCCGAATGACCGCTCATGGTGATAACGCCCGTATTCGAGGCACATGGACCCGAACCGCCCGTTTGGGTAACGGTCAGTTCGCCCGGCATCGCCGTGTTTACTGCCGTCAATTTGATCGTGTTAGAATAAACGGTCGGACAGTTACCGATACCACCGACGACGGCTCTGAACCATGTGGTTTGCGGTAAATTACTATACGTGAAGTTCGGGGTAGTGTTTGCAATCGTGGTCATCGTTACGAAGTTATCCAACGAAGCCTCCCAGCGTAAGATCGGTCCCGAATAACCCGTTAAGGTTAATACTCCCGAATTATTGTTAGCACAAACGGTCATGTTACTTAATAACGTTCCGCCCGAAGCGTTCGGGGCGACGGTGATCTCCGCCTCCGTAGAATACGCCATACCGCAGAACATCGAACCGACTAAGACACGATAGCGCGTCGTTTGCGCTACGTTTTGGTACGTGAGCGTAGGCGTATTATTCGAGATGACCTGCGTCGTCAGGAAATTATCCGTAGAAGATTCCCAGTAGATAATATCACCTGCATAACCCGTCAGATTCAACGTACCTAAGTTACTTCCGGCACACACGGTTATGGAACTATTCACCGTTCCGCCGTTGGGTGCAGGATAGATCGTTATCATCACCGGATTGGAGTACGCTAAAGGACAAGCCCCGTTACCGACTACGGCTCTGAACCACGTGGTACGGGTTAAGTTGCTGTACGTATGGATATTTGAGCTATTAGCGATGGTCGTGATGGAGGCAAAATTATTCGTCGAAGATTCCCAACGAACGATTGTTCCGAATTCTCCCGTCAACTGTAATACGTCGTTGTTATCGCCTTCACAGTACGTAGCATCCGACGTTAACGTACCTCCCGAAGGCGGCGGCGTTACCGTGATGATGGCTACATTGCTGTAAATCGGTGGGCAGAAGCCGTTACCGACCTGCACCCGAACGCGAATATCCGCCGTTACGTTGGTTAAAACATAGGTAGCAGTGGTATTGGAGACGTTCGTCCACGTTATTCCATCGGGCGACGTTTCCCAACGGATCACATTACCCGTGAAGCCCGTCAGGTTCAGTGTCGTATTGCTGTTTTGACAGATAGTTCTGGTGGAATTTAATGTTCCCGCCGTAACTTGCGGTACTGCCGTTACGCAAGCACTCGTGGAGGTAACTGTACAGCCTGCATTGACTAATACCGCACGGAAGCACGTCGTTTGCGTTAACACACCCGGCGCGTAGAACGGTAAGGTATTATTCACAGTAGTAACCGTTGCAAAGTTATCCGTTGAGCGTTCCCAACGAACCACCGTCCCAACGCCTGCACCACCAACTAAGATCGTCGGCGATACACCACCGGCGCAGATCGTACCCGCACCCGAACCCACGGTAACCGTCGGTTGTGCCGGCTCGGTTAAGGTGAAGTTCGCTGTTCCCGTACAGTTATTCGCATCGCGTACCGTTACGGCATACGTGCCGGCACTGATGTTGGTTAAATTTTGGGAAGTGGCGAAATTAGAACCGTTGCGCGTCCAAGTGAAGGTATAGGGAGTCGTGCCACCCGTTACGTTGATCGTAATCGAACCGTTCGATCCGCCGAAACAGGTCGGATTGGTGAACGTTCCCGTTACGCTGACGGCGGCTGGGTTGGCAATCGTTTGTGAACCCGTAGTAGCTTGGCAACCGTTCGCATCTTTCACCGTTAAGACATAGATACCACTATTTAAGCCCGTGATATTCTGTGTGTTAGCATAAGCGTTACCGTCTTTCGTCCATTGGAAGGTTAGTGGAGCTTGACCATTGATAACCGTTACGGTAATCGAACCGTTAGCAGTATTGCTACACGTAGGCTGAACAACGACCGTTTGGGTGATCGAAGGACCCGTCGTTCCCGTGATAGTGATATTCGCCGTAACCGTACAGTTGTTGGCATCGCGCACCGTTACCGAATAGACTCCGGGTAATAAGCCCGTGAGGTCTTCTTGCGTGGAGAAGGCGTTGCCGTCTTTCGTCCAGTTGATCGTATAGTTCGGCGTACCACCCGAGATGGTAATGGAGATCGTACCTACACTCTGACCGCAAAGGGCGTTGGTGAAGTTATCAATCGTTACGGCTAATTCTGCGGGTTCGGGGTTAATGGTAAACGAACGATTCGCCGTACAGCCCGTTTGATCGGTAACCGTAACGGCATACGTGCCGGCACTCAAGCCCGAGATATTTTGCGAAGTAGCGAAGGCGTTACCGTTCCGCGTCCAAGCAAAAGTATAGCCCGGATTACCACCCGTTACGGTGATGTTGACTGCACCGTTATTGGCACCGTTACAGGTGATCTGCGTAGCCGTACCATTGATAATGATGGCGGCGGGCTGATTCACGATTGCGGTATGAATAGTGGTACATCCTGACTGATCCGTAACCGTAACCACATACGTCCCTGCAATGATATTCGACAGGTCTTCGGTGTTACCGGCGGGACTTCCGTCGCGCGTCCAGTTGAAGGTATAGCCCGGCGTACCACCTGTTACTACTAAGTTGATCGCGCCGTTATTACCGCCGTTACACGTTACATTCGTTACGGAAGAAGTAGCGACCGGAGCATTCGGAACGGTTAAGGTTACTGATAAAGTAGCCGTACAGCCCGCTTGATCGCGTACCGTTACCGCATAAACGCCTGCACCTAAGTTCGTGAGGTCTTCTTGAGTCGAGAAGGCATTGCCGTCCCGCGTCCAAGAATAGGTTAGGGTTGGTGTCCCACCCGTAGCCGTTAAGTTGATGGCACCGTTATTACCCGCACAGGTCGGCTGGGTAACGTTTCTTTCTAAGATAATTTGCGGAGAAACGACCACCGTTGCCGATGCCGTATTGGTACAGCCGGAGGATGTTCCCGTTACGGTATAAGTACCGGCAGTGGTGATGGTATTATTGGCGGTGGTTACACCGTTACTCCATACATAAGAAGTAGCACCCGTAGCCGTTAAGACTGTCGTTCCGTTCGGACAAATCGTTAAGCCCGGGTTAGCGGTAATGCTGACATTCAAGCCTGCACCTACCACAACCGTAACAACTGCCGTACCCGTACAACCGCCTGTGTTACCAATTACGGTGTAGGTCGTTGTACTGGTCGGGTTCGCAACAGGGTTCGCAATGGAAGGATTACTTAATCCCGTAGGGGGTGTCCAAACATATTCAGTTGCTCCGGTAGCCGACAGTTGCGTAGAACCGCCCGGACAAATCGTTAAGCCCGGATTCGCGGTAACATTCACCGTTAAGCCATTATTCACCGTGATCGTAATAGTAGCCGAACCCGTACAGCCCGCTGTATTACCAATGACGGTATAGGTTGTGGTGGATGTGGGCGAAACGTTCACCGTACCACCCGTTAAGTTACCCGGCATCCACATATAGGTCGTACCACCGGAAGCTGTTAAGGTCGTGCTTTGCCCTACACAGATCGTTTGTCCCGGGCTGGCATTCGCCGTGATATTCAAGCCCGCACTGATTGTAACCGTAACGGTTGTGGTATTCGTACAGTTGCCCGTAGTACCCGTAACGGTGTACGTCGTTGTGGAGGTGGGGTTAGCGACAGGGTTGGCAATGTTGGGGTTATTGAGTCCCACTGCGGGTAACCAAGTATAGGTTGTAGCACCCGTTGCTAATAATTGTGTGCTTTGTCCCGTACAGATGGTTAAGCTCGGTGTACCCGTAACCGTCATATTCGGACGGGCATTCACCGTAACGGAAACCGAACCCGTAGCGGTACAGCCACCCGCACCCGTGATGGTTACCGTATAGTTGCCTGAATGGGTAGGTAATACGTTAGCGCGGGTAGCATTTTGAACGGTAGAGGTAAAGCCTCCGGGTCCTGACCATGAGAAACCATTACAGTTGGTACAGCCCATAACCACGAAGTCTATGGATTGCCCTTCACACACGGGGCTGTTACTCGTGATGTTGGTAAAGGTTGGTAGATCATTCACCGTAACGGTAATCGTAGCCGATGACGTACAGTTACCAGACGTACCTACTACGGTATAGGTAGTAGTCGAAGTCGGGTTGACAGTAATCGTAGCACCCGGTACCATGCCCGGAGCCCATGTGTAAGTAGTAGCCCCCGAAGCCGTTAATTGCACGGCTTGTCCTCTACAGACGGGAGTATTTGGATTAGCAACAACGGTTACAGGTTGCCCTGGTACGGTGATGGTGGCGAAGTTACCTTGACTCCAGTTAAACCAGCGACCGGTTAAGTTTTCCAATTTCGCCACACGAACCATGTATTTGTTGCTTTGGCAGGTGCGGGGGAAAGAATCCACGAAGGTCGTCCCTTGAATAACGTTATTACCGCTGATGAGGTCATAACAACCCGTAGCGGGGTCGAGGCGATAAACAATGTATCCCGCCAAAGCAGTATCCACCGATGCCGTCCAGTTGAGGCGTACACGGGTGTTGTTATCTTGCAGGGAAGCTAATACGTTCGTCGGCGGGGCAATGGTATGCATCCGCAACGTCGGGTCGCCCATCAAGCCGATGTGAACCATCTTCGCATGGGCAGGGATGAGCGTCAGCTGATAAGGGCTGGCAGCCGTAGTATATCGTTGCGGCATCCGTAAGGAATAACCGATTTCATCTCCAAGCCCCATGTGATGCAGAACCGTATAGGGTCTGCCCGCCCAGATGGAAGCCAAGCCCCAGCCGTTAGAGGCTAAGGGTGCGCGTAAGAAGTTATTGGAGGGAGAATCCCAATCGCCGAAATAACTTCCGAATAAGAAAGTAAAGATTGATTGGGGCGTTTGGGTATTAAAATCAGTGGACGTACCCACACCGCTTGCACTGGTATAGCTACCGCCGCCACTGCCGTAAGACATCAAGTGCGGGTTGGTTGCCAACGTAGTGAAGAAATCACCCGTGAAGACATTATTCGGCATTAAAGATACAAACGAACGCAAGGTACCCGCGCCCGGCATCTCACCGCTCAGCATACCGAAGTTATCGTCCACTAAGGCACGACGCGTAGGGTTGATGATGCGGTGTCGGTAGTCGTGGTTTTTGTTCAAGTAACGGCGGAGCAAATCCTGCTGTGTACCGAATAGGGGCATATTGGCAAAGTCAATCCGTCCCACTGCCAAGCGCACCGAATCGGGGTAGTTGGAATGGTCGAATTTACCGTCGCCGGGTGCGTTTCTGTTGCGCGGGTCGGCGGCGGTTACGTTATTAACCGTGTTATCCGTCCAAGTACCGGTCATATCCCCGTAATAACCGTCAGCGGGCCAAGCCCCTTTGTGGTCAGTGTGGGCATCGGGGTTGATGTCTCCCGAATAGGGTACGGGTACGCGACCGAGCAGGACGACGGTGGTAACGTCATCGGGCGCGGCGTTGTAGAGCGTTTGGATGCGGGTACGGATGCCCGGAGGCGTGTCGGTGTTACCGTTACACTTCAGGCGTTTCACACACCAGCCGTCGCCGTGGAGGTCATCGATAAAGCGATCCACTTCCACGTTTAAGCCGACGGTGGAGAGGCTGTCCTCCACTACAATCACCTGCCCGTTAAAGACCGGCTTCACATAGTTGATCCCCGTAGCGAGGTAACCGAAGGCAAACTGTCCGGTTTGGTTGTTGGTGTTGGTGAAATCACGAGCGATCATGTACTCGTAATATTCACCTTCGACAATCGTGTCTTGGAAGGCGGTAGCGTTGGGATTACCAAACTGCCCACCAAACGTCCAATCGCTTTCATCTTTTAATTTGCGAAAGAGCCAGCATCGTTGGGCATTAGGACTTGCCCCCCACTGAATACGAATCACCGTAGGGCTAAGGGGTATGCCGACTACCGGTATGGTGTATTCCGCCACCGTTTGGGAGGCGACGGGGTTTGACCATAAAGATAGGAAGCCTACGATCAGTCCTACGAGACCTAAGTAAACTTTTTTCATAGGTAAAAAATAAAGAAATAAGGGTGTAAAGGTTGTTTCATACGAGCGGTAATTTACAAAAAAAGTTCATACGCCTATAATATCAGCGTTAAACCGCCTTAATTCCCGAGTAAACGGCAAAGAATTATCTACAAGCGGGCTGGATGTGGAATAATGATCCATTCCACATCCAGCGTTTGCTAAGGGATTAAATGAAAAAGCATTGATGACAGCTGAAGCCTTTTACTCTTCGTCCTTATCTTCTTCGCCTTCTTCGCCTTTTTCGCCTTTTTTGTGGTGATCTAATTCAATCGGTTGCTGAAGGCTGGGCGGAAAACCGTTCAGTTGTCGCCAGACTTCATACCAAAGGCTGACGGTATCCAGCATCGCCCAGCCGTACACGCCTAAGCCGATTCGTAGTTGGCGGGGCCAAGGGTCATCTTTGGGATTATCGGAGGGGACGACCATGACGCGGTACTTACCTTTGGCGGAATTGACGTAGTCAATGTTATAAATCTTACCGCCAAACGTCCCTAATGATACTTGAGGCCACCCCGAAAACTGTAAGGCAGGCCACCCGTCGAATTGTAGGCGTACTTCCCGTCCTTTTTCCAATAAAGCCACATCGGTTGGACTGAAATACATTTCGATTGCCATCGTATGCTTACGGGGCATGACGGTAACCACGCCTTCCCCCGCTTTGATATATTCGCCGATACCTGCTTTCATTGCCTTCACAATAAAACCGTCCTGCGGGGCGCGGATGATGTAATTATCGGTGCGGATGGTGGTACTGGCACGTTCGCTCTCTATTTTGGCGAGTGAACCTTGGGCATCATTCAGTCCGTAGGCGGCTTCGTTGCGGTCGGAACGGGCTTTGGCGATCTTGGAAAGGTAGTCGGCTTCGACGGCGTTGAGTTCCAATCGGCTGTTGATGAGTTCATTTTGGGCGACCGCCAACTTATTTTCCGCCGAAGTGTATTTTGCCTGTGTCTCCTGCAATTTCAGCCGGAAGGATTCTAAGGCGTTTTGGGAAAGGAGTTGCTTGTTAAACAGGACTTGGTTACGGTTGAGGCGTTCCTGTGCGATGGTATAGTCGGTACGCGCGGCGGCAAGGTCTGCACTATCCGCCCGCACTTTGAATTGGGCTTGGAGGACTTTATTTTTGGCTTTCTGTACGCCGAGCGTTAAACCATCCTGTAAAGCGGAAACCTGGCGGTCTAAGGCTTCTATTTTGGCTTTGATATGCTGAACGGCTTGGCTTTTGGCATCTACCTGTTGCCCTAATCGGTTAACGGTTTGGGGATCAAAATATTTGTCTTTGGTCTCCGTAATTTTGAGTAAGGTATCGCCTTTTTTTACGGCTTGTCCTTCTTTCACGTACCATTTTTCGATCATTCCGCCGATGGCTGTGGTGATGACTTGAGGGCGTTCCTCGGGATTGAGGGCAGTGATGTAGCCGTTAGCCTGCAAGTTTTGTTGCCAAGGCACGAACGCCAACCCCAATATTCCGCCAAAGATCACTAAGAGCGCAATCGCCATTGTACGCGCAAACCGCTGGGTATGGATGAGCGTAAACGAATAATAGCGTTCTTTAATCGGAAGCTGATCCACCGTTTGCCCGGGATAATACACAGGGCGGTTGGTTTGAAAGATGTCTTTGAGTTTCTTTTCGCTGGACTTGAGTGTGGTTTTCATTATCGGAATAGCAGATCATATCGAACCCTTACACATACCGCAAGAATGCGTTATTAGTTCACGATTTAGTTCAATACCGCCAACTTATTGTACGGAATCGCTACCGTAAAGACCGTTTCTCCGTTTTTAGAGCGGAATTCAATCGTTCCCATATGATTACGGACGTATTTTTCGGTTACGTGTAAGCCTAATCCACTGCCTTCGCCTTCGGGTTTAGTCGTAAAGAAGGGCTCAAAGATGCGGTCTTGGATTTCTTCGGGGATACCCGGTCCCGTATCGGTAAAGGATGCACAGGCACGCCCGTTTTTCAGGAAGGTTCGGATGGCTAATTTACCCCGATGCCCCATTGCCTGCACGGCATTGTGAACGATATGTGTCCAGATTTGGGTTAACTGGTCGGCAAAACAGCGCACGGAGGGCAAATCTTCGTCAAAATCGGTAACGATTTCTAATTTATCGTCATTCGTTCGGCGATAAACGCTAAGCACCTGCTCGATACTTTCATTAAAGTTAATGACCGATTCGCGTTGGGGAACGTGGTCGTCGGTAAAGCCTTTATAGGAATGCACCGACCGTTGCGCCTTCGTTACCGATAGGACGATGTTATTCACATGCAGGCGTATTCTGCCGAGTTGGGAGGCGGTGTTCAGCAGTTCGCTGTACTCGGGGTGGCGGATGAGGGGCAGGAAGCGTTCCACACCGGAAAAAACCCCGCACTGGACTAATTTACGGGCGATGTTGAGGTAATCCTCCCAGATGTTGAGCCGTTCCAATTCATCCTGCACGTCCTTCCGATATTTGCGTTCAAGGGTGGTGGTCAGGTTTTCGGCACTGCTGAGGGAGAGGTTCATCACCTCAAAGAACAATTTTTCCTGCTCCTCGTTTAGTGTATGAAAGATGTGGGGTAACTTCTCCAACACATTGGGTAAAGTATGCAGGATGTAGAGTGCCGACCCGTTGATCGCGGAAATGGGGGTATTGATCTCGTGCGCCATATTGGAGATCACCTGCCCGAGTGCCGCCATCTTTTCGGTCAGGATGAGTTTATCTTGGGTATTTTTCAGTTCGTCAAAGGTTTGCTGTAACTCCACGCTTCGGAGGGCGATGGCGTTCTTTTGGGCGTTGATTTCGTCCAAGAGTGCCAGCTTGGTAAAGGCGGAGACCGCATGTTCCCGAAAACGAGTGATTTTATCAATATCATTTTGGGAGAACGCATCGGGGGATGAGAAATTATCCAAAAACAGCATTCCTTTGAGTTCCTCCTCGACGAAGATCGGCATGGCAATCGCACTCACGGGCTTTTGGATGAAGAAATGGCGGTCGCGGTCTTCCGTTTCGGGATTAGATACGATGTGATAGATGCCCTCACCCACCAGATAATCATACCGCAGGTAGTCATCGGCTAACTGTTTGTGGGACAGGCGGGTTGCTTGAATTAACTGCGGATCATAACCGTAAACGGCGGCGAAATAATAGTCATCGGCTTTAGCGTCATACAACAGGAACGAGCCTTTCTCGGCGGTGGGCATGATCCCCATCAGTTCGGTAAGCATCATCTGAAGGAGGCTTTGCAGATCGCTGGCTTTGTTGATTTCCTTCACAATGTGCATCATCGTTTCCAGTTCAGAGTGGCGTTCCACGAGTTGGTTTTGGGCAACCTTGAGTTCCATGAGGACGGTACGCACCTCCAAATCGCGGATGATGAGTTCTTTTTCGCGCGTAGCTAACTGCTCATTTTTTTCCGAGAGTTCATCTTTGGCTACTTTAACTTCCATGAGCATGGAGCGCACCTCCAGATCGCGGAGCAGGAGTTGCTTTTCGCGGTCGTTGAGCCGTTCGTTGGTGGCGATGAGTTCCTGCTGTTGGGCTTTGAGTTCCATCAATGCGGTACGCACATGAAGGTCGCGGATGATAAGCTCTTTCTCCCGATGGGTGATATTTTTGGTATCGGCGGTCTCTTGATCTTGTGGAATAATCGGTTCGGTCGTCATAATACGTGAGCCGTTAAGTAACGCAAATGGGTGATTTGGGCGCAAAAGTTAGTTATTTTTCGGCATACAGTTAACGATTCCCGTTAAAATAAGCTACGATCGCGGAATCATGAGGTTTTTACTGCACTTTTTGCCGGTTAGAGAGCTGATATTCGGGGTGGAAGCGGGCGTAATAGGTCTCATAATCAGTTATAGGCAACCCCAATTCTTCTAACAAACTTTCTATTTGTCTTTGGGATTTGTTGGTAATTCGTTGTCGGGTAGTGCTACAATCAACATGATTGAATTAGTTGCAAATTTATTCATAACTAATATCTCGGTATGATAATCGAAGGTGCCAGTGTAATCATTTCATCTTGATTCTGTTGGCATTACGCCCAATAGATTTTGAAGTCATCAATCAATATTTTGAGATCATGCTCGTAGTGCCATTTTTTTCTATCATAACGTTTGAAGTAAGTTGCTCATAAACCAAAATAGGGCAAAAAATAGCTGGCAAAGATACCCATTTCGCGCCAAAGCCGAATAATCCTTATCTTTGCTTTATGGAACAGTACCTTCTCGCCAGCGATATAAGTCGTGTCCCGCTTCAGAATAAGACCTACTTACAGGATAAAGTCCGCCTGATGATGCAGGAGGCATGGGAGGTTCTGCTGGGCAATACCCGCGAGATTGACAAAGCCGTTCAGATCGCCCGCGAAGCCTACCGCTTAGCTTCTCAATGTGATGATCTCGTCAGTCGGGCGGATAGTTCCATGCTTCAAAGTATTGCGCATATGTTCCGTTCGGAATACAATGAAGCCATCGAAAAGGCAGGCGCGGCACTGAATCAGTCCTTAGCGGCGGATTATCAGTATGGGATCGCCAGTGCTTACTCCGGTTTTGGGAGTGTGTATGCCGCACTCGGGGAATTTAACCGCGCCCACTATTATTACCAAAAGGCGATACAGATGTTCGAGGAGCAGGGCGTGGAGGATATGCGCTTGGGCTTGGCTTATTACGGCATGGGGCAGATATTTTTAGATCGTCAAGAACCCCAAACCGCTTTGGAGTGGTTGGAAAAAAGCCGTGTTATGTATGAAGCCCAAAACCTTCAAATCGGTTTGGCACGAACCGTGAATGTGATCGGTAATGCCTACTTAATGCTGGGCGATTATGATAAAGCCCTTGCCTGCGCCTTTGATAGCTTAGCCATCTTTGCTAACTTTCAGAACGGTATCGGTCAGTCGCGTACCCTACATGACTTAGGCAAAATTTACCAAAAAATCGGCGAGCGAACCACTGCCTTAGCTTATTTCAAGCAAGCCCTCGACCTCCGGTTAGCCGACAACTACCGCCCCGGTATCATCACTACCTACACCGACTTAGGGCGTTTCTATTTGGAAGAAAATAACTTCATCGAAGCCGAAAGATGCCTCCGTTCCGCCCAAGAATGGTGTATCAACGGGCAGGTCTTATCCAAAGAAGCCAAAATTCACCGCCTTTTATCCGAACTCTACCAAGCACAGGGCAAATATCAAGAAGCATTAGCCGAATATAAGCAGTATCATATCGTCCATGAAAAGGCGATGATCGAGGATGCCACTAACCAAACGCGCTACCTCCAGATGGTTCACGAAGTGGAGCAAAAAGCCCGCGAAAACGAGATGTACCGCCTCCAAAACATCGAATTGGCGAAGGTCAATCAGGAGTTGGGGCATGCCTTAGAACTTATCAATGACAGTTTGAATTACGCTCGCCGCATCCAGAATATCATCCTGCCCGCTTATCAAGAACTGAAGCAGTGTTTTTGTGATGCTTTTGTCTTTTATCGTCCGCGTGATATTGTATCGGGGGACTTTTATTGGTTGCACCGCGAGGGTAATATGATCTATCTAGCGGTCGTGGACTGTACGGGGCATGGCGTGCCCGGGGCTTTTATGTCGTTGCTCGGCTATTCATTACTCAATCACATCATCAAAGAAAAGCATCTGAAACGTCCATCGGAGATATTAATGGCGTTGGATGAATCTTTGATGGAAGTCCTGCGCCAGCGCGATGATCTTTCCGACATCCACGACGGCATGGACGTAGCCCTCCTTGCCATTGACTTAGATACGCGCATGATCCATTATGCCGGCGCGAATGAACCGCTCTATGCCTTCCACAGCCAAACGCTGATCGAATACGAGCCGGCACGCTTTCCGTTGGGCGGTTCTACCCGCATCTACGGGCATAAAGAATTTCCTTCCCACAGCATTAGATACCATGCCGACGATACGCTCTATCTGTTTTCGGACGGTTTCAAAGACCAGTTTGGCTTGATGAATGACCAGAAGCGCAAGTATTCCTCCAAGCGTTTCCGCGACTTACTCAAGCACATCTGCAACCAACCGATGGAAGACCAATCCCTATTGGTGGAACGGGAATTCATGGCTTGGAAAGGTGCGCTCCGCCAAACGGATGATGTGTTGGTGATCGGGATACGGTTGTAAACAGGGTTAAGAGGTAAGGTTTTTAGTATCTTTGCCGATGAACTAATCATCATTAGACCTTTTGCGAAATGAGTTCTAATTAAACAAAAAGGATGTAATTTTGTGTATGATACCTCAAGATTTATCCCAATATAGTGATACTCGTTTTCGCAGGTTAACGGGTGTTAGACGAAATGG
>Ga0209573_1001405_pt1 | contig 37513 bp, 30 predicted proteins | sample TNRBio252014_DNA_FD_185870 | JGI IMG/M metagenome (GOLD analysis project Ga0209573, IMG submission 185870) | Wastewater treatment Type I Accumulibacter community from EBPR Bioreactor in Madison, WI, USA - TNR Reactor_6/25/2014_ DNA (SPAdes)... | ecosystem: Engineered > Bioreactor > EBPR >...
ATTGCATGTCTTATTCACCTATTAAGTGTAGATCTGATTTTTAATTACTATGCAATATAAACGAATGAAAGGCTAGTTTCGTTGAATAATAATTGATTTTTATGAAAAATAATCGCGGAAATTAGGTGGAATAATCTAATTCAGGGTGTTAAAAGTTTTAATATTGCAGTTGATGATAGGCTTGCTCAGATAAATAATTTTAAAGCTACTCTAGCCGTGCAAAATTTAACAATACTTAGACAAGAAATAGCAAACTTAGAGTTGGCTAAGCGTAGATGTGAAGTTAGCTCTGTAGATTTGCTTACTCACTTGGAAACAGCAAAAGCCAACGAATTGCTAGCTAAGCAATTAAAGCAACAGAAAAAAGATACGCTTACGCAGATAATGGATTCAACTTTAACGCGCTATCAATCTGAAATTAACAGGTTGCTTACAGATTTTGGCGCATCTTTTCAAATCCAAAAAATGTCTACTAATTTTCTTGGTAATGGTTCGCCACGGAGTGATTATGGAATAAGTATGCGAGGTCAGGAAGTTTCTTTGACAAGCGACAATAGAGGATTCAAAACATCTTTAAGCGAAGGTGATAAACGAACCTTAGCATTTGCTTTTTTTGTTGCCTCAATTATAGCCGATCAACAAATTTCGACTAAGATAGTTGTTATTGATGATCCAATGTGCAGTCTTGATTTAAATCGAAAACAAAAAACAATTGATGTATTAAACCAAATTTATTTATCAGCAAACCAATTAATTGTTTTAGCGCATGATCCTTATTTTATAAAAAAGCTGCGTGATGCTATTGAAGATAATAATGGGGTAATAAATTTAAGTTTATTCAGATTAAAACATACGCGAAATGAGTATAGTGAGTTTGATAGACTCGATATAGATAGATTATGCGAGACCATTTATTTCAAGCACCATCGAATTTTAAATGAGTATACAGAAGGTGTAAATCACAGTATTAGTGAAGTATCTAAAGCTATTAGGCCAATGTTAGAGGGTTATTTACATAGAAGGTTTCCAGGAATGATTAGCCATGGTTTGATGTTTGGCCAATTAATAAGTCATATTCAATCTACAGTTTTGCCACACCCATTAGCAAATGCTCATCCTATTGTGCAGGCACTTATTGATATTAATTCATATGTATGGCAATTTCATCATGATACTAACCCAGCCGCTGATCAAGTCGTAATTGTTGAAAGCGAATTACGAACCTATGTGAATAAGGCACTTTCTGTTGTTTATAAAGGGGAGTTATGATCACTGGATACCAATTCTATCAAAAATCGCCTACGAATTTGCCAATTATGAGATTTTCTATATGAAGATTAAGACCGTAAAGCCAAAACATATCTTGAAGCTGTCTCATGAAGAAGCGAGATTATTTTTTCTTAAGCATGAAAGTTATTTTAATGCAGATCTGCCATCTTACTTTAGTTTTACTGAAATGCTCCATAAGATTTCAAAAAAACTTGGTGCTAGTCCATTAAAAAGTTTTTTTAATGCTCGTACAAAGCCAGACGATTATAAAGGAGTAAACCATACTATTTTTTCTAATAAAGATGGCAAGCTTTCTTGGCGACCACTTCAATTGATACACCCCGTTTTATATGTAAATCTTGTTCGTGAAATCACAAAAAAAAAGAATTGGAAGAAAATTAAAAATAGATTTTCAAAGATGAAGACTAATAAAAATATTATGTGTTTGAGTATGCCAGTTCAATCTTTTAGTGATTTGAAAGATCGTGCGGCTAAAGTAAATGAGTGGTGGCAAGAAGTTGAGTTGAGGTCTATAGAAAATGCCCTTGATTATGAATTTCTCTATGAAACAGATATTTCAGATTGTTATGGTTCTTTTTATACGCATTCGATTGCTTGGGCAATGGAAACTAAAGTTAAAGCTAAAAATAGGAGTAATCGGCAAAATACGAGTTTACTGGGTGTATTTATAGATCATTCAATTCGCGAAATGCAAAATGGGCAGTCCAATGGAATTCCGCAAGGTTCCGTGTTAATGGATTTTGTTGCCGAAATGATTCTTGGGTACGCTGACCTTGAACTTAGCAAAAAATTAAAGAATAAAAAAATTGCCGAATTTAAGATTTTGCGCTATCGTGATGATTACCGAATTTTTGTTAATAGCTCTGAAGTTGGCGAGGCAATTCTAAAAAATCTTTCAGAAGTATTTGTAGATCTAGGTTTGCGACTAAATACTAGTAAGACAAAATCTAGCTCTGATATTGTTTCAGCGGCGATTAAATCTGATAAAAAAGCATGGGTATCTGCCAAAAATTATCATAAAAATCTTTTAAAACATTGTATGTTAATAAAACAACATTCTGATATTTTTCCTAACTCTGGAAGCTTATCGGTATCGCTTAGCAAGTTTTACAAAAGAGTTTTAACGCTCAAGCAATTAGATGAAGGGTCGCTCGCTGTTGTTAGCATAGTGATTGATATTGCCTATAAAAACCCAAAGGTTTATCCAGTATGCTTTGCGATCTTTAGTAAGTTTCTTGCATTGATTCCAAGCGATAGGGATAAAATGGCTCTTATCAAAAAAGTGCAATCAAAATTTACACGTTTACCAAATGTAGGCTATATGGAAATTTGGTTTCAGCGTGCCATTAAGGTCAAATTAAAAAGGGTTTTTCTTAATGAGCCTCTTTGCAAATTAGTTAAGGGGAAGAAAGTTGAAATTTGGAATTCAGATTGGATAAGCTCACCTGATTTAAAGAATATAATTAAGAGTGTTGGTATAATTGATCATGCAAAGCTCATTGAAGCAGAACCAATAATTGATTCTATAGAGTTTGATTTGTTTCCAATGGCTTCAGGTTAACCAAAGTAAATTAATAAAAAGTCGTGGAAATAATGCTAGACTGAGACTTACAAAAAGCGATTTAGCATAGTCAGCCAATAAATTTCTATATGAAAACTATTGTGTCTGAGATCGCATTTTCTGTATTATGATTAGGTCATGTTAATTTATGAGCATAAATCACTTTTACCTATACATTATATTGTTTAATTTTCAAATTTGTAGTTTGGCTAGTAAAATTGCGATTAATTCTTGTTTTGCTAATGCCGAGGTTTATACTTGGCTCAAAAGATATTTCTTTAATATAAAGTCTTTTTGAAGATTAGCAAAAGATGAATTTGATTGAAATTATTTATGCCAAGGCGGTCAGGCGGGTATTGCAATGAATTATGATATTAAAATAAAATCCAATAATAAAAATGCCAGTGCCATAGAATTAGACCGTATTAGTTCCATTGCTCATGATACGAAAGAGATTGCTACCAAAGCTTTAATGCTAAGAATTCATGGAACCAGTGATTTAAAGCCCCATGCGAAACTTAAAAACTCTTTAGACATTCATTTGCCAAAGCTCTCTAGCAGTAAAAGTGGAACTGAAATGATTCTAGATTGCGCGTCTTTTGAAAAAAACATAGAATTATTGCAATTGGAATTTTTCGATTCAAAAGAAGAGATTTTTAAATTGACACCTATGGCCTTAGTCATCCAAAGTTTTCGTTCTGCTCTGATAGAAACAGAAGATAAAGAGTATCTAGACAGGCATCTTTTAAAGAGCTTGTTAAAGTTTAAAAATAATTTTATTGATTCTGATGAGGTTTTTTATTTTTCTAATCGAGGTACTATCGCTGAAATTGAAATAAAAAAGAGTGATTTCAAGAAAATCGAAATGTTAGAAGAAAAGATCCCTGAACCTAAAAAGTCAATTGTCAATGGCAAGCTAGACGAAATGAGAATGTCAAAATGCCGTATTGGTTTATTAACTGCTGATGGTCTTGTCAGTATTATTGCTAGCGATAAATCAATGATGGAAAGATTAATAACTTTTATGGGCAAAGAGATTACTGTTAGTGGTATGTCCCATTACAAGACAAACGGCCAACTCTCATATATTGAAATTATTGAGTTTTTTGAAGCAAACAAAAGCGATGTGCACTTTTCAAAAAAACCAAAAGCCATGTCGCTAGAACAACAGGTATTATTTAGTCTTAAAAACGGTAAAAAGAAAAACCCGCTTAAAAGCTTAATTGGGAAATGGCCTGGTGATGAAACAGACGAAGAATTTGAAAAACTATTAAAAGACCTCGATTGATATGAATATTATTATAGTTGATACATGCGTTCTACTTTGTCTTTTTAAAAATAATGCCATTGGCAAAAAAATTGAAGTAGCAATTGATCGTTTAAATGACCCCACTTTTATTGCCTCAACTGTAACTAAAGGTGAATTAGAAAGTTTTGTGATTCAGAGAAATTGGGGTATAAAAAAAAGAAAAGAATTGTACAAGGATTTAGAGGAAGTTATCTATTTAGATATTAATAGCAGCGACGAAGAGCTTATCAATGCATATGCTAAAATAGACGCATTCAGCAAAAGAAAATTAAGTGATCCTAAAGGTAATTTGTTGGTAGGTTCTGCAAAAAACATGGGAAAAAATGATTTATGGATTGCTGCGACAGCTCATATATTGAATGCACCATTAATGACTACCGATGGCGATTTTGACCACTTGGATAAAATCTATTTAGATGTTATAAAATTTTAATCGTCATATAATGGAGAGAAAAGAGAGCCGACGCGTACACAAAAATGTGAAGAGGTGCCGGGCATATTGCGATTGAGTTTATAGATTTTGGTAAAGTTGTCAAAGTAAAGTTTGTCAGTATCAAATATAGAAAAAGACAATTGCACCATTAATCGCGACTGTTTGAGGCGACTATTGTTTGTCTTTGGTTTTGCCTTTGTTTCAGATTATATACACCGAAATAGAGAGTTTTTGATGGATTTCTGTCAGAAAAAGAATATACTTTTTCTGACAGAGTTATTGGTATAAAATTTATGCAAACCATTGAAAATAAAGTAGTTAGTCGTATTTATGGTAATGGTAGGGGTAGAGCGTTTTCCAAGAATGACTTTTCTGACTTGGGCAGTGCTGACGCCATCGATCAAGCCCTTAGCCGTTTAGTTAAAAAAAAGAGTATCCGCCGTGTAATGCGAGGTATTTATGATTACCCTAAATTTAGCAAACTACTAAAAAAAGAAATTCCGGCTGATATTGACCAGATTGCCCAGGCGTTAGCGCGTAAATTTGGTTGGTCAATTCAGGTGTCAGGCAATACGGCTTTGAATTTGCTGGGTTTATCTACACAAATGCCCGGCAAATATCTGTATTTAAGTGATGGTAAAACAATCGACTATCAGATTGGTAAACAGGAACTTAGCTTCAAGAAAACAACACTAAAAGATATTGGCCTTAAATACGCTGAAAGCGAGTTGCTAGTACAGGCAATAAAAGCGTTAGATAAAAAACAGTTGAATGAAAAAGAGCGTCAATTGATAAGAGATTATTTTGATGTACAAATGCAAAAATTGATATTAAAAGATACGCGCTTTATCACTAGTTGGGTATATGAAGAAATCAAGACGATTTTTAGGGATGAGTCATGAGTGAGCATGGCTTAGAAAAAATTGCCGCCTTGACTAATAATGAGCGTGCAGAAATATTCCAAGAAGCGGCAGCAGAAGGGAAGATGTCAGCTGCTGCCATTGAAAAAGATTTTTGGGTATGTTGGGCTTTATATCGCCTTTTTTCGAATGACAAGTTGTCAAAACAGTTATTGTTTAAAGGTGGTACCAGTTTGTCTAAATGTTATGGTTTGATTGAGCGCTTTTCTGAGGATATTGATCTAATTTTGGATTGGGATTTATTGACGAAAGAAAACCCTTATCTTCAAAGAAGTAATACTAGGCAAGATTTGTTTAATAAAGCAATGGAAACTAATGCCCAAACCTATGTGCAAGGTACGCTTCTTACTCAAATAAAAAATTTGATGGGTGATCGTTGCACTTTTCAAATTGATAAACCTCGCACAATAAGAATGATTTACCCCAAGGCCTTTGATTCGCCCTATATCAAGCCAGAAGTTGAGCTGGAAATTGGCCCTATGTCGGCAATGATACCCAATCGTGAATTTACAATTAAACCATATTGTAGCGATATCGCGAAGGCAGCTTTTGGTTCAACAAATTTACAGGTGAAAGCGATTGAAGCTAAGAAGACCTTTTGGGATAAGATCACTATTCTACATGCAGAGGCGCATCGACCAAAAGAAAAAGATCAACAAGCGCGCTATTCAAGGCATTATTATGATATTTTTCAAATGCTTAATTCGCCAATAGTCGAAGAAGCAATGTCTGATTTAAAATTATTGCAAGAAGTAGTGGCATTTAAACATAAATTTTACCCGCAATCTTGGGCAAATTATGAAGGCGCAAAGAAAGGTATTTTTAAAATAGTACCTGAACCGTATAGGGTCGAATCATTACAGAAAGATTACGCCCAAATGAGAGAAATGATTTTTGGTGAATACCCAGAGTTTGATCTTATACTTCAGTCTATTTCTAACTTTGAAAAGAGGTTAAATAACGCAAAATGATTACAGAAGACCAACTAGAACAACAATGTATTGAATGGTTTCGTGAAGGGAGCTATGAATACGCTTATGGCCCTAATATTGCCCATGATGGCGATGCACCAGAACGAGCCGATTACAAGCAAGTAGTGTTAAACAGTCGATTGTTGTCTGCCTTGCAACGCATCAACCCACATATACCCGTTCAGATTTTGGAAGAACAAGTCGTTCATATTCTTACCAAACCAGAACACCCGTTATTGATTCAAAATAATTTTCAGTTTCAGAAATATTTATTGGAAGGTGTTCCTGTTGAATATATTTCTGGTGAAATTAAAAAAAATGACCAAGTACAGTTGATTGATTTTCATATTACTGAGAACAACCAGTTTTTAGTAGTAAACCAATTCACTGTAATAGGCACTAAAATCAACCGACGCCCCGATATGGTAGTCTTTATTAATGGTTTGCCCTTAGCCATCATTGAATTAAAAAACATGGCCAATCCGAAAACAGATGTATGGGAAGCATTCGATCAATTACAAACCTACAAAGATGAAATCAGCGATTTGTTTATTTTTAATGAAGCATTAGTTGCTTCTGATGGTATTACCGCCCGCATTGGTTCATTAACGGCCGATAAAGAGCGATTTTTACCTTGGCGGACAATTAAAAATGAAAACGACAAACCTATTTTAGAATTTGAATTAGAAAAAGTTGTAAAAGGCTTTTTTGACCGCGAGCTTTTTCTTGATTATATTCGATATTTTGTATTGTTTGAACAAGGCGATGAAAAACTTATAAAAAAAATAGCAGGTTATCATCAGTTTCACGCTGTGCGCGAAGCCGTGCGCGTAACATTGATTGCTTCAAAAAATTCAGCAGAAAATCGAGTGGAAACGCCTAAAGCCGAATATGGTAAATCGGTAGTACCTGGTTCTCGCAAAGCGGGTGTTGTTTGGCACACGCAAGGTTCAGGTAAAAGTATTACCATGATTTGTTATGCGGGCAAGCTATTACAACAACCAGAAATGCAAAACCCCACTATTGTTGTGGTTACTGATCGTTCAGATTTAGATGGGCAGCTATTCGATAATTTTACTGGTGCTAAATTATTGTTAAAGCAGGCGCCTGTGCAGGCTAACAGCCGTGAAGATTTACGCGAGATGCTTTCTTCGCGCCAATCAGGTGGAATCATTTTTACGACTGTGCAAAAATTTGCGATTTTAGAAGGCGAAGAAAAACACCCCGTCTTAACAAATCGAAACAATGTGGTGGTGATTTCTGATGAAGCCCACCGTAGTCAATACGGTTTAAAAGCAGTTCTCGATAAAAAAACTGGTAAATATAAAGTAGGTTTTGCCAAGCATTTGCGCGATGCTATGCCAAATGCTTCCTTTATTGGTTTTACTGGTACACCCATTTCATTAGAAGATAAAGATACAAGGGCTGTATTTGGCGAGTATGTCAGCATTTATGATATACAAGATGCTGTTGCTGATGGCGCTACTGTCAAGATATTTTATGAAAGTCGCTTAGCGAAGCTGGATATCAATCAAGCCGAAATAGAGAAATTGAATGATCAAGTTGAAGAAGTTGTAGAAGAGGAAGAAGATCTTTCAGCGCGAGAAAAAACAAAAAGCACTTGGGCAGCATTAGAAAAATTAGTTGGTGCGAACCCGCGCTTAAACCAAATTGCTGAAGATTTAATTAAACACTTTGAAAAGCGCACGAGTGTACTTGAAGGCAAGGCAATGATTATTTGTATGAGCCGTGAAATTTGTGCGTTATTATATCAAGCTGTCATTACCTTAAGACCAGAGTGGCATAGTGAAGATGCAGATAAAGGCGCGATCAAGGTTATCATGACAAGTGTGGCATCTGACAAAGCTATTTTACAAAAACATAGTTATGACAAAACTCAAAAAAAATTATTGGAGAAAAGATTTAAGGACCCTAAAGATCCGCTTAAGCTAGTCATTGTGCGTGATATGTGGCTTACAGGTTTTGATGTGCCATGCGCCAATACCATGTATATTGATAAACCTATGAAAGGCCATAATTTGATGCAAGCCATTGCAAGGGTAAATCGCGTGTTTAAAGATAAAGATGGCGGTTTAGTGGTTGACTATATTGGTATAACCTCTGAACTCAAAAAAGCTTTAAAAGATTATACTGAGTCAAACGGAAAAGGGCAGCCAACCAACTTGATTAATGATGCTTTTAAGGTTTTGATAGAAAAAGTTGATGTGGTGCGAGGGATGTTTGCAACAACTTTAGATGGCAAGGCTTTTAACTATAGTAAATACGAAACGGATGCAACAAAACTATTATTACCTGCAGCCAACCATATTTTAGGTTTAGATGACGGCAAAAAGCGTTTTATCGATTTAGTTTTAAAAATTACAAAAGCATTTGCACTTTGTGGTACTTTAGATGAAGCCGACCCATACAGAAAAGAGATTGCTTTTTTCACAGCAATAAAGGCGATAATTACAAAATACACCACTGTAGACAAGAAACTAGATGAAGAAGCAAAAAATTCAATACTAAAACAAATTCTAGATAATGCGATTATCGCTGATGGCGTAGAAGATGTCTTTAAGTTAGCTGGTCTTGATAAGCCGAATATTGGTTTGCTAGACGATGAATTCATGGCCGATGTACGCAATATGAAAAATCGTAATTTTGCGGTAGAGTTATTAGAAAAATTATTGCGTGATGAAATTCGTAGTCATACCAAAAATAATGTGGTACAAGAAAAAAAATACAGCGATCGCTTGTTAGAAACTCTTCGTAAATACCGTAACCGTGCCATTGAAACAGCGCAGGTAATCGAAGAATTAATTGCCATGGCTAAAGAATTTCAAGATTCTCTAAAACGCCATGAAGAACTTGGGCTCAACAAAGATGAGCTGGCATTTTACGACGCGCTAGCAAATAACGAAAGCGCTACGCGCGAATTAGGTAACGAGATTCTAAAGAAAATCGCACATGAAATTACCGAGAAACTACGAACTAGCACAACTGTTGATTGGCAAGTTAGAGATAGTGTACGCGCTAAATTGCGTAACTTGATTCGAATTACACTGCGACGGTACAAATACCCGCCAGACAAAACGGAAGATGCAATTGAGTTGGTTTTAAAGCAGGCAGAAGTATTGAGTAATGAGTGGAGTAAATAAAGCTTTATCTGGTTTTTTTCAAAAATCAAAAACACCTAAAAATCATTTTATTTTCAGATTGAAACAAGCGAGAGTTAATTGTACTTGTGCTTTTATGAGATCATTGGACTAAAATAAATTTTATTATCAATTATTAGCCATTATTACTCATTATTAGCCAATATTAGTCATTATTAATGAATATTAGCTATTATTACCGATTATTAGCTGTTATTAACAATTATTAGTCATTATTAGCCATCATTTTCAAAAAATAGGGGAAAATGAAACTCAAAGCATCTGCATTTTATAATTCAATGGTACAGGAACCGGTACAAAACGACCTGTTTAGGTATAAAAAGTCGAAAATCGACTATTTTGTTTAATTTTTTATCACATTTTCAAATATTGATAGCAGAAAAAAACCTAATAGATGCAGAAATTGAATTAATCTGTTTCGATGCAATGCCCATCGTAGCACATTATAAAGAAAAAATAATTTCTAAAATCAATATTGCTAAGAAGGTTTTTGATTTGACGGCGCCTTCTGAAATTTTCTCTTAGAGGTTATCATTAGTTTTTCGCTGGTGTATGATTTAATGCTTTAATCCATGCTGCAAATGATTTCGATGGAAGTTTGTAGCTCCCCTTTGATTGTTCGTTAACAATAATTATTCCCTTGGCTTTTAAAGCTTGAATTGCGTTATTAATGGTATGGTCTTTTAGGCCAGACATTGATAGTATATCAGAGCGTGATACCCATTTATCCGAATGCTCAGACATAACCTGTAAAACTTTTCGATAGTCTTCTGACCCGATTTGTTCAAAATATTGTTGTTGAAAAAATTTCTTTCCTAGCTGCTCTAATGCGCCATTGGGACCATAAGCCCCTCCAAGTATATCATCTTTTGTTAAATAATAGTCTGTATCAACCTCAAAAGCACTATAGGCAAATTGTTGAACAAAGTGTGGGTAGCCCTCAGATAATTCTACAAGTAAATTGGGTGCTTCAGGTGCTAAATGAGTTTCTTTCTCATTTTTCGCGTTAGCTTCTTTGACTCCTGCTTCGAGGATATCCAGAATATCTTTGTTGGCTAATGGCTCTAGGGTGTATATGGTGAAAATCCGAGGTGAAGACTCATGGCTTTCTTTTAATTTCTGCAATAATGAAGATTGACCAGCGAGCCCCAATGAAACATTGTTGCAATTTAATCTTATCAGCTTTTCAGTGAATAACTTTGAAAATTCCCCAAGATGTGCAGAGGCAGCAGGTTTGTCAGCCTCATCGATTAATACTAAAATCCCATCGATTGCAGGCTCCGTATTTGTATTTTTTTTAGCTTCGGACTGAAGCAATGAAGCAATTTGCTCGCAAAGGTTATCTAAAATTAAAATAGGATCCAATACATTTTCATCTTTGTTATATTTAACGCCCAGAACCTCCCAGTTTATTAAAAATTCCCATACTGCTTTAGCACGCTGTTTTAAGACTTCTTTACGCATTACTTTTAGCTTGAAACCTTCTGCCACCTTTTGTACTATGTCTACCATTCCAACATCTGTCGTTAGCTCAACAGTTATAACAAGAAAGTTTGGTTTGAAATTTTTTTCACTTAAAAAATGTAGCTCCCCGCGGGCAATGAAATCAAGATATAACATCAAAGATGACTTTCCAATTCCTCTTTCACCTTCAATTATAAAATGATGTGGGTTGCCATTTTTTGTCTGAAAAATCGCCTTTTCAAGTGCGATTAATTCTCTATACCTCCCCCTGAACATTTCAGGATGAACCATTGTGTTTGGCCGGAAAGGGTTGAACTTTAAAGACATATTTGCTCCCAAGATAGTTTTAATTACAAAATATTGGCCATTATTAGCCAACATTAGTGGTTATTAGTCATTATTAACGAATATTAGCTATTATTAGCCAATATTAGCCAATATTAGTCAATATTAGTCATTATTAGCGATTATTTGCAGATATTATCAAAAAATAGGGAAAAATGAAACTCAAAGCATCAGCATTTAGTAAATTCAATGGTACAGGAACCACTACAAAACGATCTGTATGTGTGTAAAAAGTCGAAAATCGACTAAATTATTAATTTTAAAAAATATGCTTTTCATTTCAACGGCCATAGCAAATGGGCGGGCATCGTAAGAATTTGGAAGGAGCGAATCATTTTTAATTAAATTGATTTGCCACAAGATAGCTTAGACAAAATAGGTTTTTATACCTTCGTCCACTTTGTCTATTGTGTTCGCCTCTGGTGTGGCTTTGGTGAATTTATACGGCAATCACGCCCCTATAAAAGCTTCACAAATCTAAATCTTAAGACGAATGCAACCAATTTAAATAATGAGGGGTATTCTTTTTTGTCCTTAGTCTTCACTACCAGACCGCGGCGGGTCTGGTTACGCAGTCTTTTGCGTAACCAGATCGGCGAAGTGTCGCACCGCCGTTGTCTGGCAGAGAAATCGTCTATTAAAGCTTCGCAAAACTTTATCATAAGACGAACGCACCCCTCAATAACTCGCTGAAAGTTTATTTTGCTTTTTTGTATCGATAAACCCATGTTTTTTCACTTGCATTTATAACGAGTACATTTCTTTCAACATCGAAATAGCTAGTGCTTCTCCCAGAAAAAGTGGATTTATTAGCGCCGACAGGTGTGTGTTTTGTCCATTTTGTATCGGCTACTGAATAAGACCAAATGACTTCTTCGGTGGTTTTAACATGTAGTTTGCTTTCATAACTATAGGCCAAACAAACCTTATTTATTGGGTCATAAAACATCGCAGCACAGCGGTCTGAACCATAAGGTGCTTCTGTCGAATCAATTCCCGGAGAAAGCACTTTTTTCCATTTTAATGTTGTTATATCAAAATGAAAAGTACTTTTGTTTTCGTCTTGTGCAACAATGGTTTTCGTAGCTTGGTCATAACATAATAAAGCCCATTTTGGAACATCGGGGCCTACATTGTGTAGCTTTTTCCAAGTGTTGGCTTTGCCATCGTACCCCCAAGTGCCGTCCGCGCTCCAATTATTTAATGACCAGACACTCATATCAAGATCTGGTATAAATTCTAGTTGCCCACCTTCATTAAATTTTGGCCATGGGCCTTCACTCAACATAGGCTTCCATACTCTTTCGTATGGGTAATATGCCCAAGAAACCCAACCAGGGTAAGAATTACTGATCCCCTTTTTTTCAAAATAGCTCTTCGGGCCAATCGTTGCATATTGAGCCGGTACCCAAATCGCTGCGTTTAAGTTTGGGTCCCAAGTTAACCCGCCCCAAGTATGGGAACCACAAGGTACACCACCGTTTTTAGTGAACAACCATTTTGCAGTAAGGGTTTTGCCGCCAGAGCCTTTGTATTCAACATCTCTAAGCTCAAAAAGGGTATCGTTCCATGTCTCTTCAGGCGGGTGCAACATCACCCAAGTATTGGAAGGCAAATCGTATTCCCAAGCATCATTAAACCGATGGGGTTGGCCATGATTAACTCCACAAAAAAAAGCACGCTTTCTTTGCGGCATCCATGCCATTTTCATGCAAAAATCACGCCCCACTGGGCCTGTTTTTTCCATTTGATATCTTTTTGTGTTGTCGTTCCATTCTCCGACAGTTTTAATGTTAGGTAGCATTGCAGAAGAATTGTCACCTAACCCATTGATGATAGCCATGATTTTGTCATCAGGCGCCAGCTCTGGCAGAACTTTATCTGTTTTGACGACCGGTGCGGTTTTGGCTACTGGTTCATCAGCAATTAGTTTAGGGCTAAAGTTAAAGGATTCTTTTGTGGCTATGAGTGCTATTGTTGGGACCATAAAACAAGCAAAAACTAAAGCCGCAATTTTTAATTTGGAAATTAGATACATTCTGTGTACTCCTTTGATAAACGATTGCTGTAAAAGACTATTTTGTAGAATAAAGTTATCTGGTGATTTCAGAGGGGTTAAAGCGGAATCTCGGCCAAAAAACTGGGTTAAAGCTACAGCAGGTAGAGCTTGGTCACGCTTAAGTTCATTTTTCAAAAAAAGAATCGTTCTTTCGATCATCATTCTGACGCTGTCTTCTTTGCATTTGAAATATTCCCCAATTTCACGATAAGATTTTTTATCGTAAAAACGCATCAACAGCATATCTTTTTTTTTGCTCGGCAGTTTTTCTATAATTCTATCTAGTTCTAAAAAGAGCTCTCTGTTTTCGTGGCTGCCTTCGTCTAGTTCTAAGCCTTTTTCAATATTCGCCGGTTTGTCTAAATGCTTTTTAGAGTCTTTGTTGACTACTTTGCAGATATTAACGGATGCCCAGTAAAACCAGGAGCTTAGGTTAGCAGAAATACTGTCTTCCTTTTTTATATACAGCAAGAAAACAGATTGTACGGCATCGTCTAAAAAAGCCTTTTCAACTAAGAATCTTTTGCAAGTAGTGTATACCAATGAATAATACTTGCGGTAAATTTCTTCTTCAAATTTCAAATCAATCTTTGTTTTCATTGCGCCCTGATTTTTCTACCCTTCTACAAGCAGTATTGCCAATTTCTATACGAACCGAACATTTTTTTTAATTTTATTAAGTTATTATTAAAAAAAGGCATGAATTGCCATAACCCCCAAGGCATATAGGAATACATTTCAAGCAAGTTTTCAATATGAGAACTAAAAACAAGTATTGCAGTCGAAATAAAAGCTAAAGTTTGCCTTCTTAGCTTTGCTCTGTAGTCAGGCCGTTTGATTAGATGAGAATAGATTGGGTTGAAAATAGAAATATGAAAAGACAATTTCTTAGTGGTATAGACAAAAATGGCCTAAGCAATAATCGAATTCAGTAATATCAAAACCAAATATTTTAACGATTTTTTTTTAATAATTTTGATAGTTCTCTTGTTTCGCGAGGTGGATATTTCATTTGAATTAATTTTTCGTATGTTTGTTCTAAATTTAGCACATATCTTCGCTTGATTAACTTGTGATTTCTCAATAATCTCACTAACACATTGCTCTTATGAATTTTACCAAAAGGTGCTTTTTGAGCAGCGATTACATATAAGCACCCTAAATCAATCGCATTTTGATCTTTATCATCTATTGCCTTTTCGATATTTTCCATAACATGGCTAAACCATAAAGCAGGATGATCTGATTTCGTTTGAAGAATATATTTTTCTGACAACGGCTCCTGTGCAATTAACCAATTTTTGGCATTGTCGCACACGAGTTGCAATTGTTCTGACAATGAATTATAAATTGATTGATTCCAATTGATTTCCATGCTATCATTCTTTCAATTTATGCCAAGCTAAACGGAATCCAGCAATTTACTTTTTTTGAGTACAATAGAAATTCTTCTCCGAATGTTTTTTTTAAATCCTCTTCTTCAATTGGCCTTACCAAATAATTCCATACGATCATTCCTAATACACAAAATGCAGCGACTTCAATAGAGCGAGTGATAATGGCTATAGAAAGCCCCTGGCCAAGCCCTGCAACAGCCATAGGGTTCCGTACATATTTGTAAGGACCTGTAGTTACCAATTTATGGGGAGCATTGAGCGGAAGAGGTGTTCCTTGCCCTGCGTTAACCAATGAGTATGCGCTGAGGATGCCGATTAGGGAGAATACAGCAAACATAAATAAGCCAGAATAAAGAAAATAGGCATTCAATTCTAGAGGCCATTGATTAAATGATTTTAAAATTAGAAAAGGAAAGATAACCAAGAATAAAACCCAAATAATAGCACTTTGAATTACAGTTTCAGCGGTGTTTATTGATTGAGATGAATTTAATTTGCGATAGAAGCACTTGTTGCCGATTAGCGCAAAGATGTTTGCAAGAAGACCTAATGCCATAAGAGCTGTGCCTAAATAACCGCTCTGTGTCGAAAATGATGCTACAATACACCATGCAGTTGCGTAGGCAAATGCACCGACTATGACGGCTTTCAAAGTATTTGTTGGTCTTCGCCATGCAAAAAATGAAAGGCCAGCAATGACTACTATGTCTGGCAAAAGAAAAAAAAATGCGATTTTGAAAAGTCGACATATTGAAAAGCAGCATAGATGCGTGGACTGAACAAAATGGTGACCCACCAGGCCAAAACGAGAATCGATTGTATCAAGTAGAAAGTCATCTTCTAAGCCTAACATTTGGGTGACTAGTAGTTTAGTTATCTGGTTGTAAGGTTTAATTTTTGGCTATTAATTATAACAAAAAGACACAAAAATTATATTGATTGGTACAGAAAACAGACTAAATAGATGCAGAAGCACTTAATTGTTGTCCTTTTCTTTTTCTAGTTTTGAAATCTTGTCTTGTAAAACGGAGATTTCTTCTTTTTGGACCAAAATTTTATCCTGCATTTTATGCATTAACTCTTGCATATTAGACGATACCTCGATGAGTTTTTTGGTAGTCTTTGACATTTCATTTTTATTCTTTAATTCGGTATAAAGCTGAAGTATCAAAATTGTTGAAAGCACGGCGAGCAAATATCTTGGAATGGGTACTGTTTTTGTCAATAGATTCATTTTATTCATTCTTTACAAAATGGCGCTTAATGGATTGTATCAATTTAGTTAAATTTTCTAAAAATTAGTCAAAGTATCAAATGGTTTTTAGATATAATTTTTGAACTTGCGAGCGAACGGCTAAGAATTCTTTTGCTATGGTGTTAATTGAGTGGAGTGTGTTCGGCTAATGATGTGTCTTGGTAACACTTTTCGGCGAACCACAATTCATAACATGCGTAGAGACGGGTTTCAAACCCGTCTCTACCACTCTCTCATCAGCAACCTCAAAAACTAGAGTTCTTACAAAAAACACACCTTTACAAAAGCTTCACAAAACCGCATCATAGGACGAATGCACCCATTGAGTGAGTTAAAAGTTGTCTTTTACCCATATAAATGCTCGGTTCTGTGTCTTGTCGTGAACCATGAAATAGTGAATGCCATCCGACCCTCTGCTGTCTCCTGAAAACATTGGGCTCTGAAAGGCCTCACCGTATGAGGGCATGAAGCGCGGCCAATAATGTGGTGGCATCCGCCAAAAATCTGGTGGCACTGCGTTGGTGTTGTGCAAGCCAAGACCTCTGACAACTAGCGCTATTGCTTCCGGAGTGGCATCAATGCGCCAAAGCCACTCATTGTCAATGAAACCGCCGCGGTCGTAGCAATAGAATGCATTGACAAGAGAAGTGTTTTTTCCGAGAATGCGAACCAAATCTGGTGCCAACGGTTCTGGTTTTGCGGGTTGGTCAGTGAAGCGGGCAATTACCAACCCGATGAAGGCAAAAAACAAAACACATACACTGATGCCAACCCACATGGCAACGCGTTTCGTGCGCCAAGAAGAATGCCGCCACGCCACAAATATAACAGCGCTAGTGCCGCCAGTCAAAGTGCCTAATAGATGATAACTCAAAAGGGTAGTAACGAATGCAGTGCCAGCTACAAATAAAGCCAGTGCAACGGCGAGGTGTAGCCGTGGGGCGAGAAGTGAACCTGCGAGAACTAGGAGTAATCCCATTGTAAAGCCAGCTGTCGGCTCGGCCAAATCCTTCGGAAACGAACTGAACATCAAAACGAAAAGATTGAAATAAAGCCCTATGAAGAACGCGACAATAACCGCCCCTGCTGCGATAAGCCAGCGGAACAAATCTCGAGTATAAAATGTGTTCGTCATAGCGTGAGGCTCTGATGTTTAACGGGAAATTTATCGAAGTTTATAAAGTGTAGTGTTGAAAAATTATAAAGAAAAGCCTCGTTAAAGTACTTAGGTTTATTTATCCTATTAGGTGCCAAAAAACTTGTTAACACGAGCTGAAAAGATTAAGAAAATCGCAATTGTAAATTCAACTGAAGCAGAAAAAAGCAAATAAAAACCAGGGATACTGAATTTGCTAATGTTTTGATCGCCTAGACGAAAAAATGCAAATACGGCAAAGATGGAAATAAAAATACCACCTAGGACAAAAAACCAACGGGCTTTGCTATTACCAAAAATCATGAACACTGCGACACCAATTGCATAGAGAGATTGAAAAACTGTAGAAATAATTCGACTTGGAAGTATTAACCAAATAATAATCGCAGTAATTATTTTGTATGCAATTATTGCTAAACCAATATTTCTTACAAACTGTTCTTCATCAATTTGTTTTCCCGATGCCATTTCATGTTCCTCTTAAACTTAAACCAGCTATTTTGGCGAGAAATAATAAATAAATTTTTTTGTTTTGCATTTTAACTCCAAATTACGCTACGCCTGATTTTGCTCCTGTGTTTAGGCGATTTCGTTAAACTGATTTGACTCTCGATGTAAGATCTTTTGTCTTTTCAATATCTCCTACAAGCATAATATTTCCACAATCTAAACAAATGTTAGCTTTTACATTTACATTGGAAGTTTTAAATGTTAAAAATTTAGTGTTCGCTGGTTTAAAATAAATTTTACCAGTAGATTGAATTTCACCAGGCTCAAGATTTTCAGATTGACAGGACGGACATTTTCGACTCATTTTTTATTCCTTGTTGTTTGAGTAAATCATAAAAATCACCAGGTCTCCTCTGGCGGTTTTGGTCTACCATCTTGTTGGGCAGATTTCTTGTAAATGTAGCAAATTATTCTTACAAATAAAGCAGTTCCGCAAATTATTAATATGGCAGAGATTATTAAAAAATGCCCAAAATCTAAGCCAAATTTCCCAGGTTTATCAAAACCTATATCCCCAAATACCAATACAAAAACGATCATTAACACAACAATACCAAGGGCTTTATCAAAAACTTTCATTACATTATCCCATGAAATCAATTAAATTTCGGCTGCTTAACACAGCTCATGGTTGCACAGTATTTCGTGTTGTCCTTTTCTTTCTGTTTTTTTTTAATGCCCAAGTATAAACTTAGTGATTACCTTTTCAATTTCTTTCTTAAGTAATTTAGATTCAGGTGCTTGTTTTATTCCTGCTAATTCAATCGTGCAATTAATTAATTCAATCAATTGATAGCCTGTTGTGCCTTCTTTTCTAGCGTTAACTAAAAGACCTGAAAATTTTTTAAGCAAATTTATTTGGCTTAATTCCCTACTTGCTAAAGTTGCCGCAATAAACGACTCTTTCTCCTCAGATTCAGCAGGTAACCCTGAGCTCTCTGATGCGAAACATATCTTTTTTAGCATTTTTTGTTTTCTAAATACCTTTACTTTAGATGATTTATATATCGCCCATTCTTTGTTTCTATATATAAAAATTGTATTACCGAAATGCTAAGCAAATCTTTAAGGAAATCAATTGAAACTCCTATACTACTAAGCGTGAAATGAAATGCCCATTCTTTGCTAAAAAATTTGGATTTTATAAAATTTATGAAAACTTCTTCTGAAGAAAAATATGGCTATCCAAAAAATGCGCTTAATGGTTACCTGAATTATTCGAATATTTTGTCGGCTAATTTGTAATAGTGGGCTTTACCAGAATCGGTGGGGTTGGCGCGGACGATGTAGTTCTCTTTTTCTAAGGTATTTAAATAATTTGCAGCGGTGTTGTTAGATACATTTAAAAGTTGAGCAACTTCTACGCGAGAAAGCATTCGGTAGTTTTTGAATAATAATTTTAGCTCTTCCAGTTTACGAAATCTCGATTTGGTATTCAGTAGATTTTTTTCTGTAATTGGCAAGTCAACTTTGGTTAATTTTGGTGGTATCGCAACTTGTGATCTATATTTATCGCTTAGTTCTTCAATAGTTAAAACTTTTTTATCAGAATAAAATAATCGCACTCTTTCCATTTCATTGCGTAGTTCGCGGATATTACCTGGCCATTGTAAGGTTGACAAATGCTGCAGGGTACTTTTGTCAAAGGCTAAAGGGGCCATTGTAGGGTGTAATTCATTTAAGAAATGATTTATTAGTAAAGGAATATCGGTAGGGCGATTTCTAAGCGGCGGAATTTCTATCGTTAATCTTTCTAAGCGAAATTGCAAATCTTGACGGAACGAACCATTGGCAACTTGTTCTGTTAGATTTCGATTGGTTGCGGCAATGATTTTACATTTTAATTTTTTTACTTCTGTACTGCCCACAGGTCGAAACTCTCGGGCTTCTAAAACGCGAAGTAGACTGATTTGCATAGTGGGGCTTATTTCGCCGATTTCATCCAGAAACACAATACCATCTTCAGCCATTTCTAATACACCTCTATGATTTTGAAAAGCACCTGTAAAAGCACCTTTTTGGTGCCCAAATAGTTCAGACTGTAAGAGATGATCAGATATTGCACCGCAATTGATGGGTATAAAAGATTTATTGTTATATGGCCCTGCTTGCCAAAGTGCCTTTGCTACAAGCTCCTTTCCAGTACCTGTTTCACCTAGAATTAAAGTAGAAGTATCAAGGGAGGCATATTTTTTAATTAAATCTTTGACTTGTTTAATGGCCTGACTTTCACCAATGATAAAGTGCATTGAATTTTCATCGAGGGTGCTTTTACCTAACAAAGATGGCTGCTTTGAGGTTTCTGGTGCCATTATATTCTTGGTGTAATTTCTAATATCAGTAAGCGAAAGCTCTGGAGAAAGTTTCAACTCAATATCAAATCGTGATTCTAATTTGTATTTTTCAACATGACTAGAAAACAAATTAAAATAATTTTGGGCTTCCTTTTTATTGCCCTTGCTATGATGAATTCGGAACCAGAAAAAATCATCGTACAAACAAGAATTGTCGAACTTTTTCTTGTTTTCCAAAGTATATTCTGCCGCCGCAGTATTTCCGTTCGCAAGGGCTGCTCTAACATAAAAATAAGAATTGAAATAGGATTGCGTAATATAATCCGGGTAAATATCTAGTTTTTTGTGTGCCCAATACAGAGCTTTTTTGGGTTCGTTTTTTAAAATATAGGCACAGGAGGCAAGCTCCCAGTCTCTAGAGTTCTCTTCATTAATTACCGTAAAATTATTCTTGATAAAAATTTGGTACATTTTTTCACAAACGACCAAATCTGATTCGACAAAAAAGAGAGATTTATCTTCGCGGCATTTGCGAATGTGTTCCATCATTTTTTCTAAATGAAAGGTTTCTTTGAAGCGTAGTGCTAATAAATAATCAATGCGTTTTTCAAAAGGTGTGCCGTATAATATTTTTTTGTAAATTTTTAGGTTGGTTTCAAATTTATCTTGTTCGTTGATTAGGCATAGCTGAGATAAATAAATGCCCAAAATTACTTTGTATTTCCCTGATTTTGGGCTGAGTACTTCCAAGCATTTTTCTAGTGATTGCATGTGTTTTCGATGATACCCTTCTACGCGAAACAAACTGCCTTCTAGCTCAAAGGGTATCACTCGCCATTCGATAGGCAATTCATCCGTCATTAGTCGATAAATGGTAGCTAAAATAGCGCGCGCACTACTGAGGCGATCAGCACTAATGTATAATTGGCACAAAAACTGCAAAAATATCATTTGTTCTTCAATCGCATAGGTTTTATAGTCTATCTTTTGAGTTGATTTAATAGCCTCATCAAATAATTCTAAATGGTCATAGGCGTGATAAAGAATTTTAAGTACATTGGCTAATTCGTGAGTAGGGTATTGTTGGATAAATAAATCTAGATTTATTCTCAAAGGTTCGCCATTTCGATAGGCTTTTAGAAAAGATTCCATGGTAATCATTTTTTGCCTTTACAAATAGACGGCATTATATTTTCTCATAATAATGGGTTTTAACGGAATCTGTTGGCATTACTCGTTTCACAAACCTTTCTTTTTCTAAGGAAGTCAAATAATTGGCAGCCGTGTTCAAAGAAACCTTTAATAATTTTGCGGTTTCTGTTCGTGACAACTTTTGATAGTTTTCAAACAATTCTTTTAATTCATCTAATTTTCTAAATTTAGATTTAAAGTTTAATGCCTTTTCCGCTGGCGCTATTACTTTCGGTTTTGTTTCTAACGCTTTTTTAGTGGGCGTTTTTTTGATACCTCTATATTTTTCACTTAAATCAGATAAAACTATAACTCTTTTGTCGGAATGAAATAATCGCATTCTTTCCATTTCATTGCGTAATTCGCGAATATTACCTTCCCATGGTAGATTTGATAAATGTTCAAGCGCCTGTGTTTCAAAGGCAATAGGTGGTAGGTTTGGGTTTTGGCGATTTAAAAAGTGGTCAACCAATAATGGAATATCCATAGGCCGTTCTCGTAAAGGCGGTAAATTGATAATTAATCTTTCCAATCGAAATTGCAAATCTTGTCTAAACAACCCTTGGTCAACCAAATCTTTTAAATGCCTATTGGTAGCAAAAATAATTTTGCATTTTAAATTTTTAGTTTCGGTGCCGCCGATAGCGCGATATTCGCCGGTTTCCAAGATTCTTAGTAAGCTAACTTGCATTTTGGCGCTGATCTCTCCAATTTCATCCAAAAAAACTACTCCGCCTTGTGCTTCTTCAAAAACACCTTTATGATCTTGAACCGCCCCCGTAAATGCGCCTTTTTTGTGACCGAATAATTCGGATTGCAATAAGTGGTCGGAGATCGCACCGCAATTGATCGGTATAAACTTTTTGTCTTTATAGGAACCCGCTTGCCAAAGTGCTTTGGCGACTAGATCTTTACCAGTACCCGTTTCGCCAGTAATTAAAACGGATAATTCCACCGAGGCTAGTTTTTTAATTAACAACTTTACTTCTGTTATAGTTGGGTGTTTGCCGATGATAAAACTCATGATTTCTAAATCTTCATCGTTTTCTATTTTAATTGGTGGTGGTGGATACGAATTACTGCGACTTCCTGTATCCATTGCAGATTTCTCACGGGAAGCATTTTTCATAAAATGTCTAAGATCTTTCAGAGAGATTTCTGGGCTTAGTAATAGCTCTGTATCGTATCGCTCATATAAATCAAATTTTTGAACACAATCCAAAAACAAATTGAAGTATTCTTGTGCCAGACTTTCATTGCCTTTTAAACGATGAATTCGAAACTTGAAAAAATTATCCATTATTGATACATTGCCAATCTTATGCTTGTTTTCTAAGAAAAATTCTGCGGCATTGGCGTTTTCATTAGCTAGTTCAGATCGTATAAGGCAATAGGAATCAAAAGACGAAAAAGTCTTAAAGTTAATGTTCTTTTCAGCATATTTTCGAGCATACTTTAAGGCTTCTTTTGGGTTTTTTCTGATAAGATAAATGTAAGATAGCAGCGACCAATCATACACTTCGTTTTTATTTAGAATGCTTTCGTCAAAAGTTAAAAATATTTGCGATAATTTCAATTTTGCATCAAGGGATTGTTGATAGAATGTTTTTAAATTGTTATCCTCATTGATTTTTCTGATTGTGGTTTCTATATTTTGCCATTGTCCTTTGGCAATTTCATTTAAGAGTACGACATAATCGTAGCGTCGAGGTATGGTTGTTTTGTCGAATTCTAGTTTTAGCAAGGGAAGGAATTTTTCTATTTTTTCAAAGGCATTAATGTTACATAGATGGATGAGATAATCCCATAGTATTTTTTTATATCTAGGCGATTTATCTTTTAAAATCTCTAACCCGTTTTCGTATGCTTTCGTCAAACAATTTTGATCACCTTCATTGGATTTTAAAATGCCTTCTAAAGTGTTAGGTACGATTTGAAATTCAAGTGCAAGATCATTTGAAACAATGCTTTTAAGAATTGAAATAATGGAGGCCGCGTTATTCTGACGACCAATGACGCTGCTGTATAACCAAAATAGTAGTTCTAGAAAAATCAGTTGGTCTTCAATATCATAGATGGAATAGTCTAATTTATTGATAGCTACGATGTTTTCTTCGAAATATTGTGGGTTGATAATGGTGTTATAGACAAGTAATGTGATTCTGGCTAACTCGTGATCTGGGTTGATTTTTTGATAATAAATCAAGGCATCGCCCATGTTGTTGCCGTTTTTATAGGCTTCTATTACGGTAGTCATTTTTTTCATGAATTTAGCTCGTAATAATGAGTTTTGACAGAATTTGTTGGCATCACTTTTTTGATAAAGTTTTCCTTTTCTAATAAATTCAAATAATTTGCGGATGTATTTAGTGAAACTTTTAGCAAAGTTGCTGATTCAGTTCTCGATAATTTACCGTAGTTTTCAAAGAGTTTTTTTAGTTCATCTATTTTTCGAAAACGCGATTTTAAGTTAAGCAAATTGTCTTCATCTGAAGTTGGTGTTGAGGTAGCAAGTTTGCTCGAATGGGATTTATTTGGCATAACTTTAACTGTTTGATACTTTTGGCTAAGGTCGGAAATATTAATACTTACTTTATCGGAGTGAAAAATCCTAACGCGTTCCATTTCATTGCGAAGTTCGCGAATATTGCCTTCCCATGGTAATGCAGACAAATGATCTAGAGCTTTTTTATCAAAATATATAGGTGGTAGCGCTGCGTTTTGTTCATTGATAAAATGTTGAATCAAAATAGGTATATCTGATGGTCTATCACGCAAAGCGGGCAGTGGAATCATCAAGCGATCTATGCGGTATTGTAAATCTTGTCGAAATTGACCTTTGGCTACCATATCAGCTAGATTGCGATTGGTCGCAAATATTACTTTGCATTGTAAGTTTTTTGTTTCAGTACCACCAACCGCACGGTATTCACGCGATTCTAGAATTCGTAATAAGCTTACTTGCATTTGTGCACTGATTTCACCGATTTCGTCAAGAAAAACAATTCCATCGCCAGCCTCTTCAAAAATGCCTTTATGGTCTTGAGTGGCACCAGTAAATGCCCCTTTTTTATGCCCAAATAGTTCTGATTGCAGCAAGTGATCTGAAATAGCACCACAATTGATAGGTATGAATTTTTTGTTTTTATGTGTGCCAATTTGCCACAAGGCTCTAGCCACAAGCTCTTTACCTGTGCCGGTTTCACCGGTGATCAGAACAGGCAAGTCAACTGCGGCAAATTTTTGAATTAATTCTTTTACCTGTAAAATAGAAGGGTGTTCACCAATGATGTAACCCAAGCCGCTCACTTCTTTCTTTTGTTTTAAGGAAATGTCTTGTAATAGCTGGTTATTAATTTCAATTGGTGAAGGCATTGTGATGGTAATGGAATTGTTAATAAATGACCTTAGATCTTTAATGGGTATTTCAGGGCTTAGTTGTACTTCCATATCAAGTCGTTCATGCAAGCCAAAACGATCAACAACATTTATAATTTTATTAAAATAGGTTTGAGCAATATCCAAATTGCCTTTGAGGCGGTGTATTCTGAATTTAAAGAAGTTATCAAAAATGGAATCGTTCCCGACTTTAATTTTGTTTTCCAAAAAGAAATCCGCGGCATTGGCATTGCCATTTGCTAGTTCTGCCCTTAGTAGCAAAAATGCTTCAGAAGAAGCACTTTTAAACGAGATATTGTTTTCTGCGTACTTTCGTGCCCATTTCAAAGCATCTTGTTTTTTTTTCTTAATTAAATAAAGCGTTGATAGTAAGCCCCAATCGCTATGGTTTTTTTTGTCAAGTAAACTTTCATCTTGATCCAAAAATACTTTGCTACGGCTGGTTTCTTTTATTAATAGGCGGTTCGTAAATCGTAAAAGTGCTGGGTCTTCTTGAATGCGTTTGCAATGACCTTCTAGGTTTTTCCAAAGGCATTTTTCAGAATCCAGTAACAACAGAACAAAGTCAAATCTTTTTTCGATTTGAGTTCCCAGCATTTCTTTTTTTAGTTCTGCAATATTCTTTTCAATTTTTTCAAAATCATTTGTTAAGCAAAGATGAATCATGTAATCCCACAAGATTACTTTGTATCTTTTAGATTTACCTTTTAGCATTTCCAGGCATTTTTCAAATGCAAGTGTCCGGCTTTTTTTGTCTCCTTGGCTTGAATTGATTAAACCTTCCATATTGTATGGCAGAGTTTGAAATTCAATTGAAAGGTTGCTAGAGATTAAACTTTTCATTGCCGAAAGAATGGATAAAGCATTGCTGTGGCGATTATTGCTAATGTATAGGCTAATTAGATATTCTAAAAAAAGTAATTGCTCTTCGATTTCAAATTGACAGTAATCTAACTGGTTAATGGTGGTGATACTGTTTTCAAATGATTCCTGTTCAACTAATACGGAATAAATGAGCTTCATTGTGTTAGCAAGTTGATGATTAGGGTGGGTTCTTGTGAAAGACTCAAGAGAGATGCCAATGGAACTGCCGTCTTTGTAGTCTTGAATCACCGAAGCCATCACAACCATGAAAGAACCCTAAATGAGAGCAATATGAGATTAGTTTTCGTCAAAAATATTCAATAGCAACCAACTTTTGCAAAAGCTTAATATCCATAAGTCTTTATTTTGCAATATATTATGACTTTAATGGTGTGGCATAGCATTTGCGGTAGCTAGTTTAGACAAATTTATAGCCTGTAGTGGATAACTTACAAGAGGAATCTAAAATGAAAATCGCAAATAAGCCTATTTATTACCTTTTGCATCATTTTTTTGTAATTACGGTGATGATATTGCCAATGGATAATTCCATTAAGTTATTAGCTGTTTTGGGTTCTTTTTATTTGGTTTTTGGAAAATTAACAAGAGAAGAGGCTTATTTGTTCGTGGGTGTGAGTTTATTTTTTACCTTCATGAATTATATGTCTATATTGAATGGAATTTTTACTTTTACAACCCCAGATTTTCTAGGGCAGCCTTGGTATGAATTTTGTATGTGGGGTATTTATGTGATGCATTTGAAACGCATGGCTGAAACTTTTTTCAAGAAAGAGATGGAGCGCTATCAAGTTGGCATTATCGATTTTATTTGTGTAGGTTTGGTTGTTTTGGTGTTTAGTCTGTGTAAGGATAAATTAGCTGTGACTTTATTTCCGCTTTTTGTGAACTTGTTTTTTCTGTACCAAAAGAAATCAAAATTGCTACTTAGTAGTTATATATATTTTATCATTATCGGCGGTATTTTGGAATTAGTAGGTACAAATGGCGGTCAATGGTCTTACCCAAGCCCAGATTTTTTTGGAGTGCCATTTTGGTATGTCAATGTATTTGGTTCTTTTGCCATTTACTTCCCGTTGGTGTATAAAGGCTTAGTGTTAGCTTTGAATACACCCATCATGCGAGGAGTACATTCATACATTTTAAAAAAGGTGCCGCGACCTTTGATTCATAAGTCTTCTGACACATAAAATCAAAAATTAAGATGCATATGATCGGGGCGGTGCCACGCTTGGATGACCTAGCTGCCAACTCAATAACTCGTTGGGGTATAAATAATTCGCATCGACGGTTCTGATAAATTAGACCACATAGTGAATTGAACAAAGCGTCATTCTTGATTGAAAGTTTGGAAGTAAGCCCCAAAGCCAAGAAAAATATTCTTGAGCAGTGGGGCTTCATTTTTTAATTTTAGATTGCGCCTGCGGTTTCTTGTGGTTGCCAGTGATGTTTAAAGGCGTCTACAAATTGGTTAAAAAAGACTTGAGTTTTTGGCGGTAATATACTGATGTTTTCTTTGTTTAAAAGCCAAGGTTGGTTGGTGAAATAATCAAAATTAGAAACAGTTGAATAGGTCAGCATTAATGTTCTGCGAATTTTGTTTGAGTGATAGCGACCACGGTGTAAACCGTTAGGGTCGAATGCAATCATATCGCCTGGTTTTTGAATGAATCGCAATGCATTAGGCATTTCATTTGATCGATTATTCGTTTGATTATTTGCGAGTCGAATATTGTATTCCTCAGGGGTATCCCAGCGTTTATGAGACCGAGGTACAAATTCTACATCTTCGCTTGGTTCTAATGCGATTTGCATTTGAACGCCTGTTGAAGGTAGTTTGGCACATTCCAATATTTTTGCATTTTCTTCAGATTCAATTTTTAAACCAAACTGCGTGTCGCGGTGCCAGTTTCCGTCTAGAATGCCATCTTTAGGTTCATAAAAATAGGAGGTCGTTCTAAATAATGCTTTTTGATTGAGAATAGTGTTCACAACCGACAAAATGCGTTCATCGCTAATGGTGTTCATCATGAAAATATATTCATCTGGGCGTCCCTTGAAATAATCAGGGTGATTTAAATGTCGAAAACAATGCCCGTTTGGGTTTGCAGGAACATCGCTTGTAGGGTCTGCTATAAATGCCTGCTCACGAATTCGATTACAAATGTTTAGCAATCTTTCGATTTCAGTTTTACTAAACAAACTTGGCACATGAATAAAGCCTTCTTCTGCCCATTGTCTTGCGAGGTCTTTTTGCATAGGATTTCCTTAACAAATTTATTAATTTTTCATTGGAAATTATAGAAGAACGGGGTTATTTGTTGAATGGAGATATATATCAATAACATGGATTTATCGACGATTAAAGATTTAAAAGCCAGATACTAGGTGCAAAAAATCAACAAAAAATATTAAATTCAATAAAATACTCGAATATTAGCTAATTATTGTCTAAAAAAACATAAAAAATCTCTTAGCCTAACACAACGCTAACACAAGGCAAATAGGATGCTTACAAATTCAATATAGAATTCCTTTCGTTGTGTTTGATAGTTTAGGAATTTTAATATTAGTTTAACGAAAGGAATTTATGAAAAAGATTTTGGTAGTAGCGTGTGTTTTAACAGTAGTGTTTGGGTCGATGCAATTGCAAGCTCAAGATTGGTATGAAAAAATAAAATTTAGTGGAGACTTTAGAAATCGATTTGAATATATTAAAGACGACACTGTTAAAAATGGTGATGATGTAGTTGAAAGATTTCGTGAAAGATTGAGACTTCGAATTGGCGCGACAGCTGATATTGGAAAAGATCTTAAAGTTGGATTTCGATTTGCGAGCGGTGAAAGCTCGGACCCAGTTTCAACTAACCAAACATTCTCAACTGGTTTTTCAAAAAAAGGGATTACTTTAGATTTAGCGTATGCAGAATATAAAGCATCTGATTCATCTTCTTTAAAAGGACTGAACTTTGTAGTGGGTAAGATGAATAACCCTTTTTATAAACCAAGTGGATCGGATTTAATTTGGGATAATGACTTAACACCTGAAGGTTTGTTTGCATCTTATACTCGTTCAATAGGTGATAAATTTAAATTAAAAGGATTATTAGGTGGGTTTTGGCTAGAAGAAAGATCGAAGGATGCAGATAGTGCAATGCTAGCTGTAGAGTTAATCGGGTCTTTAAAAGCAACTGATAAATTAAATTTGAATTTAGGTTTAAGTTATTTTAATGCGGGCAATGCAAAAGATAAAGCTCCTTTCTATGATGCTACAAAAAGTTTCGGAAATACATTAACAGGTGGTAAATATACTTCAGATTTTGATGTGCTTGATATTGGTTTCGATTTAACTTATGACTTCGATTTTGCACCTGTTGGTTTTTTTGTTGAGTTTGTAAATAATTTAGGCGCAGAAGATAATGCGGCTGGCGATAGTTTGGATACTGGTTTCATCGTTGGGTTTTCAATCGGCAAAATAAAAGGGCCAAAATCTTGGGCGTTTTCTTACAGCTATAGAGAATTAAAAGCTGATGCTTCTATCGGTGCCTTTGCAGATTCAGATATTTCTGGCGGTGGAACTGATATCAAAGGCTCGCGTATTGCGATTGAGTATGCAATTTATAAAAACTGGGTAGTTGGCACAACAGTTTTCATAGGTAATAAGAAAATCGAAACAACATCGGATAAATATACAAGAGCACAACTTGACGCAAGCTTTAAATTTTAATTTTTAGAAAAAAGGAGAAACATATGATTCATTTCAAAATATTAGTTCTTGCGGCTTTACTTGCTTTGAGCGTGCAATTTGCACGATCTCAGGAGCAAGCTGAAGACCCAAGAACTAAAGATTTACCTGTCTACAAAAAAGTGGATGGGCTTTCTGGTTCACTTAATAGTATCGGTTCTGACACTCTTAACAATATGATGACCTATTGGGGAGAGTCTTTCACAAAAATGTACCCAAATGTAAAAGTTTCTGTTGAAGGTAAGGGTTCAGCTACTGCACCCCCAGCATTGATTGAAGGTACAGCGCAAATGGGGCCTATGTCACGAGCGATGAAAGAAGACGAGATAAGCAGTTTTGAAAAAAAGATGGGCTTTAAGCCATCAAAAATTCCGGTTGCTTTGGACTCTTTAGCGGTTTTTGTAAATAAAGATTGCCCGCTTAAATCATTATCGCTACAAGAAGTTGATGCGATATTTTCAAAAAGTAGATTGCGCGAAAATGAAATAGATATAACCTCATGGGATCAATTAGGTTTGTCTAGTGAATATTCTAAGCAAAAGATAAGTTTATACGGTAGAAATTCTGCTTCAGGCACCTATGGTTATTTTAAAGAAGTTGCTTTAAAGAAAGGCGACTTTAAAGATACAGTTAAAGAGCAACCAGGTTCTGCCGCAGTAGTAAGATCTATTACCGAAGACAAAATGGCTATAGGGTATTCAGGCATTGGTTACTTAACATCTGGTGTTAGAGCATTGCCTTTATCTTCTAAAAAAGGTGGTGAGGCTTTTGAAGCAAACTATGAAAATGTGGTTAGTTTGAAATACCCATTAAGCAGGAAACTATATATCTATTATTCTAAGAACCCTGATAAAGCATTAGGGAAATTAGAAAAAGAATTTTTAAAGTTTGTGTTATCGAGAGAAGGTCAAGATATTGCTATTAAAGATGGCTATTTACCTTTAACAAAAGGAGATGTCGAAAAGGCATTAAAACAATTAGAAGATTAATGGTTTGGGTTCCTTAGAACATTCCTCAACCCTACTTCTGTTACGGAAATATATTTAGGATAAATAAAAAAGGTTATCTGGAATATTGTGGCAGATGGGGGAATGTTCTATTTTTGTTTGTGAAAAAGGCTTTTAATTGAGATGCAAAAGACTATATGAGTAATATTAAAAAAGTTAAATTGATTGATAAATTGACCGCTTTTTTTATTAGAGGAAGTGGGGTTTTAGTAATATCTTGTGTAATATTGATAATACTAATGATATTTAAGGTAGCGTTACCTTTATTTTTTTCACCCGAAATCAAATTAGTAAACCAAATTTCCCAATCTAATAATGAAAAAATTATAAAAATTGGAGTAGGAGATTATAAGGACTCCTATTATACCTTTAATGATATTGGTGAATTAAGTATTTATTCATTAAATCAATTGAACTCTGAATTTAAAAAGGTGACCCTACGAGAAGATAAATCACCTGTTTTCAAAATAAATCAAATTAAAAAAGAAATATTCGCTCTTCATTGGAGTGATGGTCGCAGTATTTATTTAAGAATCTATTCAAAATCAGTATTAGAAAATGGCATCAGAATTAATAAGTTAACCCACCAAATATTGGTACAGGTGCAAGTTCCCTTTTTAGAAAACCCTGAAGAAATTGTAGATTCTGTAGATTTACAAAAGGGGCTAATTCAAAGAATTTATTCGAAGCAAAATAAAATATTTTCAAATTTTATGAAATACGATGTGGATGAAACTAAGGTTTTGATTGAGGAGCCAGGTGAGACTCACCTAATTGATTTGGGTGAAGAGCAAAATCTATTTTTAAACATAAGTGTGAATGGCGAGCAATTGTGGGTTGCCAGTAGGAATGGCAAATTATTCCGATACCGTTTGATGGAAGAAGATGGTTTCGTAATGGCTGAGTCAATCGATTTAGAAAAGGAAATCACAGCCATTGGCAATGCCTATGGGGATTATTCACTACTAGTTGCCCATGCAGATGGCGAATTAAATAGTTGGATATCTGTTCGATTACAAAAGAATTCTCTAAAAAAATCAATTGTGAAGTCGCATTTTTTATTGAAAGCAAAAAGCCCAATCATTAAATTGCAAGCAAGCTTTCAAGACAAGACCTATTTTGCATATACTCAAACTAAAGAGCTATATCATGGGCAGTTAACCACAGAGAAGCAATTTTTTAGATTAAAGAATGAAATTGAGCAATTTGGTTTTTCTGGCAAAGCAGGCGCTTTAGCCGTTTTAACAAACAAAGAGTTATTGTTATATCATATTGAAAACCCTTATCAGGAAATTTCATTTTCAGTTTTGTTTAAAAAAGTTTGGTATGAAAACTATTCCAAACCAGAATTTGTATGGCAATCTGGGGGTGGTGGTGATGATAGCGAAGGCAAATATAGTTTGGTTCCTTTGATTTTTGGAACATTAAAAGGAACTTTATATGCTATGTTATTAAGTATTCCTCTAGCATTAGGTAGCGCTATCTATATAAGTCAGTTTGCTTCTTCAGCACTTCGTAATTACATTAAGCCAATGATAGAAATGATGTCGGCCATACCTTCTGTCGTGGTCGGTTTCATTGCAGCATTGTGGTTAGCGCCAAAATTTGATGGAAATCTATTATTTGTCTTTATTTTTTTGCCCATCTTTTTGCTTATTTTCACAATTAACCTTTTCATTTGGAATTATATTAGCCCTCAAGGATTAAAGGCTAGTGGCGAAAAGGGTAAGCATGTTTATTATTTTATACCAAATCTATTAATCACATTTTTTATTTTATATTATTTATGCCCAGTCTTGGACGATGTTATTTTTGATGGAAGTTTTAAAAGTAAGCTAATAGAATTTTTCAAAATAGAAGGTTATGAACAGCGCAATTGTTTAATAATTGGTTTTGCATTAGGATTTACAGTAATTCCTATTATTTTTTCAATTGCTGAAGATGTATTGTCGACGGTACCGCGTAGTTTGATGGCAAATTCATTGGCTCTTGGTGCGAATCGTTGGCAATCCGTGTGGCGTGTGATTTTGCCAAGTGCAAGCCCGGGTATAGTAGCTGGGGTTATTATTGGTTTTGGGCGTGCTATTGGGGAAACAATGATTGTGCTAATGGCAACTGGAAACACGCCAATAATGGATATTTCAATTTTTAATGGTATGCGTACACTATCAGCGAATATAGCAGTAGAAATAGGGGAGGCGCCTTTTGAAGGTTCTTTGTATCGAACATTGTTTTTGTCAGCGGTAATATTGTTTGTCATGACATTTATATTAAACACGGGCGCTGAAGTTATCAGACAAGCGTTACGCAAGAAATATTCGCAATTTTAGTAAGGGTTTTTATGAAGATTAGTTTTTGGAAAAGCGGAGAACCTTTTGTTTGGGTATTAGGATCTCTATTAACATTAACCTTAGTGTTGATATGTGGTTTAGTTGGGGTAGTTTTAAATAACAGCTTAGGGGTATTTTGGCCCAAAACTTTATATCAATTTGAGTTAAATGATGGTAAGAAATATTTGGGAGAAATAACTAAAAAAGAAACCTATTTGGATAATCATCAAGAAAAATCGCGCATTCAAATCAAAAGGGGAAATCGAGATATTGATCAAATGGATTTTGTTTGGGTCGATGAATCTCAAATTAAAACCCAGCAAATAGCAGAAAATGCAGTTGGAGTAGAACGCGATGTCAATGGTAATTTTTATGGCTTTATAAAAGAATTTATTGATCAGAATAATGAAAAAATTGCGGATGTAAATTCCTTTGAAAGATTGAATAGTATTGTAAGCCAACAAAATATATTGCTTGAGGAAAAAAAAGATCTTTTATATAAGAATAATTTGAAAGTGAATGATAATACATCAAAATTAAAAATAATGATATATGAAAACAAAAAAGCTAAATTACCAGCAAACGAAACGAATGAGAAATTACTTTATGAGAAAAACCCAAGAATGAGCGAAATTTCCTATTTGTTTGATAATAGCTTTGAGTTTTCCTATTTAAAAATTGATGATAAAAGCTTAAAGATATTTAATACCCTAGTAGGCTTAAATGAAGAGTACATGGCTTTGAAGAAAGACATGGAAGCATTTGAACAAGAAGTTCTAAAAACTAAGGTCGTTTTGCAAGATATTAATGGGGTTGAAAAAACGCTATCTCTATTAAGTATTGTTAGAATATTAAAGCCCAATCAAATGTCAATAATTGATAAATGCAAACATTATATTGCAAAAATTTGGGAATTAGTTTTTGATAAACCGCGCGAGTCAAATACAGAAGGTGGGTTGTTCCCTGCGATTGTAGGTACGATTGCCATGGTATTTTTAATGAGCTTTTTATCATTTCCGCTAGGGGTAATTTCTGGAATTTATCTGCGTGAATATGCAAAAGAAGGTTTTTTTATTCGATTGGTTAGAATTGCAGTTAATAATTTAGCAGGAATTCCATCTATAGTATATGGTATTTTTGGTTTGGGATTTTTTGTATATTTTATTGGAAGTAACATAGATCAAATGATGTATCCTGAGTTATTACCTGCACCAACCTTTGGTAAGGGTGGAATTCTATGGGCGAGTTTAACCCTAGGTATTTTAACGGTGCCTGTAGTTATTGTGGCTACGGAAGAGGCTTTGAGTGCCATTCCGCGTGATATTCGTCAAGGCGCTTTAGCTCTTGGCGCTACCCAATTTCAGACTCTGTATGGGGTTTTGTTGCCAATGGCATCACCAGGAATTTTAACGGGGTTTATTTTGGCAATGTCGCGTGCTGCTGGTGAAGTTGCGCCACTAATGATTACAGGGGTTGTAAAGCATGCCCCGGCATTACCAATCGATGGGGACTTCCCTTATATACATTTGGAAAGACAATTTATGCATTTGGGGTTTCAAATTTACGATGTTGGGTTTCAATCCCCTAATGTTGAGGCTTCAACCCCAATGGTTTATGTTACCACATTGTTATTATTGCTGGTAGTTTTTTCATTAAGTATCGGGGCTATTATTTTAAGAAGTAAAATGAAAAAACGCTATACAGTGAAATCATTTTGAAAAGGTTGAGTATATGAAAGATGGGTTAGATTCAGAAGTAATGGTGCTAGAGGCAAGGGATTTGAATTTTTTCTATGGCTCGAAACAAGCGCTATTTGACATTAACATTCAAATACCTGAAAAGAAGGTAACGGCTTTAATTGGGCCTTCTGGTTGCGGTAAATCAACTTTTCTAAGATGTGTGAATCGCATGAATGACTTGATTGATGGCGTCAGAACACTTGGTAGTTTAAAGTTTTCTGGTGAAGAGATAAATGATAATAAAGTAGATGTGATAAGTTTGCGTCGTAAAATTGGCATGGTGTTTCAAAAATCAAACCCTTTTCCAAAATCAATCTTTGAAAATGTAGTGTATGGTTTACGAATTCAAGGGTTTAAGGATAAAGGTTTTTTAGAAGATACTTGTCAAAAAAGTTTGGAGCGTGCTGGGCTTTGGAATGAAGTAAAGGATCGTCTAAATGAATCTGCTCTTGGTTTAAGTGGTGGGCAAATGCAAAGATTGTGTATTGCCCGCACAATAGCTGTTAGCCCTGCGATCATTTTGATGGATGAGCCATGTTCGGCATTAGACCCAAAATCAACAACGATCATAGAAGATTTAATTGCCGAGCTTAGCAATGTGTTTTCCATTATAATTGTTACACATAGTATGCAACAAGCTAGTCGTGTGAGTGATTATACAGCATTTTTTTATGAGGGAAAACTAATTGAACACGGCGCGACGGAGGGTCTTTTTACAACTCCCAAAAATAAACAAACTGAAGATTATATTACTGGAAGATTTGGATAAAGGAGAAGTTATGTCTATACATTTATTAAAAGAAATAGAATTGCTTAAAAAAAAGTTGCTTTCGCTAGGGGTGCTGGTTTCTAAAACCTTGCATTTAGCAATACAATCCATTGAAAAGCAAGATGCTGAATTAGCAGATAAAATTGAAGAGGATGATGATATCGTAGACCAAATGGAAGTTGAAATTGAAGAAGACTGTTTGAAAATTCTGGCATTGCACCAACCTGTGGCGATTGATCTTAGGTTTGTGATTACGGTTTTAAAGATTAATAATGACTTAGAACGCATTGCCGATTTAGCTGTAAACATTGCTAAAAAAGGTAAACATATTTCTAGAGCTGAAAATTTTGTTATGCCAATTGATTTTCGTGGATTATGTAGAATTGTCGAAAAAATGTTAGATGAAGGTATTGCTTGTTTAGTGCAAATGGATGTGAATACCGCAAAGAACATTTGTTTATCCGATAATCAGGTTGACAAAATTCATAAAAGCTCTTATGAGTTAGTTCGAAACGCAATTTTAAAGGACCCGCAGAACTATGATAGTTATATTAACTGTTTGAGCATTTCGGGGCATTTAGAACGCATTGGCGACCAAGCTACAAATATTGCAGAAGATGTGTGTTATATGGTAGTGGGTAAAATTATTCGCCATAAAAAATTCTAATTCTACATGCACTATATGTGGTTTTGCTAAGCACGAGTATGGGCATTTTTAATGGTCATTTACGCTAATTTCAATTTATAATTATCCAATTTCTATTGAGTTCATCCTATGAAAAAGAAAAAGAGCAAAAAAAATTTATTCATTAATCGTGAACTTTCTTGGTTATCATTTAACGAGAGAGTTTTGCAGGAAGCCATAGATGAGACAACACCTCTGATTGATCGACTTCGATTTCTTGGAATTTATTCTAATAACCGAGACGAGTTTTATCGTGTGAGGGTGGCATCAATTAAAAGAATGTTGGTGTTGGGCAAAGACGCCATACCCGTAATGGGCGACAAACCTGAAAAATTGCTTGAATCTATCATGCAAATAGTTATTAAACAACAAGAGATATTTGATGAAATTTACCAATTGATTCTAGTTGAATTAAAGAAAAATCACATTCACATTATTAATGAACAGTTCTTAGATGAAAGCCAACAAGAATTTGTGAGAAAAATATTTGATGAAGAAATTTTGTCTAATTTGTTTCCCATATTATTAGATGAAACTATGAGTTTTCCGTATTTATCCGATAACTCAAGTTATTTGTTTGCAAAGCTAATATCCCAAAAAAACGAAAAACATAAGAAGTTTGCCTTAATAGAGTTGCCGACAAAAACCAATTCTCGTTTTGTTATTTTGCCGAATAAAGAAAACGAGCAATATGTTATTCTGCTAGACGATGTAATTCGTTTTTGTGCAAACGACATTTTTACAGTGCTTGGCTATACTGTTGGTGAGTCTTATAACATAAAACTTACGCGTGATGCCGAGCTTGACATCGACAATGATTTGACGCAAAGCCTAATTTCAAAAATTTCTAAAAGTTTAAAAAAGAGAGAAAAAGGTGCGCCAGTTCGTTTGGTAGTAGACGGAAATATATCCAAAGATATGTTAGCATTTCTAATGCAGGGGCTAAAATTAAGTAAAAATGATCAGCCGATACCTGGGGGGCGTTATCATAATTTTAAGGATTTTATTAATTTCCCTAGTCTAGGTCGAAAAGATTTAAATTATGAATATCCGCCAGCCTTACGCAACCCGTATTTGATAGACCCGCATGTTAGCATTCTTAAAACAATTCGTCAGCGAGATTTATTACTTGTTTACCCTTATAATACTTTTTCTCATATTATTTCCCTTTTACGCGAAGCTTCCGTTGAACCTACGGTAGAATCTATTCAAATTACCTTTTATCGAGTCTCTAGTTCCTCCAAAATTGCTAACGCTTTAATTAATGCTTTGAAAAATGGTAAAAAGGTTACGGTTATCGTTGAGTTACAGGCTCGATTTGATGAAGAGAACAATATTTTTTGGGCAAACAAGCTTAAGGAAGAAGGAGCAACAGTAATATTTGGTGTGCCTAATTTAAAAGTTCACGCCAAATTATTTTTGATAACAGCCAAAGAAAAAGGCAAGACGCTACATTATGCTCATATTGGAACGGGTAATTTTAATGAAAAAACCGCGTAACTACTCAGCGAATTTTAAAGGACTTTTTTGATAATATCGCCTAGATTGCCATCAAACACTTCTTTTAACGCCCAAGATACATTAATGTTGTTTTTCTTGCATGTATTAATAAACCCTCTAATC
>Ga0209573_1001406_pt1 | contig 37506 bp, 36 predicted proteins | sample TNRBio252014_DNA_FD_185870 | JGI IMG/M metagenome (GOLD analysis project Ga0209573, IMG submission 185870) | Wastewater treatment Type I Accumulibacter community from EBPR Bioreactor in Madison, WI, USA - TNR Reactor_6/25/2014_ DNA (SPAdes)... | ecosystem: Engineered > Bioreactor > EBPR >...
GCAGCGAGTTCACCAGCAACGCCATCCTTGCATGGGCCGATCAGGCGCATGTCGAGTGGCACTACATCGCGCCAGGAAAGCCGATGCAGAACGGCTTCATTGAATCCTTCAACGGTCGCCTGCGGGACGAACTGCTCAACGAGATACTGTTCTCATCCCTGAGCCACGCTCGAGCGGTTCTGGCCATCTGGCGAGCAGATTACAATGGCTCGCGGCCTCACTCGCAACTCGGATGGCAGACACCGGCCGAGTTCGCCTCCACCTTCAACCCGCGTCGGGCTCTGGCGCTGCGCAATCTGAAAAGCTCCGCGCCATCGCCCGCCGCATCCACCACCCATCAGGGCAAACCCAACCCCGGAAACGAACTCAAAACTGGATAAAAGTTGGGGGCAACGTCAGAAGACCTGATCTGAGTTTCGTGGCTGGACTGTGACAAAGTCTACTCAGCCGAGCTTCGATAGAGGCAATAGGACAATGAAGATAGAACAGCTTCTGTTCTTGACTCGTTCTCCCTTAGCGTTGTTTAGCGAGAAATCAGCGCTATGCCCTCTTGATGCCGGTGATCGGGAGGCGCGATGTGTTAAGAAAACCCGGAAGAAAATCTAGACAGGCCGATAACGTTTGTTTCAGCCGCCTACAGTGGACGCTTGAGTCGGGCAGCAACGATTTATTGCTCAGTGTTACACGAGCATCCGAGGCAACCAGAATTTGGGAATTATCGATGCGCATAGTAATGGTAAATATTTTTGTATGTGTTCTGGCAACGGTCGCGAGTGCTCAGCCCGGTTGGATGAATTTGAGCAATGAAGATCGAATCACTGGACAGAAATCGACTTCCACGGTCTTACCTGCTTCAGATACCGTGCTGTATCCACGAAGAGAGCTACGTTCAGGTGCCGGGCTTTTTGTGAGCTGTAAGGGCCGACGATTGACGGTCTTTTACGCTATATCTGACACGCTTATTGGAGGCCGGCTGCCAATCACGGTCGACTACCGTTTTGGAGACGAACGACCGGTAAAATCAGAAGCATGGCGGGCGTCATCCAGCGGATTTTCAATCGGTTTGTGGGACACAAAAAGTGCTAGCATATTTGCGAGGGCATTGATGCGACACAAGACGTTAGCCTTGCGGACAAGTACCGATGTATTCGGTGTGACCGAGGCTACCTTTAATCTTGAAGGTGCTATCGACGCCATCCGACCTGTCCTCGCGGCGTGCCGTATCAAGGCCGATTGACGCAATCGCAGGCCACGAAGGCGAAGCGCGCTGGTCAGGTTGCGCTGTAGCGAGCCTGAGGGCCAGATCCAGCTTTCCGATCCCGGTTTGACCGCACCAAGCGTGTAGTTTAAAGACGACAAATGATTGAGCTGAAGCAGACGGAGACCTTCCGCAAATGGCGTCTCGGGCTGCGGGATATCCGGGCCAGGGCGGCAATTGCCTCACGCCTTGACCGGCTGGCCTTCGGTCATGCCGGTGACGTCGAGCCTGTTGGCGACGGGATCAGCGAGCTTCGGATCCATTATGGCCCAGGATACCGGGTCTATTTTCAGCGGCGGGGCAACACAATCATCATTCTGCTTTGTGGCGGCGACAAAAGCACACAAGCGCGGGATATCCGGACGGCCAAGCGTCTTCTGGACGAATGGAGCGAGTGAGATGGGCGAAAAACTGACCACCTTTGACCCTGCCGAGGATCTTTCGTCGGATGAGGCGATCGCCGTCTTCATGGAAGAGGCGTTCAAGACGGGCGACGTTGGCTATATCGCGCACGCTTTGGGTGTTGTGGCGCGCGCCAAGGGGATGACGCAGATCGCGAACCAGACCGGGCTTTCGAGGGAGCAGCTCTACCGGTCCTTCAGCGAGAACGGCAATCCGACCCTGAAAACCACGATGGCCGTGATGAAGGCGCTCGGCGTCGAGCTGACCGCGAAGCCTCATGCCTGATTGCTGGCGGGTTGCGCCAACCCTGCAAACTCCCGATCGGCAAAGTACCGGAGCTTCCGGGCCACGATCGGCCGTGATCCCGCGAGGAAGAGCAACTCGGTTTCGGGATGAATGTTCCGGACCTCATCGGGTGTGAGGAGCGGCCGTCCGGTTTGGTGGGTCGCGTAGGTGATGCCGGTTTCGGAGGCGTCGAGCGCGCGGGACATGGTCTGGAACTGGATGGTCTCGTTGCCGAGGAGATCGGAGACGAGGCGCGCTGTTTCGTGATCGTTGACGCCGAAGATCTGGAGCACCCCGGCATTGGAGAGGAAGGTCCCGGCGCGCGGGCCATAGGTGGCTTTGAGCTGGTGGATATCCTGCAAGATGGGCCAGAGCTGGAGGCCGTATCCGGCCATCAGACCCATGGCGCGTTCGATCGCGGGGAGACGGCCGAGGCTCGCGAACTCGTCGAGGAGGAACAGGACGGGCTCGCGCGGTTGCTGCGCCTCTCTTGCCATGGCGGTGAGGCCAGCGGTCAGCATCAGGCGGAGCCAGCGGGCATAGGTTTCGAGGCGATCGGGTGGCAGGACGAGGAAGATCGTTGTTGTCCGGTGTTTCAGATCCGTGAAGGCGAAGTCGGATCGCGAGAGAACCGCGCCCATCCTCGGGCTATCCAGAAAATGCGTATGCCGTTGCGCGGTCGAGAGCACGCCGGCCGCTTCCCGATCGGCCTTGCCGAGATGGCGGTTGGCAGTGCGCGCGATGAGCCCATGCGCCTCCGGGGATCGCTGCATGTGCTTCAGGAGGTCGGAGAAGGCGTCTGGCGCCAAGGTGAGGTATTCCCGGAGGGTTGCGAGGTTGCGCCGCTCTGAAGGCTCCGCGGCCGCGATCTCCAGGATCAGGCCGGAGAGGAGGGCTTTGGCCTCCTCGTTCCAGTGGGCTTCGCCAGTTTCTCCAGGGGCGTCCTGTACCAGAGCTTCCGCCAGGGCGTTCGCGTCTTCCATCGCATCGGGATGCTCCGGATCGAGACGCGCAACCGGATTGAAGGCGGAGGAGGGGAGGCCGGTGACGCCGAAGGGATCGAGGATATGCACGGGCCCGAAGCGATCGCGCGCTTTTGCGATGATGATCGCATTCTCGCCCTTGGGATCGATGCAGAGGATCGAGCGATCGAGAGTGAGAAGGTTCGGGATGATCGTCCCCACGCCCTTCCCCGTGCGTGTCGGTGCCATGGTCAGGAGATGGGAGGGACCGGCATAGCGCAGGAGCGCCCCGGATTCCAGATCGCGGCCGATCAGCAGGCCAGTTGGAGCCTTCACGAGAGACGCCCGCTCCGCCTTCGTCGCGAAGCGCGCTGAGCCGTGGCTGTCACTCACCCCCTCGAAACCATGCCCGAAGGTCTCGACCATGGGATGGAACGCGGCCCGGAGCAGGAAGGCGAGGCCGACGAGGGTAGCGCCGATGTTGAGGGCAGCATGGATGAAGGTCTTCTTGAGGTTGGTGATCTCCATACCGATCTCGACCAGAGCCAGCAGCGCCAGCGTCAGGAAGGCCCAGAAGAAGAAGACCTTGAGGGCATGAACACCGAGCCGCAGCGGATAGAAGATGATGCAGCCCAACGCCCAGAGGGGATCGCGCCGCGCCTCAGAGAGCATGACGCGAAAAGCGTACCAGGTCCTGCGCATCAGCGGAGATCCCCGGCCGGGGCGAGATGAGCCGGCGGGACCGCGGGTTCAGACCCGGCGCTTCCGGTATCGCCGGAGGCTGCATCATGAGCTTCACCGCCAGCCGCTGCACCTGCGTCGCTGCCCGGCTTCTGGTCGATAAACTCCGGGAAGAGCGCACGATCATTCTCGCGGATCAGGAATCCCGGGAGCTCGCGCTTGAGCCAATCCGAGAGACGGCGCGTGAACTCCGGATCATGGCCATTCTCCAGACGCTGGAGCAGAAACGCGCCGAGCAGCACCTTGCGGCGGGTATCGACCGCACGCTCCTGCTTTGTGAGCCGGGCCTGAAGCGCTTTCTTCCGCGCCTCGAGCTGCGCAATGCGTTCGGCAATGGACCGTCGGGCCATGATCAAACCCTCCCTTTGATACGCCGGGAGAACCAGACCCCGCCTTCATGGCGCGTCTGGCTAAAGCCTGCGGATTCCCCTGCCAAGCGGAACGGAGATTTGTAGGACAGGTTGCTGTGGGCAACTCCTACCGGGAAGCGGAGATCCGGAGGATCGAAGATTCACAAGGGCGCACTTACGAGTTAGGATCAACTCGGATTGCGGAAAACGCCGCATGACGATGCGGACGTGACTTTTGGCAATCTATCACCTCTCGATGAAGCCGATCACCCGGAGCTCCGGGCGTTCTGCGGTTGCCGCATCGGCCTATCGTGCTGGCGAATGCCTCACGAACGAGCGCGATGGCCTCACGCATGATTACACCCGGAAAGCCGGGGTCGAGCATGCCGAGATCGTCCTTCCCAAGGGATCAACCGCCGAATGGGCACGCGATCGGGGCGCTTTGTGGAATGCGGCCGAGGCGGCTGAAAAACGCAGCGATGCCCGTGTCGCGCGGGAGTTCGAGATCGCGCTGCCGCATGAGTTGACCCCGGAGGAGCGGCTCGAGGCAACGCGGGCCTTCGCGCAGTCGCTCGCGGATCGATACGGCACGGCCGTGGACTTTGCGATCCATTCCCCGAATGGCGAAACGGATATCCGGAACCATCATGCGCATCTGATGATGACGGTCCGGGGCCTCACCGAGACAGGCCTTGGCGAGAAGACCATCCTCGAGCGGGAGAATGCCTGGCTGCTCTCGAGGGATATGCCGACCTCGATGATGCAGCTGAAGGATATCCGGCGGGATTGGGAGGGGATTGCGAATGAGGCGCTCGCACAAGCGGGGCATGACATTCGCATCGATCATCGCTCGCATCAGGAGCGGGGTCTCGAGATCGAGCCAACGGAGCATATGGGGGTCTATGCCACGCAGATGGAGCGGCGGGGCATGGCCGTGGTTCGGCAGCGGATCGACCAGCGTTCGGCGCAATCCAACGCCGCGTTGATCCGCGAGAAACCGGAGCAGGTCCTCTCGGTCATCACCTCCGAAAAAAGCGTCTTCGATCGGCATGACGTGGCCCGGGCGCTGCATCGCTATATCGACCAGCCCGAGGCCTTCCAGAACGCGTTCACGAAGGTCATGGCCTCTCCCGCTTTGATCGAGCTGAAGCCGGAGGCGCGGGGCGAGGATGGATCCATCTCTCTCGCCCGTTACTCGACCCGCGACATGGTCGAGACCGAGTGTGGCATGGCTGCGAACGCCAAGGCGATGGCCAGCCGGGCAGATCACGCGGTTGATCGCCGGCATGTTGAGACGGCACTCCAAACGTTCGATCGAGCAATACGCACGAGCGCAGAGCAATCTCTCGCGAAGGCCGTGAGGGCAGGGGAAATCGGGCAAAGCGAGAAGGACGCCTTGCTCGCCTCGTCCGGCCTTGGCAACGAGCAGCGCAGGGCGGTTCGGCATATCACGGGGGATGAGGGCATTGCCGTTGTTGTCGGCCTCGCCGGGGCCGGCAAGAGCACGATGCTCGGCGCCGCGCGGCAGGCCTGGGAAGCGGAGGGCTATCGGGTTCTCGGAGCAGCGCTGGCCGGCAAGGCGGCCGAGGGCCTGGAGGAATCCTCTGGCATCCGGAGCCGCACGCTCGCGAGCTACGAGCAGGGCTGGCAGAACGGGCAGGGGAAGCTTGGCCCGAAGGATGTTCTCGTCCTCGATGAGGCCGGGATGATCGGGTCGCGCCAGCTCGCGCGCTTCGTTGGTGAAGCCCATCGATCAGGCGCGAAACTTGTGATGGTCGGGGATCCCGAACAGTTGCAGGCGATCGGTGCCGGCGCACCCTTCCGCGCCATCGCCGAGCGCGTGGGGTTTGTGGAGCTCACGGAGATCCGCCGGCAGCAGGAGGAGTGGCAGCGCGAGGCCAGCCGGGCCTTTGCGCGGGGCGGAACATCAGAGGCGCTTCAAGCCTACGACAGCCACGGCATGGTCCGCTTCCATGAAGGGCAGGGGGATGCGAGAGCGGCGATCGTCCGGGGGTATCTGGCGGATGCAGAGCGACAACCTTCCGGCTCACGCATTGCCCTCGCGCATCGCCGTGTTGACGTGCGGGCTCTCAATGACGCCATTCGTTCGGCGCGGCAGGAGCGGGGAGAACTTCCAAAGGGTGAGGACGCGGGCGAACGGCGCTTCCAGACCAATGACGGGGAACGCGCCTTTGCTCCGGGTGATCGCGTGGTCTTCCTCGAGAACAACCGCGACCTTCAGGTCAAGAACGGCATGCTTGGCACAGTACGGGAGGTCGGCGAAGGCCGTCTCGTCGCCCAGCTCGACGGAAAGGGCAGGGATGGCCGGGAGTGGATCGTCTCAGTTCCGACCGAGAGCTACCGCGCCGTGGATCACGGCTACGCCACGACGATCCACAAGACGCAAGGCGCCACGGTCGACAAGGCCTTCGTCCTGGCCTCGAAAACCATGGACCGGCATCTCGCTTACGTCGCCATGACCCGCCACCGGCAGTGTGTGGAGCTCCATGCCTCCACGGAAGAGTTCCGCGACGGCATGGAGGGGCTGTCGAAATCGCTCTCCCGCGATGGCGCCAAGGAAACGACCCTCGACTACGAGATCCGCGACTTTGCCGAGCGGCGGGGCATCCGTGTCCCCGAAGCCATCGGGCGCATGGTCGCAAAAGCCTTCGAGACGCTCCGGTTGCCGAAACCCGCCTTCGTCGAGCGCATGTCGCCCACGGCGATCGTCGGAAAGGAAGACAGAGAGCAGGGGAGGGTGCTGGGGGCATCCATGCAGCAGGATCGGCCCGGGTTCGGTTCGGGCCTCTCGAAAACCGCCGGTCAGGAAAAGCGATTGGAGACTAACGCCAACCTGGAAGCCGAAAAGGCTACGGAGAAGAGCAAGGCCGGTTCGGAGCGGCAGCAGTCCCCGACGAGGGGCAAATCACCCTCGTTCGAGGGCCTGAAGCTTCCCATGCTGCAGAAACCTGCGTTCTTCCAGGAACGACCGTCTGAACGCGCGGAGCAGGCGAAGACCGAGGGCAGGGGTGATCAGCCCGATCAGGCGCGCGCGACCGTACTAAAGGCGCTGGAGCGTCACGCCGACGCCATCGCGGATGCGAACCGCATGAAGGGTCTTGGCTTGCCCGTCGTTGCCCATCAGCGCGTCGCTCTGGAAAAATCCGGCGAGGCGTTGGAGCAGGTGAAGCTTGGCGCCGTGAAGCTTCTTCAATCCGCGCATCGATACGACGCGGAGGCGAAGCGCGCGATCGAAGGTGAGAAGGCTCCGGACCGTGCAGAAAAGCTTCTAGCAGCAACAGAACGCGAAAGCAGGGCGCAGAAGGATCCCGCGATCCGCGCCGGGCGCTACGGCGAGAGATGGAGGGCGCTGCAGGCCGAGGAAAAGGCCGCCGGACGGTCAATCACGCGAGAGCAGCGGGAAGAGTTCGCGGCGGGGCGGAAGGCGATTGCGGCGGAGATTGGAAACGATCCGGAGGCAGCAAGGACGCTCGCACAGGATCCGCAGCGGCACGGGATTGAGCCAAAGAGCGCAATCGCCGAGGCCCTTCGTTCGGGGAAAACCGAAAAAGCCTTCATCGAAGAGATTGAACGGCGTGAGCGATCACAGGATCAGGGCCACGAGCGGTGAGACAGGGGAATAGATATTGATGACGACCGAGACTGAAGCACCGACGGAGGCTGGAGCCGCCGAGGCCTTTGCTGCGCTCCAGGAGGAAGTTGCTGCTCTTGGTCGGAAGATCGAGGCGATAGCCGTCAGGCCCGTTCAGCCGGAGCCTGTCGATTATGGGCCGTCCTTCGGAGAGGTTCTTGGCAAGCTGGCACAGCTGGAAACGAAGCTCGTCGGTATCGGGGACGATCCCTCTCGCAGGCTCACTCCGGATCAGCATGTGCGAGCGATCGAGCGTGCAAAAGAGGGCGCGTTCCAGGACGTCATCCGCCAGTTGCGGGATGAAGCCGGTGCGATCCGGCGGGAACGGGAGGCGCTGGAGGAAATTGGAGTGCATAGCAGGAACCGGAAACGCCAGAGATTGTGGTTCGCGGGTGCTGTTGTGGTCGGGCTTCTGGCCTACCCGCTTCTCGCAGCCACGCTACCGGGCGGAAGTTATCTCGCGGCGATGGCGAGCGGGAATCTGGACCGATGGCAGGCGGGCATTGCCTTGATGCACGTCGCGGATCCCGAAGGCGCCCGATCAATTGCGCGAGCGACGCGGATCGTCAGCGCGAATGCCGAGGCACTCAGGGGATGTGCAGAGGCGGCAAGGAAGGCCGGGCGCGAACAGAAATGTGCTGTTGTTGTTGGCACAGAATAATGAGGTTGCGGATGGCTATCACAATATACCTGTTGCATTTGTTGTGCAGGCGCAGCGAGTTGGGTGATTCGAGGACTACAAATTTCCTCTGCTAATTCAGTGGGCTACTGAAATGGCGAGATTTTCGCTTTCGTCTCAGGTCGCCTGAAATCAAACTTCTGGAGGCAAGCATATGACGCGAGAGGCAAGCCCCATTATGGAGGCCCTCAAACAGTTTGAGGCGACGGAAGCGAACCTTACGAAGCTCGAAAATCTCTGGGAGGAGCTTCAGGCGCTTTTCCCAGCGGGAATTCAAATGGGCGAAAGCCCTGAATATGAAGATCGTAGTCGCTCCTTTGGCAGCATCCTTGCCGCCTTGCCAAGGATAGATGGCTGGAAGCCAGATATTTCGGCACCTGACTGGGATGCCGTTGCGAGCAGCCGCTTTGATTTCATGGAATTGGGTGACCCATTTGAAGAGGCAAAGTTTGAGTCGTCCATTTGGGCTGACGGAAAGGAAATCCGTGAATACCGTTATCGGTTAAATCAGAAGCGGCGCGAGCTGATCCGTGATGCTTTGGTCGCTGCCATGGACAAGTTTGATGCTGACCTGCGCAATGTCCGCGAGGACATCGGTGAGCGCGAACCCAACGAAGATGTCAGCAGTCGGATATGGGCAGAGCTCAAGAAAACGACCGATCAGATAGAAGTTCTGTTAGGCAGCAGCGTGCAGAAACCACCAAGATGGCACGATCTGCGCCGCCACCTTCATTTTGCCAAGGTGGGCGATCTTGGCGACATTGAGCAACATGACTGGCCGGCAGTTAGAGAAGGCCTTCGCAAAGGGCTGTATGGCATCAACGAGCCGTTGCCTGTTGCAACAGCCGACTTGGCCGACCTTGTCGCTACCAAACCAACAGGACCTATCATCACGGCCCTGAATTGGGAAAACCTAGGCGCGGATGATTTCGAGCGTCTGATTTTTTCTTTGGTGAACCAGGTTGTGGGCTATGAGAACCCGGAATGGCTGATGCGAACGAACGCACCAGACCGGGGTAGGGACGTTTCCGTTACCCGTGTCACGATTGACCCGCTGTCGGGAACGCTTCGGCAGAGGGTGATTATCCAATGTAAGCACTGGCTGTCGAAAAGCGTTGCGTTACCGGACGTTCGGGACGCTGCCGATCAGACGGATTTGTGGTCCAATCCGCCTGTTCAGGTATTGGTCATCGCTACGAGCGGTCGGTTCACGACCGACGCCGTGCAGTGGATCGAGACCAGGAATCATAAGGGAACCTTACCCAGGATCGAAATGTGGCCCGAGAGCCACCTTGAAAGCCTTCTCGCAGCTCGGCCAGCATTGATCGCGCAATTCAAGCTGCGCTCGGAGCCGACCGTTGGAGCGTTGTTGGCGAAATGATGAGGGGCGAGCGGATGAAACATTACGGTTGTAAAATTACGTCAGATTTGATATATTGAGATGTGGACGATCGAGGCCCTTGATGATGTGGTGAAGGCAGAGCTGCACGCTTTGCCTGCCGATCAGATCGCCCGCTTCCTGCGGATCGGCGACATGATCCAGGCCTTGGGGCTTGAGCGTGTCGGAGAGCCCCACGTGAAGCACATCGAGGGGCCTCTTTGGGAAATGCGCATGAAGGGCCAGGATGGCATCTCACGCGCCTTCTATGTGGTGGCAAGGCCGAAGCGGGTTGTCGTGGTCCGGGTCTTTGTCAAGAAAACGCAAAAGACCCCACGACGGGAAATTGAGCTCGCCTTGAAGCGAGCGGAGGACGTGAAATGACCAGGTTCGATGATCTGAAAAAGGAGCTGCTGAAGCGTGACGACGTTCGCGCTGAATATGACGCCTTGGCCGAGGAATTCTCGCTTGCCGAAGCGCTCCTGCGTGCCCGCGCCGAGGCGGATATGACGCAAGCCCAGGTGGCTGAGAAGATGAAGACCTCGCAGTCCTACGTCGCGAAGCTGGAAAGCGGACAGGTGAGCCCGTCCATGAAGGCCTTGCAGCGCTATGCGGCAGCGACCGGGGCGCGGTTGAAGATCAGCCTTGAGCACGTCGTCACGCCATGACTTCCTTACGCGGTGATGTTGTCAATCGTGTGAGGCGGCTTCCAAAGCCGACACAGGCGGCCGAAGCCTTACAACCGGTATTCGAGGCCGTCAGCAACTCGCTGCACGCTGTCGAAGATGCCTTTCGCGATGAGTATCAAGCGCGCGGCAAAATCACAGTCACAATCACCAAACCGCGCACCCCGGCCGAAATTGAAATCATCGTATCAGACAATGGCGTTGGCCTTGATCCACCGCGCTTCGATGCTTTCTGCAAGACAGACACAGACTTTAAGATGGCACGCGGCGGCAAAGGTATCGGGCGGCTGCTTTGGCTCGACGCTTTTCAGAGCGTACGTGTTGCAAGCATCTATCGAGATGCTGGCCAGACGTTTCGCCGGGGGTTCACCTTCCGGCTAGAGGCGGAGGACCAAATCACGGATGAGACAATCGATCTGGTTGAAGACGGAACAACCGAGACCGGCACGGTCATAACGTTTACCGGCCTGAGGGGGAACGCCTATCAGACGAAGTTTCCGATTCAACCTGCGACAATCGTAAAGCACTTCGGGTCACACTTTTTCGCCGACTTCATCTTAGGCCGATCGCCCCGTGTTACCGTCGATATCGAGGGCGCAGCGACGAACTTCCCCGAGGAAATTCAGAATCTTCGGATTGAGGATCGAGGGGTTGCACTTATCAGCACGGAGAATTTTGGTCAGCTTCAGCTGGCGAGCTTCGTTTGTCACAAGGCCGCGAGCGCGAATTTTGACGGGCTTCACCAGATGCATTTGGTGGCCAATGGCCGGACTGTAACGACCCGTAAGATTGACGGCTTGGTGGGCGTCGGCAGGTTCGGACCGACTGGCGATAGTGTCTACCATGGATGTGTGACGGGAGAATTTCTGGACGAGCGGGTCAACCAGGAACGCACGCAGTTCAATTTCGACGAGACCATTATCGAAGAGATCGTGAGGGCATGCGCCGAGCACGGTCGGGCTCATGCGATCAACGAGGAAGTGGTCGAGTTTGACAAACAGCGTCTTGGCACCATGCAGGAGTTTGTCGACGAATATCCCTCATTCGGCTTTGAAGAGGCATCGGCCTTGCTTGCGAAGACTCCAAAGAATGCCGTGAAGGCAGAGGAGTTCGCGCGTGCGCTGATCCCGCATCGAATTCGACGTGATCAGGAGCGTAATAAAAGGATCAACGAGATTGTCGCAACCCTCCACGGGACGGCAGATATCCCCGAGGATTTTGCCGTTTCCGTTCGGAAAGCTGCTGATGAAATAAAGGCTGAGGAACAGCGACAGCTGACCGAATATGTTTTGCGGCGCAAGACCGTGCTTGAAGTGATGGACGTCCTCATTAGGCGCATCCGGGAACGCGGGAATGGTACGCGGGATTTCCAGCTTGAGAGCACCTTGCATCAATTCATCTGTCCGATGAGGGTTCGGGGTGACGATCCATCCAAGGTCGAACAATCGGATCATGACCTGTGGGTCATCGATGAGCGATTGACCTTCACCAAGTATTTTGCGTCGGATGTGCCTTTATCGCAGATCGTGGAAGGCGAGCAGAGCCTTCGCCGTCCGGATCTGCTGATCTACGATCGATTGCATGGTCTGGGGGCTGAAGGCGAAGACCCCCTAAAGCGCGTCATGCTTGTTGAGTTCAAGCAGCCCGGCCGGCGCGACTATGATGAGCGATATACACCGCTAACACAGATTAGCGAGTATATCACCAAACTGAAGGGCGGTCAGATTGAAGATTTTCGGCAAGGCCGAGTTCGGGTTGCAGACGATTGCATCTTCTATTGCTATATGATTGCAGATATTGTTGGAAAACTTGAAATACAAACGAATGGATGGCGGACAACGGCAAACGGGCGAGGACGTATATTTGAACTTCAAGGCAAGTTCAGAGGTATGATCGAGATTATCGAGTGGGCTGACCTAATCGCTGATGCCCGTTTGCGCAACCATGCCTTCTTGCATGCCGCAGGCCTGCGATATGAACGACACCCCTAAGATGGGTCGCTAAGTTAGCAAAGGATAGTTTGCATGGGATATGCACTTAACGAGTTAGCGAACCTTCCTGTCGATGACAGTGTAAATTTCTATATTTTTGCTATAAACGGAACTTATCGCGAGCCGCTGTATGATATGATATCAAATAACTTCATAAACATTGCAAGACAAATTGGGAGCAATGCGGTCATTGCTATTGGAACGAATAGCGAGGCATTCACGACGTCTGTCGCAAAAAAATATATTGGGTCTGGAAATTCAGATAGAAGCTTCACAGAATTATTGCCTGCGCTCCTGATCACAAATTCTCATCCTGATAAACTGACAAAAGATAGCATGAGGCTTATAGTCCCTCTCCGAGATGCAGAAGCACGGTTTGGTGGATGGAACCAGTTCTTTTCTCTTCTTACGCAATTTGTCAGAGGTGAAAACGAGAAATTCATCGAATGCTTTGAGAAGCGAGAGGATTTCATAGAAATGTCAAATAAAATTGTCCAACTTAAGCCAAATTTCTTCGGTTTAGGGATTAACATCAATGAATTTGTGGACCAATGGCGCAAAAGGCGTGCGCAAGCTCGCTAGCTGACGGAATTTGATCTAGTGCATAATTCAAGAATTATGAGACATTTTTTTAGTTTGTAAGCTGCCCTCAAATTTGAAACCGCCTAGCCCGATCTCCAGGCGATAGCCATAGACGGCTGAAATCAGCACGAGCACGATCAAGGCTACCCACGCAATTAGCCGGTTAAGATCGATTTTCGCCATCGGCACCCTCTTCGGCCAGATTCATGAGAAATGGGACACGCTCTCTTAGGGCGCCTCTCTCGTCGTAGAAGGCGGGAAGCGTCGCGATCGCTGCACTCAGTGCCTCGGATCGATTTACCCCAAGACGGCGACACGCTTCATCGAGCTTGGCCAGGTCGCTATCAGACAGACGTAGGGAGATCACTTTCTTGCTCATACTTGGAGCATAGGCACAAATAGTGATTAAATTGTTAATTTCGTAATACGTCGAGAGGTTGCCGTTCAAGCCTTGATCAGAGGTGTTGCTTCTCTCACTATATATGATAATATCCTTTATCATATGTGATAAACTCGACGCCGCGCGCGACTCCGGCCCCGTCATTCGTATCGCCATACTGATGGGATTTGACGCGTGATCAGCGCTTTCATTATAATCCCGACATCAATCGGAGATCCGCCATGACCGCCCTGAAGCTCACGACCATCGGCACCTCGACCGGCCTCGTCATTCCCAAGGATCTGCTGGCCCGCCTGAATGTCGCCAAGGGCGATACACTCTATGCGGTGGAGACCGCCGACGGGGGCTTGCACCTCACGCCCTATGATCCGGCCTTCGCCGCGAAGATGGAAAAGGCCGAGGCGATCATGCGGCGCTACCGCAACACGCTTCACACCCTCGCCAAATGAGTGAGCCGGACTTTATCGATCGCCCTCTGGCGCTGATGATCCATGAACGCACTTTGGTGCTGCATGGCGGCGCGCGCGGCGTGCGGGACGAGGCGCTTCTGGAATCGGCCCTCGCGCGGCCGCGCCAGATCGCGGGCTACGAACCGGAGGCCGACATTGTCCGCCTCGCCGCAGCCCTGACCTTCGCGATCGTCCGCAACCATCCCTTTGTCGATGGCAACAAGCGCACGGGCTTTGTGACCGGAGTGCTGTTTCTGGAACTCAACGGATACCGGTTTAGCGCCAGCGAGGAATCCGCAGCCTTTGCCGTGATGGCCCTGGCCGGCGGCGAACTGGATGAAGCCGGATACGAGACTTTTCTCCGGGAGAACGCGATCCGTGAGTGAGATCATCCCGGGTTCGGCCCTTCCGGCATCCGGTCCCCTGCCCTCGTTGCAGGGCCAGCCCGCGGTGATCGCTGCTGCTGGCGATCGCGCATCCTATCGCTTTCTGGAGTTCTTCACGGCGCGGATCCGCAATCCGCACACCCGCCGTTCCTATGGCCGGGCGGTCGGGGATTTCTGTGCCTGGCTCGAGGCGCGCGGCCTGCGGGACATAACCCAGGTGAATTCTTTCGTGGTCGCGGCCTGGGTCGAGCATATGCAGCAGGAGCACCCTGCCCCGACCGTCAAGCAGCGCCTCGCGGCCGTGCGGATGATGTTCGACTGGCTGGCAACGGGTGGCGTGATGCCCTTCAATCCGGCGACGGCCGTGCGCGGACCGAGGCACAGCGTGAAGAAGGGCAAGACCCCGGTGCTCGCGCCGGAGGAAGCGCGACAGCTCCTGGACAGCATCGATGTCACCACGCCGATCGGCTTACGCGACCGGGCGCTGATTGGGCTGATGGTCTATTCCTTCGGGCGCATCGGAGCCGCGCTCGCCATGCGGGTGGAGGATGTCTTCACCCAGCAGCGAAGGCTTTGGGTTCGGCTTCACGAAAAGGGTGGCAAGGAGCATGTTATGCCCTGCCACCACAATCTCGAGGAGTACCTGCACGCCTATATCGACGGGTGCGGGCTGGCCGAAGATCCGGAAGGGCCATTGTTCCGCACAATCGGACGCGGCAGCAAGCAGCTGACCCGGACTCCCCTCCCCCAGGCCAATGCTTGGGCGATGATCCAGCGGCGTGCCTTGGTAGCCGGCATTGAGACGAAGCTCGGGAATCACACCTTCCGGGCCACCGGGATTACAGCCTACCTCAAGAATGGCGGCACCCTCGAGCGGGCTGCGCTGATGGCTAACCATGCTTCAACGCGGACGACACAGCTCTACGATCGGCGAAGCGATGAGATCAGCCTCGATGAGGTCGAGAGGGTGCTGATTTGAGCGCGGCCTGCAAGGCAGCATTCTCAGAGAGCTGCCTGGTCTGAGTTTCGGCAGGCTACTGGATCCAATTTCTCAAAAAGCTCTTTCATTGGATCATGGACGACGAATGAACCGCAATGTCCTGCGCGTGTAGTCTGATAACTCGGCGTCATTGATAAGCTCGGTTGCATAAGCGTTGTTTGTCTCGTGGTGATAACGGTTTGCATAGTCGAGCAGCGCCCGTAATTCCTGCGCGCTGGCTGCATCCATGATTGGATTTGGTGTCGCAAGCGACTGCACGCACTGGGCATGAAAGCGCCCGAGCAGATGTCCCGGGGGAAAGACGTTTGGATAGGCGACGCGGCAAAACGCTTCCAGCATTGGCCTAAGACTCTCCGCTATGCGGCGCTCCATCGCTGGATCGGCATTGCCTAAATAGGCCAATGCATCTGCATGACGTCGGTCATGCTCCGTCACCATGTTCGCGGTAACATCCCATTGGGCTAGCGTCGATCCAGTTCCCGCCCGTCGCACCTCGACGGCGGTTTTCTGCACTTGCTTGCACTTGTCCCAAACGCCCAACAGGAACGGTTTAGAGTGCGACAGCACGATCATCGCCGAGACTTCCCGTACCAGGCGATCCATCTCTTGCAACGTGTGCAATGTACGGTGTTCGTCGAGACTGGTCATTGGGTCATCGATTACGACGATTCTTTGCGCCCGGTGCGGATCATTCTGCAGGCTGGCGAAGAAGAAGGCGAGCGCCAGTGTGCTGCGGTCGCCTGCGCTTAATGTGTTGCGAAAACTCGTTTCGCCTTCGGCTGCCGCCAGCGGTACCGGATGCCCATCGACGAGCAGCGTGTAGTTCGCAGCCGAACCCGCGCGATTGTTCACGGGGTCGATTGGCCCAACACGAAAATTGGCGTTAAATCTTTGGAGGAAGTCATTGATGGCGATCCCATAAGCAGGAAATGCAGTTTGCCGATGTTGATCGAGCATGCGCCTTGCTGCATTGCGGCGTGCTTCCGTGGCCTGTTTGGCCGCTTTCTCTGTCAGATAATCGTCGCAAAGCATTGCAACCGCAGGATCGAAACGGGCCTCCACTGCCTTCAGGTTCGCAAGGTCGGATGTAAGCACCGCGATGTTCGCATCGCGAGCTTGTTCTTTGACGATATCTAGTCTGGCGTTCGCTTCTATCATCTGGTCCCCGATTTCCGCCAAGCGATCACATTGGCCATTGTGCTCTGCGATAGCACGAGCAACTTCTTGCGAGGGAGTGATGGGTTCCAAGGGATTGGCGAGCTTGGCATCGAGCAGACGCTCTACATGCTCGCGTGCCGCCTTCCATGTGCGCGCGATAGCAGCAGTGTCGATCTCGAATGGGGGAATATCTGCAAATACCTTCCAAAAGTTCTGTTTTTCGACCGCTTCACGGACACTTCGCTCGAAAGAGGCGGGAATATCGCCGCCATGTGAAGCGCAAAAATCTCGGCCAGTGGCGATAATGCGTTGGCGAAACGCTTTGTACGCTTCGCTAAAGTAGCCCCTGTAGTGAGCAAGTAGACGGGAGCCAGAGAGGTCCTGTGCGCAGAAGGGGCATTCGCCGGCCGCTTCTTTGGGGCTATCCTCGACGAACTGTAGACCGTGGCCGATCCAAGCCTCACCGCCTTTACCTAGTCGGCCGAGATGGTCCTGCACCCGCCTCAGCGCTTCAGCATCCAGCTCTGACAGTCCAGCTGCCAACATTTCCGTCAAGTTTGCCAGATCGATGCGGGGCAAAACAATCGGGCCGAAGGTTGCCGTTGCGGCAATGCGTCCGGAATCCCGTGCAGCGGCAAGCCGCTTTTCCGCTTCCTCGATCAAGCGTGACAGGTCGTTAACGGGTTGAAGCGCGCAAAACTGATCGACGTTTAGTGGTCCCCGCCGTGCGGCAGGAATTGAACCGCCCCCGGTTTTCCGGAGGCTCCAACTCCCAAGTAGGATGGAGCCATGACGAGCAAAACGACGAACAAGTTTTCCCCAGAGGTGCGCGAACGCGCTGTCAGATTGGTGCTGGATCACGAGGGCGATTACCCCTCGCGCTGGACAGCCTGCCAGTCGATTTCCGCTAAGATCGGCTGCTCGACGCATACGCTGCTGGACTGGGTCAAGAAGACCGAAGTCGACACAGGCAAGCGCGCCGGCATTTCCACCGATGTCGCCGAGAAGATGAAGGCGCTGGAGCGCGAGAACCGCGAACTCCGGCAAGCCAACGAGATCCTGCGCAAGGCGAGCGCATATTTTGCCCCTCCTCTCGGGGAATGCAGGCATTCCCCTGTCGGGCAAAGGGCGGAGCTCGACCGCCCGTTAAAGCGATGATCGATTTCATCGATGATCACCGTGGAGCCTATGGGGTCGAGCCGATCTGCAAGGTGTTGCCGATTGCCCCGTCTACGTATTTCGATCATCGGGCGAAGCAGGCCGATCCCGCGAAGCTATCGGCAAGAGCGCGCCGTGATGCGGCGTTGCGACCAACGATCAACCGCGTCTTCAAAGATAATCTCAAGGTCTACGGCGCCCGCAAAGTGTGGCTCCAGATGAACCGGGAGGGTGTCTCTGTCGCGCGATACACCGTCGAGCGGCTCATGCGCGTCATGGGGCTGCAAGGGGTCATCCGCGGGAAGGTGATCCGAACCACGACGCCGGACAAGGCAGCCCCTTGCCCGTTGGACCATGTGAACCGCCAGTTCCATGCGCCGGCCCCGAACAGGCTCTGGGTCTCCGACTTTACCTATGTCAGCACCTGGACCGGCTTCGTCTATGTGGCGTTCGTGATCGATGCCTATGCCCGACGGATTGTTGGCTGGCGCGTGTCGCGAACGCCACATGCGAGCTTCGTGCTCGATGCCCTCGAGCAGGCCTTACATGAGCGCAGACCAGCCAATCGCGGTGGCCTGGTGCATCATTCCGACAGAGGATCGCAATACGTCAGCATTCGATACAGCGAGCGGCTTGCCGAAGCTGGGATCGAGCCTTCCGTCGGCAGTGTTGGCGACAGTTACGATAACGCCCTCGCCGAGACCATCAACGGGCTCTACAAGGCCGAGGTTATCCATCGGCGTGGGCCTTGGCGCTCCTTCGAGGCTGTCGAGTTCGCCACACTCGAATGGGTGGACTGGTTCAATCACCGCCGCCTGATGCGCCCCATCGGCGATATCCCGCCCGCCGAAGCCGAAGAGCGCTACTATGCCATGCTGGACCAGCCAGCCATGGCCGCATAACTTAAACCAAATGGCCTCCGGAAAACCGGGGGCGGTTCAATATCTTGCCGGTTGTGCAGCCAAGTGTTGAGCATCGCTACGACGTTGGGCTGCCTGGTGCCGTAGACACGGGGTTTTCCGTTCGCTTTAGCAATCAGCGAAAAGACACAAGCGATCAGCCTAAGGATGGCCAGCTCCTCGTCCTGCTGACTTGATTCCCATTTCGAGAACTGTGGCGTGACCTCTCGGAGCCCTTGGAGCAGACGTCTGCGTTCCGGGCTGTCCTTCTCGACGCCGTCGCTTTCACCTTCGATCGTCTTAAGATAGGCGAAGCATGAGCGTCGCCTAGCAGCAATCCGGTTGAGCAAGGGCTTTGAAATCCTGTCTTCCAGAAAGGGAAGACCATTCTTCGGGAACGTCAGCTCGTCGAGCCTCACCAGCCTTGGCGCATCGAAGCCGCCAGTGGCGTTCTGCAAGAAGCATTTCAATACGATCGTGCGCTGGGCATATGAGGCCGCGACGGATTCCTGATCGATGATGAAGGCGTTGCCTCGGTGGCGACGGATCACATCGACAAAGCTCTGTGGTATGTCGCCGAGCTGAGGATCGAACCCGAATAGCACCCATATCAGCGCTGATTTCTCGCGTTCATAATGCGTGCAGCGTGCCGATATTTCCGTTTGGAATGTGCGGGAAAGCTGCACCTCGAAAACGCAATTGGGGAAATCACGCCATTGCACCGCGACATCTGGATAGCGGCCACGCTCGCTTTCGGTTGGTGGAAGATAGGCATTCACGGTGCTCGACACATACCGCTCGTCCAGTTTCGCCAGAGTCTCGATCTGCTCGCAAAGCAGCCGATGGGCGGGAGACTGTTGCCGGCCCTGATACTGGTCGCGGCGCATGTGTTCAGGATTTTCGTTTCGCCCGTGATGCCACGGACAATCCAGTCCGCCGCCCTGAAAATGGGAGAAGAGTGGATACGCAACGCCCCCCTTCTTCCGCGCCTGGATGAAAACCGGGTCGCCGCAAATCAGGCATTTGGCCATCAGTCCGGACGGCCGATTGTGGCGATGATCGGTGATGCGGTCACGGAGTGTGCCCCACTCGGCAGAGGGCATCGCAACGAGCGCCCGTGCCGTCACCGGCCCGATCGCTCCTTCGAAGATCGCTGCTTCGATGGTCCGCTGGAGCTTTTCCTTTGGCGTCTTCGTCGTCACGATTTGCACCAAGAGCAGGACTGTTGCAGCGAGCCAGACCAATTAATTCTCATCATGCCGCTTCGCAAAGATCAGCAGCGAAATCAGTTGACCGTGAATTCTCGCCACGGGATCGCCCGCATCGGCACGGAGGCCATGAATCGCGAGATGTCGGGACGCCCAAAGTAGGTAGGGCGTCCCCCACTGTCTTGCGCCATAAGCACCACCGGCACCCCACCGAAGACTGGCATGAAGCCGCGAATAGCACGATCAGCTTCCGAACGGTTCTGGATCACATGGGGCTTGACCACCACGACTGCGAAGGTCTGCCCCTGTTCGCGGATCACCGCGCCTTGCACACGCATCGCCGCCTCCTACGCCGCCATCTTGGGCTTGCGGCTGTCGAGCCATTCCCAAGCCTCTTTCGGAAGCCAGCCCTGATAATCGCGGGTGACGCCGATCACGAGAAAGAAGTCATTCTTGTCGACATGCGGGGCCAACTTGTCCCAGATACCCTGAGCAGTCAGAGAGGTGTCGACCAGCCAGGTCGAACCGAGATGATGCCACCACACGCCGCACGATTTGATGGCCGTATACAGCGCCTCGTAGTTCTGACCCGGACGCTTCAGGTCATAATTGATCGCGTAGATCATGATTTCGGCCCTCCTTGAGCCGGTTGATTAAGGAAAGAAGGGCCGGGAAACTCCCGGCCCCTGACTTCGCCGCGTCCTACTTCTTCTTGTTCGGACGCTGAGTGAGGGCCGAGGCCGCCGCCGTCTTCGCCGCCGGGCTGGCCTTCGGGTCGCGGAGCACTTTCGACGCCGCAGTAGCAGCCTTCGCGCTCGTCACTTCCTTGTTGGACTTCGCCATGTTGATCACCTCCTTTCCGGGTAGATTGCCGCCGCCTACCGCAAGCGGCGCTTCACTTCCTCGATGAGCGCAGGGGACCCCGCGACCTCGAAGGAGAGATTGTCGAGAGAGCGCCCGACGACCTTCACGGTCGGCGCAGCGCCGGTTTCGGGATCGCGGACATTGCGCAGCTTCTGCGCAATCCCGTCCTGAACCTGCTTCAGCATCGCCTTCTCCAACTGGTTGGCGATGTCGTTGGGGCGAACTGTGCGCCCATTCAGCTTGAACTCGACCTTGACCATCGTCGCCGCTCCTTGTGCGTCGACCCGGATGGCCCCTTGACCATGAGTCGCCGATGGGGATAGAAACTATTCGGGGTTGGCCGAGGCTGTCAAGGTCCGGATACTTTTAATCCCCATCTTGGGAGGAGTGGCGTCACATGGCCGACGATGGGCAGGGCTTGAAATGGGGCATCGAGCAACGGCTTGAGTTCATCGAGTTTCGGGTGTTTTGGGAGGATGGCGTAAACCGGGCCGACATCATTGAACGTTTCAAGGTGTCCGTGCCGCAAGCGTCGAAGGACCTGACGCATTATCGCGAGATCGCGCCGGAAAACCTGCGTTACGACGCCAGCTTGAAGCGGTACTTTGCGAGCGAGACCTTCAATCCGCGGTATCTCAAGCCCGACGCTTCCGACTACCTGATGCAGATGGCGGCAAAGGACCTTGCACCTTATGCCGCAAGCCAGTCTTGGGTGGCTCAGCCCTTGGCCTTTGCAACCATTCCCTTGCCGAAGCGGATGATCGATCCGGCGATGCTGCGCCAACTGCTAGGCGTGATCCGCGCCGGGCAATCGGTGGAAATCCGGTACCAGTCCTTGAACCCGGGCAAGCCCAAGCCGCAATGGCGACGAATCACCCCGCACGCCTTCTGCTTCGACGGAATGCGTTGGCATGCGCGCGCCTTCTGTCACGACAACCGCGACTTCCGCGATTTCATGCTGCCGCGAATCATCGGCCTACGGGCGGAAGCAGAGCCGGGACTATCGGCGGTGAAGGATCACGCTTGGCATGAGACGTACAAGATCAAGCTGAAACCGCACCCCGGCTTCTCGGAAGAGCAGAAGCGCGCTGTCGCGTCTGACTACGGAATGAAAGATGGGGAATTCGAGGTGCCGATGCGTCTCGCGATGCTCTTCTACTTCATGAAACACCAACGGCTCGACTACAAAGAGCATCAGAGATCACCGCAGCAGCAGCATATCGTGATGGCTGATCCCTCTTCCGTCCGCGAAGCCGAAGCCCGCGCCAAGCTGCCGCCCGTTCTGTGAGAGTAGACATGTCCGATAAATCAAAGATCGCCTACGGCCCCGGCAACCCGCACCCGCTCTCCCAGATGCGGACTGAATTGGTGTGGGAGGGGAAATACGATGAGTTTGGGAACCGCCGTGAAATCGACGTGGCAGGTCTCGCTATGCCGTTGCAGCGGATTGAGACAATTGATTGGCCACGATCAAGAGCCGCAGCCCAAGGATCTCTCTTCGATGAGCAAAAAGCGCATAGGGATGACTTCCGAAACCAACTGATTTGGGGCGACAACAAGCTAGTGATGGCGTCTCTACATTCGCAATTTAGAGGTCAGGTGGATTTAATCTACATAGATCCTCCCTTTGACGTCGGTGCAGACTTCACAATGGATGTGGCGATTGGGGACGCCGGGCAGGTCACAACCAAAGATCAATCATTGATCGAAATGGTTGCGTACCGCGATACGTGGGGCAAAGGAGCTGATAGCTACCTCCAGATGCTGTTCGAGCGGCTAACCTTGATGCGCTCACTACTAAAAGAAACAGGTTCTATATTTGTTCATTGTGATTGGCATATGGCCCACATGATACGAATGCTGTTAGATGTGGTTTTTGGACGTGAGCATTTCGTCAACGAGATTGTTTGGCATTACTATAACAAAATGCAAGGCAATGTTGGCCACTACCCGAAGAACCACGATACAATTTTCTGGTACAGAAATGGCTCCAAATTTAAGTATATTCCTCAGAGAGAGGATCGAGACGGAACAACAAAACAAATAAAACGTGTCTGGGACAAACAAAAAGGTAAAATTGTAAACGCAAAAGATGAAGATGGTAAGGTGATTTATATAGACTCAGACTCGCGGGGCGTGGATAGCGTTTGGTATCTCTCTATGCTCCAGCCCGCTGACAAAAGTGAAAATCTCGGCTATGCAACACAGAAGCCAGAAGCGCTGCTTGGAAGGATTATATCATCTGTCACTGAAGAGAATGATCTAGTTGCAGATTTCTTCTGTGGATCAGGGACAACCTTAGGAGTAGCCGAGCAACTCGGGCGGCGATGGATAGGCTCTGACCTCGGGCGCTATTCAATTCACACCACCAGAAAGCGGTTAATCGGCGTTCAGCGCGATCTGAACGACTCAAGAAGACCCTACCGTTCGTTCGATGTGTTCAATTTGGGACGTTACGAACGGCAATGGTGGCAAGCCGAGGGGTTGAATGGTGCGGAAGGGGAACACCGCAATGTCGTCCTGAATTTCTTCCGCGCCGAGGCTTTGCCCAATGCCCCGTCGCCGCTCATCCATGCCCGCAAAGCTTCTGCTTTCGTGCATGTCGATGGCATCGACAGCATTTTCTCGCGGGAGGAAGCCAAGGCGGTTGCTGCCGCTGTGAAAGCAGCAGGCGGAAAGCAGGTTCATTGCCTCGCTTGGGATTTCGAGATGGACATTCGGCAAGCTATTGCCGCCATCGAGGCCGAGCTTGATGTGAAGATCAGGCTGCATCGCATTCCACGCGAGATCATGGAGAAGAACCGGACGGAAGTTCCGCCCTTTTTTGAGGTGGCCTTGCTTGAGGCCGAACCAGTGATCCGCAAGGCCGCGAAGGGCAAGGTGGTAGACATCAAGCTGAAGAACTTCCTGCCGAGCCTCACGGAAGTGCCGTCGAAGGAGCTTGAAGCTCTACAAGAACGCGCGATGACCAGCGGCTTCGATTTCATCGACTTCTGGGCGGTGGATTTCGATTGGGTGCCGGGAAAGCCGTTTAATCACCATTGGCAGGACTACCGCACGCGCAAGGACCGCTCCTTGAAGACGGTGAGCGACGCTGAATTCACCTATGACGCGCCGGGTCGATACACCGCCTGCGTCAAGGTGGTTGATGTGTTCGGCTGTGACACCAGCATCACGGTGGAGATCGAGATATGACCGACGCACCCGCCGAGACAATTTCGATCAACGCGGCAGCGCTCGAACCGCTGTTCGCACCGTGGGAGGAGCCGAGCAAGCACCGCATTCGCGGCGCAAAAGGGCAACCGCCTGAGATCAAAACCTATCGTCGGCAATCACCCATTCGAATGGTGAACCCGCTTCGCGCCGCTGTGAAGGAATGGCGCGAACTAAACTACTTCGGAGCCAGCGACACCACCCGCGAACTCTTGGCCTACTGGTTCGAGCGTCCGCACCGGCTGATGAACGGGAGCGGCGAAGAATTCGATTTCCGCTATTATTTCTGCCAGCGGGAGGCCATTGAGACTTTCATTTATCTCATCGAGGTTCGCCGCCTCACGTCCCTCTCATCCCTCATCTTCGAGTACGGCGGACCGAACGCCGAAACCGAAGCGCTCGGCATCAAGCCCGAAGATGACGAATGGGCGCGCTATGCCTTCAAGCTGGCGACCGGAGCCGGCAAGACCAAGTGCATGAGCCTTGCGATGGTGTGGAGCTACTTCCACGCCTTGCGCGAAAGCGGCTCCGAGATGGCGAAGCATTTCGTCATCATCGCGCCGAACCTCACCGTCTTCGAGCGTTTGAAGGAAGACTTCCGTCCCGAAGGTGGCGGTCCTGACATCTTCCAAAAGGACCCGCTCATTCCGCCGGAATGGCGCGGGGACTGGAATTTCACCTGTGTGCTCCAGGACGAGGCCAGTGGAGCGAGCACGGGCGGTATTCTCTATCTCACCAATATCCATCGGCTGTTCGAGCCGCGCAGCGGAAGCCGCTCCGAGGCGGAGACCTATGATTGGGCTGGCCCCGCCGTCGCTAAGTCCAAAGCGCTCGACACAGGCGCAGAACTTCGCGACCGCATCACTTCGCACCCGCGCATCATGGTTCTGAACGACGAGGCCCATCACGTTTGGGACCCCGGTTCGGCTTGGAGTGAGGCCATTCGATGGCTGCATGAGGCGATCAGGAAGCGCACCGGCAGCGGCCTGATGGCGCAACTGGATTTCTCGGCCACGCCGAAGGACAACAAGGGCCGCATCTTTCCGCATGTCGTTTGCGACACGCCCCTAGGCGAGGCCGTTGACGCCGGTATCGTCAAGACGCCGATCATCGGTCGCACCAAGGAATTGGTTGAGCAGGCCCATGATGACGCGGCCTACCGCTACGAGGCCCATCTTCGCCTTGGCTACGAGCGGTGGAAGCGCAGCCGGACGGAATGGGAAAAGAGCGGGAAGAAGCCGCTGTTGTTCGTCATGTGCACCGACACTGACGCGGCGAACCAGATCACGGCACGTCTCAACGCCGATGGCGTGTTCGCGGAACTGAACGGGAGGACCATTAATCTACATACGAACCTCAAGGGGTCGGTAAAACGCCGAAATATAGGCGGCCAAACTATCGAGGTGTTCGAGGAAAGCGAGAAGGACATCAGCGACGACGACCTGAAGGCAATCCGTCGCATCAGCCGCGAGCTTGACCGGCCCGACAGTCCTTACTCCTGCATCGTGTCGGTGCTCATGCTACGCGAAGGCTGGGACGTTCGGAACGTGACCACCATCGTCCCGCTACGTTCCTATAGCTCTGTCGCCAACATCCTTCCCGAGCAAACCCTTGGTCGCGGCCTTCGCCGCATGACCGCGCCTGGCCAAGCCAACGAGCTTGTGACCGTTGTCGAACATCCCGCCTTTTCCAGCCTCTACGAGCAGGAACTTGAGCAGGAAGGCTTGCCCATTGAGGTGCTGGACACCGACAAGGTTCCCGCCACGACCGTCACCATTTTCCCGGACGAGTCGAGAGACCTGACGGCGCTCGACATCGCGCTTCCTGCACTGACGGCGGCTCACGAAATCCAGCCGAAGCTTGAAGGGCTGACCATCGAAGACGTGAAAGGTGCTTTCGCGCGCTACTCGCCCCTGCCTCTCGGCAGCAAAGGCGCGGTCGATGTCGTTTACGAGGGTCGCCACCTAATCACCGATGAAGTCGTTGAGGTGATGAACATCAGCTTGCCGCTGCTTCAGAACGGTGTCACAGCGATCTCGTTCTACGTTCGCGAATTGGAAGCCGCTTGCAAGGTGCAATCGACCCACCCGATCCTTGCGCCTCTGCTTCAGACTTTCCTCACAGACATCCTATTCGCCGAGAAGGCGGGGCTGTTCGACAAGCGGCTGACAAGCCGCCTCGCGGATCAGGATGTTCGCGAGCACATCCGGGCGGTGTTCATTCCCTTGATCCGGGCGCGCACTGTGAAGACGGAGAAGCGGCGACCAGACGGGGCATCGACGCAGCTTCGGAACTGGAAGCCGTTTCAGGCGACGCTTTCCGAGCGAAAGCCCGTCGAGAAGGCCAAGCATACGCTCTTCAACCTCGTTCCATGCGATCAGTCGCTTGAAGTCGCCATGACGGCGTTCCTCGACAACTGCGCCGATGTTGTCGCCTTCGCCAAGAATGCTGGCCCGCAGGCGCTTCGCATCGACTACCTTACGACTGACCAACGCCTTGCGTTCTATCGCCCGGACTTCTTCGTTCGGATGGAGACGGGCGAGTATGCGCTTGTCGAGACGAAAGGACGTCAAGACAGCGACGTTCCGCGCAAGGCGCAAGCTGCCATCGAGTGGTGCAAGGCCGCCTCAAAAGGCGGGATAAAGTGGAACTATGTCTTTACCCCGCAAAATGTCATGGAGCGGCTAACGGGTAATCGCTTCGCCGATCTTGCTAGAGCGTGCGTCCCTGCACTTCAAAACCTGCTCAGCGAGACGACATCCCAGCCGGAACTTCCGTTGTTCGGGCCAAAGTCCGACAACGACGCGGAGCAGTTTTTCGGCCAGGAAACGTTTGATCGGCTCCCGCTACGTGCCAAGATGGCGGCCACTGACGCGCTAGAATTGTATCGGTTTTTCGAGAAGAAGACCGAGTCCCCTAACTTCGCACCTGTGTTCAGCGCCTTGCTTGGATCGTTCGACGAGGCTTGCAAGGCCGTGATCGTGTCCCGCCTTCAGTCGCAGCTTCCGGCCAAACCCGTAGACCAAAGAGATTGGTTCGAGCCATACATGCCGAGTGGCATCGATAAAAAGCGCCTCGATCACTACAGCGGCATGGCCAGAAATCTGAAGCGCGGACTGGTGTATGGCAACCCACATTCCGTGATTGGCCTGCTTCGGTCCTGTCTGGACTTCGCTCTGAACGACAACACGCAGATCGACGGTGTGTTCAAGGCTGTGACGGGTGCGTTCCGCTTCGAGGGTTCTCGCGCGCTCTTGGATAAAATAACGGCTGTCAACGACTTCCGGAACACGTATGTCGCTCATGCCGAGAAAGAACTTAGAGATGCGAAAACAGCCGAGCAGAGCCTTCGAGGCTGGATAACTACGCTCGCTGTCATTTCTACGAGCTAGATTGATTACAGCGGGAGAAATATGATTAGCCTGCCGCAATGTCGTAGGCATTTCTATATGTAAAAAGCCAAAGTTCTATTGGAATGAATGCCGGATTGTTTTGACGCCACTGTTTTCGATCCGTGGCTATCGTTAACCTTTGCTTAACCCAATATTTCTGGACGGTTAGATCGAATCGTGTTCTGACGGTTAGGTGACGTCAAATCGCCTTTAGCCCGTCAGGACGGAAATGGCCTCCAACCGAAGCGCACCTGAGTTGTCCTCTGCACGCATTGTGCGGCATGCCGGCATTTTGTCGGGCCAGCTCCAGAGCCTTCGCGAGCGGATGTATCCGCCTGAAGCGCAGAAGTCGCTTCGCAGCTTCATGACCAATGAGGTGTCGCGTCTCACATCGATACCTGAGTCGACGCTCAAAACGATGTCACTTGAAGGCAAAGGCCCCGTCCCTGCCCGGCTGGACAATAATCACCGAGTTTATGCCCTTGATCAGGTGAACGAGCTTCGGGAGATGTTTGCCAGTGCAAAGCCGCAGGAGGCGCTCCGCTTCCTGCCCCGCCGGCGGAAGGGAGAGCATCTTCAGGTCATTGGTATTGCGAACTTCAAGGGCGGTAGCGCGAAGACTACGACCAGCGTCCATCTCTGCCATTATCTCGCGCTGCATGGCTATCGCGTTCTCGCGGTGGACCTTGATCCTCAGGCCTCACTTTCCGCCATGTTTGGCGCGCAGCCGGAAATGGACGTGGGGGAAAACGAGACGATCTACGCGGCTTTGCGGCACGACGAAAATCGTCGCCCCATCAATGAGGTTATCCGCCGAACCTATTTTGCTGGCGTGGATCTAATCCCTGGCAATATCGAGGTTATGGAGTACGAGCACGAGATCCCCCGCGTCCTCTCGGGTAGCGGTAAGGGGGGCGCCCTGTTCTTTGAGCAGCTCCGGGAGGCGCTCAGACAGGTTGAAGACCAGTACGATATTGTTGTGCTGGATACGCCGCCGAGCCTCGGCTTCCTTACGCTGGGCGCGATTTACGCGGCCACTGGTTTGATCGTAACGGTCCATCCAGCGATGCTTGATGTCGCATCGATGAGCCAGTTCCTGCTCATGATGGGCGATCTCATTCGCGTCATCGAGAACGCTGGTGCGACCCTGCGCCATGATTTTTTTCATTACCTCATCACGCGCCACAACCCGCATGATCAGCCGCAGGCGCAGATCGCTGCCATGTTGCGGCACCTGTTTGCCGAGGAAGTGCTGGTGCCAACGGCAATCGAAAGCACGGCAGTAGAGGCGGCTGGCCTTGCCAAGCGGAGCCTTTACGAGCTTGAGCCGGGCGAAATCGGGCGTGACACGTATCGTCGCGCGAAAGAATCGATGGATGCGGTCAATGCAGCGATCGTTGAGCTCATCCGCAAGAGCTGGGGCCGCACATGAGCAAGAAGCGATCCTTGGTTTCCAGCTTTAGCGAATTGGCAAATTCGAAGCCGGCAGATCCGGTCCAAGTTCCGCGTGTGAGCGCGGGCATTATCGGTGCGACCCAAAGAACGTTGACGGAAATCCGGGAGGAGCGCGATCGTCTTGCCGAGCAGGTTGCGCTCGGAGGTTTTCTGGAAATTGCACCAGAGCTTGTAGACCCCTCCCCTTTTCCGGATCGATTGCCTGATGACGACCAGACGGAGTTTGAACGCTTCCGTGTGTCGATGGAGGAAGATGGTCAGAAGGTTCCAGTCCAGGTCCGCAGGCACCCATCTCTCGAAGGGCGTTACCAGCTTGTCTATGGTCATCGCCGCTTGCGCGCGGCTCGGGAACTGAACCGACCGCTGAAGGCATTTGTCGTTGAAGCCAGCGACCACGATTTGCTTCTGGCTCAAGGGCTGGAGAATTCAGCTCGTCAGGATCTTAGTTGGATCGAGAAAGCTAGCTTTGCCGCTCGCATGGAACGGGCTGGCATCAAGGCGCGCGATATTCGTACGGCTCTCCAAGTCGACGACGCAGAGCTAGCCCGGTTCCGTTCGGTTTTGTCATCGCTTGGCGGTGAGATACCAGCCTTGATTGGACGGGCACCGAAGATTGGCCGGCCGCGCTGGACTGCCTTGGCGGCACGGGTTGCGGAGGCCCCTGATGGGATACAGCAACTCGTAAAAATCTTGGCAGCTGCCAAGGATGTCTCATCCAATGAACGGTTTGCGTTGTGCCTGAAGGCGCTCGCTGAACCGCGCGAGCCGCGCCCCTCCCCTGCCCTGCCTCTCGAGCGGAATGACGGGACGTCATTTGGACGAGTTCTTTTCTCGCCCAAGGCCATTCAGATTGAGATTGCTGAAGAGGAAGCGAAGGATTTCCAGAGCTTCTTCGAGGCGAGGCTGCCCGAACTGGTCGAACAGTTTCGGCAGCAGAGTCGCAAACCATAACCTTGGCAGCTGCCAAGGATCACCAAGGAGCAACCTGCAAAAGAAAAAGGCCCCCGACGTTTCCACCGGAAGCCTTCCTCATCTGTAGCAAGCTGAGAATCCCACTTCCGCGAATCGCTGTCAAGAGTCCCTTGCGGACAACTGCCATCTCGGCGGGCGCAATTCTTTTGCCTAATTGAGGCAAGGACCATGACGCAACAGGGATTGGTGACGACGCCTTTCGGGCGGCGAACGCTCTCGCTTGGCCTGATCGCCACGCAACAGCAGGCGAGGGCGGTGGAGCCGGAAAAGACCGTCCACAAATGGAAGGTCTTCCAGGCCATTACGGAGGCCAAGGACAAGCTCGGCCTGCCGGACCGGGCGATTGCCGTGCTTTCGGCTTTGCTCTCGTTTCATCAGGAGACGACACTCACGGCAGGCGATCCGCTGATCGTCTTCCCCTCGAACGAGAAACTCTGCGCCCGCGCTCATGGCATCGCGCCGGCGACGCTCCGGCGGCATCTCGCGGCTCTGGTGGAAGCCGGCATCGTGATCCGCCGCGACAGCCCCAACGGCAAGCGCTACGCCCGGCGCGGGATGGATGGCGAAGTGAGCCTCGCCTTCGGGTTCGAGCTGACGCCGCTCGTCGCACGCGCCGAGGAATTTGAGGCCCTCGCGGCCGAGGTTCAGGCCGAGCGCCGCGCTTTGAGGCTTGCCCGTGAGCGCATCACGCTGGCGCGTCGGGACATCACCAAGATGATCCTGCTCGGCATGGAGGAGGCGCTTCCGGGCGATTGGCAGGGCCTTCACGGGCAATATCTCGTGGCTGTGGGGCGCCTGAAGCGCTCGTCAAACCTCGCCGATCTGGAGGCGATTGCGGCCGATCTCGAAGGCTTTTCCGCCGAGATCCTGAAGCATCTGGAACTCTTCATAAATTTCGCAGATTCAAGCGCCAATGAGTCCCATTCCGAGCGCCACAAACAGAATTCAAAACCAGACCTTCAGGAATCTGAACCTGCTTTCGAGAAAGACAGGAGCGACGAGCGCCAGTCTGATCCTGAGACCCCTGACTTCGGCCTAGCCAAGCAGGGAAGGGAAGGGGAGGCGGCCGCCAACGGTTCGTCCCGAGGAAACCTCGGTACGCCGCTGCCGATGGTGCTCGAGGCCTGCCCGGATATCCTCGATTACATCCCTAACCGGGAAGGGCAGGCGGCTTCACCGCCGAGCTGGCCTGAGTTCCTGAAGGCGGCGGAGCTTGTCAGGGCTATGCTCGGGATTTCGCCCGATGCCTGGCGTGATGCGGTGGAGACCATGGGGCAGGCCGATGCCTCGATTGTCGTCGCGGCGATCCTGCAGAAGGGGGGCGAGGTGCGCTTCCCCGGTGGCTATCTCCGGGCGCTGACCGAGAAGAAGCGCGAGGGACAATTCTCCGTCGGGCCCATCCTCATGGCCCTGATCGGCACCAAGCTGAAGGCCATGAGGGGCGGGAAGGGGCTGATTTGATGAGGGCATAGCGTTGGTTTCTCGCTAAACAACGCGAGGGGTGAACGTGAGGGGAACATTGCTCAGGCGGCGGTGTAGGTGGCGGGCAGGATGAGAGCCTTGCGCGCCGTTGTCTGCGCCGCGCGATCCCAGAGGAAGTCGCCAGAGAAAGCGATATGCTCCCACCCGACCGGCGAGGTATGGGCGACCAGGTGGTTGGGCGCGGCTTGGCCGGTGGCGGCGAGATGGGCCAGAGCGTCGCTCATGTACGTGGCATTCCAGTAGACGATCGCCGCAATCACGAGATTGAGGCCGGATGCCCGATAGAGCTGCGCCTCATGGCTGCGGTCGATGATCCGCCCCTGCCGGAATGTGCAGATGGCCTGGGTCAGGGCATGGCGTTGCTCGCTCTTGTTCAACCCGGCCTGACAACGCCGACGCAATGAGGGATTCTCTAACCAGTCGAGCATGAACAAGGTGCGCTCGATCTTGCCGATTTCCTGCAGGGCGACGTCGATCTGGTTCTTTCTCTCGAAGGCCGCAAGTTTTCTGAGCATCGCGGAGGGCAAGGCGTGACCCGAGCGGAGCGAGGCAACCAGACGCAGGATATCATCCCAGTGCGCGGCGATGATATCGGCACGGATACGTTTGCCGAGCAGGGGTTGCAGGGTCGGATAGGTCGAAGGGCTTTCTAGCGGCGCAAGACGGCGGTCGGGGAAGTCGCGCAGGCGCGGGCAGAACCGGAACCCGAGCAGCGCGCAAAGCGCGAAGACATGATCGGTCGCACCGCCCGTGTCGGTGTAATGCTCGTGGATGGAAAGCGATGCGCCATGATGCAGGAGCCCGTCGAGCACATAGGGCGCTTCATGGGTCGCTGCCGAAAGCACGGTAACATGGAACGGGGCATGCCGATCGGAGACATGGGTATAGAATGAGAAGCCGGGATCAGCGCCATAACGGGCATTGATCTCGCCGCCCGGTGCCACGCGCTTGCCGCCCCGGAAGAACTGCCCATCCGAACTCGAGGTGGTTCCCTCGCCCCAAGCGGCTGCGATCGGCAGTTTGTGGTGGGCGTCTATGAGGATGGCGAGGGCCGCGCGATAGGTTTCCTCGCGGATATAGGCATCGCGGGTCCAGATCAGCTGATCGCGCGTGACGCCCTGGCTTGAAGCCGCCATGCGGGCAAGGCCCAGATTGGTCGCATCGGCAAGGATCGCGGCCAGCAGCGCATTGTCATGGGGAGAGGGAGCGCCCGTGCGCAGATTGGTGAAGGCAGAGAGGAATCCGGTCTGCCGGGCGACTTCATGCAGGAGTTCCGTGATGCGGATGCGCGGCATCATCGCGTCAAGGCGCTGTGCGAGCTGCTCCGCTTCCGGGATCGGCGTTGCCCGGATCGGGGAGATCGACAGGCGCCCGTCAATCAGCGCGACGCCCTCGAGTTGCCCTCGGGCAAGACGCCGCGCAAAGCGCTTCAGCCGGTCGTCGAGTTCATGACCACGTTCGGCCAGCCAGCGTTCCGGGTCGCTCGGCAAACCGAGCTTTCCAGCGATGGATGCCGCCTCCGCCGAGGGTACCAGATAGGCGTCGAAGCGCCGGTAGGATGCGGAACGCTCGACATAGACATCCCCCGAACGCAGCTTGTTGCGCAAATGCGCAACGACTGCCGTTTCGTAAAGTCGGCGGTTGATCCGCCCATCAGGCTGGACAACGATTTTGCGCCATTCCTTCCGGAAGGGCATCGGTGCATCCGCCGGCACCTCACGACGCCCGGATCGGTAGAGCGTCCTCAGGGTCGCGATAGCCGCGAGGGTGCGGGAGTCACTTTTGCCCGCTCTGAACTCCAGGGCTTCGATCAGGGCAGGCGCGAACTTGCGCAACGTCTGATACCGATCTGCAGCGAGAACGAGAGGATCTTCTCCCGTGGAAGCGGCAATGGCGACAATCTCGGGCCGGGCGCGCAAAAGGGTTGCCCATCCGATGTTGTTGTCGAGCACGGTGAAGGGATCGGCGTCGGTTTCGACCGCGCTGGCCAGAGCGTCGATCGTGCGTTGGAAGAGACCCATAAGCCGGGCGACATCCCGGGCGGTCCCGGCATAGGTCCTTGCTTGTCGTGCCTTGGCACGCGTGAACAGCCCGCCGATCAGCTTGTCCGCCATCACGAGAGCGGCGTCGATAAGCTGGGCCTCTGCGTCGGCGAGATAAGCCACGAGCATCGCCCGTCGGCGCAGCGGCGTATAGCGTTCGATCAGATAGGCCGGCGACAGGCGGGCTTCCCGGGCGAACTGCCGTGCCCGGTCAGGATGCACCGTAGCGGCTCTTGCCGCTGGCAGATCGAGATCCCGAACGAACGCCAGGCGCTCCAGCAGCAGACTGATATGGTCGGGCCTGGCGGCATCCGGCAAGGTCTTGAGCCAGGAAAGGCGCGACATGCCGAGCACCCTGTCCTTGACAATCAGGGCATCGACAGCAGCGGATTGTATTTCCGAGAGCGGTACGACGAGCGCTTGCATGGCGGCCTTGCGCGCGCGTGCACGACCGGCCAACCCCGCCCGCTCGATCGTCGAGAGGGCCGGCAGCAGGATATGGTTGGCACGCAGCGCTGTCATAATTCCTGTCGCGATCGGCAGCTCACGATCCGTACCGCGTGCCGCTTCGGCTGCGGCATCGATCATCATCGGGATATCTCCGCGCACGGCGAGCCGAAGCCCCAGAACACTGGCCAGATCGCGGGCATGATCCGTCATGGTCTGCGCCCGCGCCGCGTAGTCGGTGAAGGCCGATGCGGGAAGATCGAGGCCCTCGGCAAGAAACGAGACCAGCTCGACCGGAACGGCAAACCCACCCTGAAGCCAGCCCGCAAGCGTCACACCGGGATGACGCAGCAGAGCGAGTTGCACAGCAACGCCAAGACGGTTGGCATCGTCACGCCGGTCCCTGATTAGGGTGAGATCGGCGGCCTCGAATGTGTAGAGCCGGACCAGTTCGTCTCGCTCTTCCGGGATATGAACGAGCCTGCGGCGCTCGGCATCCGTCAGCAGTCGGTTCCTGTCCATTCCAGTCTCCTCGCCCGTCCACAAAAGGGCGTTCTGCGCTATGGACGGCAAGACATAAAGAGACATAGTTTATGGACGGATTTGCCGATGTCGGCTGGATACGCGCAGTCGCGTCCACGGAACGGCCGGTTGGGAGACAGCAAACGATGGGCGATATCCTGGGCTATGCGCGCGTCTCGACCGGAGATCAGGACATTGCTGGCCAGACCCTGCGCCTCGAACAGGCCGGCGCTATCCGGGTCTTCTCCGATATCCGCTCCGGCAAGAGTATGGATCGGCCAGGGCTTACCGCGCTGCTCGACTTTGTCCGCAAGGGCGATACGCTCGCCATCGTCCGCCTCGACCGGCTGGGACGTTCGCTCGCCGAACTCCTCTCCACCGTCGCCATGCTGAAAGAGCGGGGCATCGCCCTGCTCAGCCTCGAGGAAAAGATCGATACCTCGTCGGCCGCCGGCGAACTCGTCTTTCACGTCTTCGGCGCCATCGCGCATTTCGAGCGAAGGCTCATCTCCGAGCGGACGCGTGACGGCATCGCAGCCGCAAGGGCAAAGGGAAAGCGCCCGGGCCGCCAGCCGCTCGATCAGGCCAAGGTGGATGCCGCCAAGACGCTCATTGCCGCCGGCACCTCCCCCTCGGAGGCCGCCCGACAGCTCGGTTTGGGCCGCTCGACCCTCTACCGGGAAATGCGAAGGCTCGGTATCACAAGACCGGGCTGAGCGCGGCGCTGTAAATCTCCGCCAGTTTCCGTGCGTGAGCCTGAAGGGTCGGGGGTGCAGCCCAGAAAGTCTCGTATGCCGCCTCGCCCATCTCCCTCACCTTCTCAGGCATCCGCAATTCGGTGATCGCTTGCGCGATGGATTCAACATTGGGCGAAACAACGAAGCCGTTTCTCCCATGCTGTACCCGGCCGGCAGAGCCCGCTCGGTTGGAGACGATCACCGGCACCCCTGAAGACATGGCCTCGGCGATCACCAGCGGTCCGGTTTCCGGCCAGCGCGATGGCGCGACAACGGCGAGCGCATCCCGCGCCACACGGTTCCTGACGGCGCGTTTGTCGAGCCACCCGGTGATTTCCGCATCGGGATCGATCTCGCGGATGCGCTCGCGCAACGGTCCGTCACCGATGAACAGGCTCGGTATGCCGAGATGCCGTGCAGCGCTGGCGACGAGGTCCGCGCCCTTTTCTTCGGTCAGGCGGCCGCAATATACAATCTTGCGTGTATCGCCGACTTCGCGGGCACCACGATCCTCGCACTCGATCGGGTTTTCCAGAACGAATTGCCGGGCTTCCGCTGGTAGGAAATGGCCGATGGTCCGCCGCCCAATCTCCGAGACGTGGATCGCAGTGAAGGAACCATTCCCCAACGCCTTGTCTGTAGCAACAGATCGCATCACCCGGATGGCCTTGTGAAGCGAGGTTCGGGGATCGCATGGGGCGGTGAGGCACGCCAGCGACAGCGGCCTGGCTTCACAAGGTTCCTTCTTGTCGAAACGGTACATAAGCCCGGTAGGACAGCTCAGGAAATAGTCGTGAAGCGAGATCACCAGCGGCAGGCCTGACTTCAGGATAATAGAGAACACGCTCGGTGAGAAGAATTTCGTCCATTGGTGGACATGAACCACGGTATCGGTGGCATCGAACCCGGCGAGGATCGATGCCAGCCGTGCCTTGTGATCGCTATTCCAGATGCCATCCTTCGCGGCAGCCAAGAGATTTTTACTCCAGATATCCTGTCCGCCGAGGCTGATACGCCGGATATCGGAATGGGCATCCAGCGCCGCATCCCCGGCATCTCCCACGCCTTGAATATAGGTGACCTTATGGCCAAGCTCTGCAAGACCGATCGCCGAAGCGATCGCGACCTGCGGGGCACCACCTTCAGAGATCGCATAATCGGCGATGATGATGACCCGCATACATGCCCTCGATCAGTATGTTCGGTTATGGCCCACAAGCAGGTTCCCGACCTGCTGATCGGGAACATTCCCGAATTCGCTCGTTCCGACCCGTTGGAACGGACCCGCGCCAACAAGTGTAACCGGAACGACTGAACCATTCGTTGCGCCACGCACCTGATTGCCGGTGATCATGACCTGACCGGCACCGCCCGCGTTGGAATAGCCGATGCCGATCGGAGAGAAAGTCACGAGATTGCCCGTGACATTGAGGTCTTCAGTCGCAAGGTTCGTCCCTGCAACAATCCCTACACCTTCGGCCCCCTCGACGATATTGCTGGAAACCACGCAAGCCCCTTCCACCTGAATGCCCACGGCGTTGGAAATCGTCGGCACATAGCCGGGATCGTTGATCTGCCGCTTGCGGACCTGCGCGACCTGATTGCCGGTGATCGTGACACGGCGGGCTATGCCGTCTCCTCCTTGAGCAAGGTTGACGACCTTAATCCCGTCGGCGCATTCAGCGATGATGTTGCCGGTAATAGAGCCCCCGATGGTATCGGCGCGCCCTGACCCTGTTCCCGGCGATTCAATGAAGATCGCTACTTCACGGGAATTCCAGCAATAATTGTTGGCCACAACTGACGTTGCCCCTCTGACCTAATCCAGCTTGAAGTTCGTTCTGGCCGTATCGAAAGGACCAGAACATGAAGCGCAGCCGGTTCAGCGAGGAGCAGATCATCGCGATCCTGAAGGAGCAGGAGGCGGGCGTGCCCGTCTCGGAGCTCTGCCGGAAGCATGGCGTCAGCGACGCCAGCATCTACAAATGGAAAGCGAAGTACGGCGGCATGGACGTGTCGGAGGCCAAGCGTCTGAAGGCACTGGAGGACGAGAACGCGAAGCTCAAGCGCATGCTCGCGGACGCCATGCTCGATAACGTCGCCCTGAAGGATCTCCTGGGAAAGAAATGGTGACGCCCGCTGCCGAGCGGAAAGCTGTCGCGCATCTCGTGGAGAAGCACGGGATGAGCGAACGGCGGGCGTGTAAAGCCATCGGCTGTTGCCGCATGACGATCCGATATCAATCGACCAGGCCCGATGACACTGTCCTCCGGGAGCGCATGCGCGCGATTGCGCGTGAGCGCCGCCGGTTCGGGTACAGGCGTCTGCACGTGATGCTCAAGCGTGAGGGCCTTGCCGTGAACCACAAGAAGCTCTTCCGGCTCTATCGGGAGGAGAAGCTCTCCGTTCGGCGCCGTGGCGGCCGCAAGCGGGCCATTGGAACACGCGCCCCCATGCTGGTGCCGCTGCGTCCGAATGAGCGCTGGTCGTTGGACTTCGTCTCTGACCAATTCACGGATGGGCGCCGCTTCCGTGTGCTCGCGATCGTCGACGATTGCACGCGTGAGAACCTGGCTCTGGTGGCGGATACATCGTTATCGGGGGTGCGCGTTGCCCGGGAGCTTGATCGGCTCATCGCAGAACGCGGGCGACCGCGAATGATTGTCAGCGATAACGGCAGCGAGTTCACCAGCAACGCCATCCTTGCATGGGCCGATCAGGCGCATGTCGAGTGGCACTACATCGCGCCAGGAAAG
>Ga0209573_1001407_pt1 | contig 37505 bp, 34 predicted proteins | sample TNRBio252014_DNA_FD_185870 | JGI IMG/M metagenome (GOLD analysis project Ga0209573, IMG submission 185870) | Wastewater treatment Type I Accumulibacter community from EBPR Bioreactor in Madison, WI, USA - TNR Reactor_6/25/2014_ DNA (SPAdes)... | ecosystem: Engineered > Bioreactor > EBPR >...
CTTTATAACCTAACTCCCCCAGTGAAGCAGCCGCTGAAGCTCCGGCAAGGCCAGTGCCTACCACAATCACTTCAAGTTTGCGCTTGTTCGCCGGGTTCACCAGTTTCACATGTCCTTTATAGTCTGTCCATTTCTGTTCTAAAGGCCCGGACGGAATTTTTGAATCTAACATATCAATTCGATAATTTGATAATGAGATAATTTGCCAATTTTTTTGTTTTGTTCCTCAGCACTACACCCACCCTAAATACATACTTACCGGCATCATCGCAAAAGCCAGTGAAATGATGATCGCATAACCGATACCCACATTAGTTATTGTAGCCAGGTACTTCGAATTGCTTACGCCTACTGTCCTGAAAGCACTTTGAAAGCCATGTATCAGGTGCCAGCATAAAGAAATACAGGCAAGCACATACACAATAACAACCCATCCTTGCTGGAAAGTGTATTGCATCAGGTTATACATATTGTGCATATGCACTCCGTTTATATCTATTTCAGTCAGCTCTTCATGTCCGATAAAACGGGCAGGCACCCAAAAATGCCACCAATGCAGAATGAAAAACATCAGCAGGATAGTTCCCAGCAAAGCCATACTGCGGCTATACCATTTGCTTCCTTTATTTCCCATTGGTACGGCATAACCCATTTTTCTCTTACTACGATTCTGCATTTCCAGCATGTAGCCTTGTATGATATGCAAAAAAATACCGAGAAATAATCCAATCTCAGCGATACGAATAACAACAGTGCTGCCCATAAAATGAGCTGCTTTGTTAAACATTACCCCGCCATCATTGGCCCATATACAGGCATTGATACCGGCATGAACAATAAGGAAAATTATCAGAAACAAACCCGTCAGCGCCATTACCCACTTTTTACCAACCGAGGAAGTGAACATTTCAGACCATTTCATAAGCAATATTCTTAGTAGGGATAATCAATTTCGGCAAAAATACTACCCAATGACCAAAAACTGACAAAAGATTTAAATGACAATAATCAGCGCTGAGACCTGCGTATTAGTTAGTAAGCCTTGCCGACAGCTCATTATCAATTTTTTTAAACAAATGAAAAGGCTTGTAGGTTCTCCAATTGTCCAATTCCATTAACTCAATGAACCTGTTCAGGTGGGCATGTTTAAAGTCATACTGGGTTTGTTCAGGCATGTTTAAACAAACTACCCATCCATTTTCGTCAGTCACTTCCTCATACAATTCTTCGTAATAATCTTTACCATCGCTATGATAGTTCAGCACATTCTCACCTATCAGAATGAACTTATATATCCCTTCATACATGAATTTCTCCAATACTTCCCTTTTCAGTTCCATTATGTCGTTTTCAATCGCATCATTCCACTCTCCGATAAGTTCTATTACTGCATATTTTTCATCGTAGTCAGCCAGTAATATCTTCAGGTAAAGTGTGCGGCTGCCAAAATCATCCCATTGCGGATGAATATAATAATTGTAAACAGTTTGGGAGAATTCAAACTCAGAATAGGTCCGGCCAAAGAAAGGTGATCGCTGGTCTTCCTCACTGATATAAATATGCCGCCAGTTATAAAAAGGTTCAATATCCTGCATATATCAAGAAATCTTCCCTGCAAAGATAAGACAGGAGAATAAAGGGAAAAATGATCAGGCCAGTAAAAAATCTTTCAGCGCTTCGTATTCTGCTTCTATTAGTGTACTCTTTTTCTCACTTCGCATAATGGCCTGTACTGAATCGGGAGCCTCGATTGCCTTCCCGGTTATCTTTTCTACTGCCCGCGGGAACTTAACCGGATGTGCCGTTTCGAGGAAAATCCCATTTTCACCGGGATGGTCTGCCAGGTAACGCTTCAAAGCCAGGTATCCTACCGCCCCATGCGGGTCTAATAGGTAATTGTGTTTATCATAAACTTCTTTGATAGTAGCTATTGTTTCATCATCAGTGATAGAATAAGAAGACAATTTACTTTTCAGCTCCGGAAACTGGTGGTTAAAAATTTCGAGAATTCGTACAAAATTGCTGGGGTTACCCACATCCATCGCATTGCTTAGTGTAGCTACCGCCTGTTTCGGCTTTAACTCCTGCGTTTGCAAATAATCACTCAAAATATCATTTGCATTACAGGCTGCAATAAAATGTTTTACGGGTAAGCCGGATTGCATGGCTAATATTCCTGCACAAATATTTCCAAAATTCCCGCTGGGAACAGAAATGACAGGCGGGTTATTTTTATCGGCCCATTGCTTATAAGCAAAGAAGTAATAAAACTGCTGCGGCAACCAGCGGGCAACATTAATAGAATTTGCTGAAGTAAGAAATTTGTTTTCAGTTAATTCTTTATCAGCAAAGGCCTGCTTTACCATTTGCTGACAATCATCAAATGTTCCCGCTACTTCAAGGGCATGTATATTTTTCCCTAAAGCAGTCAGTTGTTTTTCCTGCACGGCACTTACTTTGCCTGAAGGATACAGAATCACAACGTCCACTGCTTCCACATCATAAAAACCATTGGCTACAGCTCCGCCTGTGTCACCAGACGTAGCTACAAGTACAGTAACCTTTCTGGAGTCACCCTGTACAAAATACCCGAGACAGCGGCTCATAAACCGGGCTCCAATATCCTTGAATGCTAATGTAGGTCCATGAAATAATTCGAGTGATGAAATAGTGTCATTCACCTTTATCAACGGAATAGGGAAATTCACGGTTTCCCTTACAATCTGCCGCAACTTTTCTTCCGGTATTTCAGTGCCAACATATGGGCTGATGACTTTATAAGCTATTTCTTCATTGGAATATTTATCAATATTGCTTATAAAGTCTTTATCAAGAAGATAAATTACTTCAGGGAAATACAATCCTTTATCCGGTGCCTGACCTTTAATAGTCGCTTCTTTAAATGAAACTAATGATGATTGCCTGTTAGTGCTATAGTATTTCAACGCCTTTTTTATTTATTGTGGTTACATAAGTGTTATACTCAATGCCTATCCGGTTATAGACATCTTTCATTACCAGTTCGACATCTTTTGCTGTTGATTCATCTTTGCTCAGCATAAAAACTGAAGGCCCTGAGCCTGATATTCCTCCCCCTAATGCCCCCGCTTCTTTACATTTCTTTTTCATTTCATCAAACCCGGGAATAAGAATGCTCCGGACAGGTTCAATAATTACATCTTCCAGCGAACGGCCTATCAGGTTATAATCACTTTTCATAAAGCCTGCCACCAATCCTGCTATATTGCCCCATTGCCGGATGGCATCCTTCAGCAATACCTGTTGTTTCAGGATTTGCCTGGCATCTGAAGTCCTTACCTCTATTTGCGGATGTACCACCGTAACAAATAAATCCGGGGACGGAATAGAAATTATATCCAATGGATGAATAGCCCGGATCAAACTGACGCCACCCAAAATACAGGGAGCGATATTATCAGCATGTTTAATGCCTGACGCTAGTTTCTCACCATTCATCGCAAACTGTACTACTTCATCGATGGAAAAAATATTGCCCAGTAAATGATTGGCTGCTACCGCTGCTCCTGCTGCACTGGCAGCACTGGAGCCAATACCGCTACCGGGTTTGATATGCTTCTCAATGGTTATTTCAAACCCAATATGCTTTCCCACTTTTTCCATTACAGATAATAATACTACACCAGCCACATTTTTTTCTGCTTCAGTTGGCAGATTGTAATTATCCCTGTTATGAATAATTACTTTCGGTTCATCCAGCAGGGATACTTCCATTATATCTGATGGCTCATTCAGGGCAAGTCCAAGTATATCAAAGCCACAAACAAGGTTTGCTACAGTACCGGGTGATTTGATTTTTACCTTTTTCATTTTATTTTTTGCTTGCCCTTATGATATCTGCAAATACGCCGCTGGCCGTAACTTCAGCTCCTGCGCCTGCACCTTTGACCACCATCGGCTGTTCTTTATACCTATCGGTGTAAAAAAGTACAACATTGTCTTTACCATATAAATGATACAGGTCATGTTTCGGGTCGATATTTTGTAACCCAACTGATGCCTTGCCATTTTCAAAAGATGCTACAAATTTCAATTTACATCCCTTATCATTGGCTGCCTTTAACAAGCCCTGAAAATGACTTTCGTACTTCTCCATCTCTTTGTAAAAATCTTCGACAGAGCCTTTCATACATTCTTCAGGCATAAAGGAATTATTTGATATATCATCCATCTCTATTTTTTGTCCTGCTTCCCGTGCCAGAATCATGATCTTTCGCATTACATCTGTACCACTCAGGTCAAGCCTTGGATCAGGTTCTGTATATCCTTCATCCTGTGCCTGCCTGACCACCTCAGCAAACTTTCTTGTACCATCATAGTTATTAAAGACAAAGTTCAATGTTCCGCTTAATACAGCCTGCATCCTGTGAATATTATCCCCGCTGCTTATCAGGTCATTTAACGTAGCAATAATTGGCAACCCCGCACCCACATTTGTCTCAAACAGGAACTGGCAGTTAAATTCTCTTGCCAGGTCTTTCAGCTTTTTGTAACTGTCATATGCTGATGACGCAGCCACTTTGTTGCAAGCCACAACCGATACACTTTTTTGCAGCAACTTGTCATACACAGCAGCTACTTTATCACTGGCAGTAATATCGACAAAAATGGAATTACGAAGGTTACGGCTGATAATTTCATTTACAAATTCTTCCAGGTTAGCCGTATTACCTGTACTCAGTTTCTCTTTCCAGTCGCCAGGATTAATTCCATCTTCATTAATCAGCATTTTACGACTGTTGCTCAGTCCCGCAACATTTACATGTAAATGCAACTGTTGTTGCAGGAATGCTAATTGTTGTTGTAGCTGACCCAGTAATTTGGCACCAACATTACCTGTACCAATAATAAACAGGTTCACCTGCTTATAAGTAGTTTCAAAAAACTCTTCATGAAGAACATTGATAGCCTTCCTGACATCTTTGGTTGCTATTACAGCAGATATATTTTTTTCAGAAGAACCTTGTGCAATAGCTCTAATATTTACCCCGTTCCGGCCCATAGCACTAAACATACGGCCACTGATACCGGGATGGCTCTTCATATTCTCTCCCACCAGTGCAACAATAGAAAGATCCATTTCAATATGCAGCGGCTCTACTTTTTCCAGGGCAATTTCATTGGCAAACGCTGCATCAACAGCCTGTTTTGCTTTACCTGCGGATGCAGCATCAATACCCACACAGATAGAATGTTCAGAAGAACTCTGTGTAATCAGAATAACATTTATTTTTTCACTGCTCAGTGCTTCAAATAATCTTTTCGAGAAACCAGGTATACCAATCATACCACTTCCTTCCAGACTGATCAGTACTATACTATTGATACTTGAGATGCCTCTTACAATATCCCCATCTCTTTTGGAAGCAGATTCTATCAATGTTCCCTGATCTGCGGGTGCAAAAGTATTTTTGATCCGGACAGGAATGCCTTTCCCCATCACCGGCTGAATAGTGGGTGGATAGATAACCTTGGCCCCGAAATGCGACAATTCCATTGCTTCCTGGTATGAGATATGTGGTATGATACGGGCATTGGTAGTAAGTCTTGGATCGGCTGTCATCATTCCACTTACATCTGTCCATATTTCCAATACAGACGCATTAACGGCTGATGCAATAATAGCTGCAGTAAAATCTGAACCACCCCTTCCTAATGTAGTAGTAACGCCATCTTTGTCCATAGCGATAAATCCGGGCAGGATACTGATCAACACTGTTTGATTGGAAAAGAAATCCTTTATTCTCGAATTTGTTATACTAAAATCAACTTCGGCAACAGTGAAAGATGAGTTTGTAAGGATAAGTTCTCTTGCATCTTTCCAGACAGCATCCAATCCATTAGCTTTAAATTTTGCTGTAATGATCTGTGATGATAGCCATTCGCCATAGCTGCCGATCCTGTCTTTTGATCTTGGAGTCAGTTCCCTCAAAAGAAAGATACCATTACAGATATCTTCAATCTCATTGCATGCTTTTTTAACCAGGCTTAACAACTGGCTTTGTTGCGCTACCGGAATCAGGTTTTTGACTGCCTCAAGATGTCTTTGCTCAATGACCGCCAATTTTTCTTTATATAATTCATTACCTTCTGCAGCCCATGTTGCCGCACCCAGTAACAGATCTGTAACACCTCCCAGGGCCGAAACCACCACAATCGTTTTTCCTTTTTTTGATGCCTCACTGACAATCGAAATAACTTTATTTATGTTTTCTGCATTAGCAACTGATGTGCCGCCGAATTTTAAAACCTGCATGACCTGAATTTTGAATGATGAAGTGATATAAGTATGTAAGTAACTCCCGTCTCCTTACAGCAAATGCCCATGTGTTGATATGAAAAAGTACAACCCTTAACGGGTTGTTGTAATAATAGTGGTTGTAGTGAAGTTCACCACCGGGGAAGAAACGATATGACCAGGAATAATAACCACTTATTAAATTAGAGAGCACAATATACGTTGCTATGACGAAAAATAAAATTATCGGGCAAAGGAATCTGCAGCTTTCTTTACGCTACCATGTTTCAGCAACAAATCTCTCGCTGTTTCATAGTCAGTGATCTTCACTCTTTCCATCAGCATTTTGGTACCTCTGTCAACCAACTTATCGTTCGTTAGTTGCATATTCACCATCTTATTGTCCTCCACCCTTCCAAGATGTATCATTACCGTAGTAGAGATCATGTTCAGCACCAGTTTTTGCGCTGTGCCGCTCTTCATCCTGGTACTTCCGGTTACAAATTCTGGTCCTACCACTACTTCAATAGGGAAATCTGCCGCCGCACTAACCGGTGAATCAGGGTTACAGGAAATGCTGCCGGTAATAATTCCTCTTTTCCTGCATTCTTCCAGGGCGCCAATTACATAGGGGGTGGTGCCGCTGGCTGCAATACCAATCACCACATCTTTATCTGACACTTTATGTTCTAGCAGGTCTTTCCATCCTTGCTCCCTGTCGTCTTCAGCAAATTCTACAGCTGTAGTAATAGCTTTTTCTCCTCCTGCAATGATACCAATCACTAATCCATAAGGAACACCATAAGTAGGCGGACATTCACTGGCATCTACAATACCTAACCTGCCACTGGTGCCAGCACCTATGTAAAACATCCTGCCTCCCATCAGCATTTTATCCGCCGCCAATTCCGCCAGTTTTTCTATCTGGGGAATGGCCTTCTCCACTGCTCCGGGTACTGTTTGATCTTCTTTATTAATATTGGTAAGCAACTCACCCACTGTCATTTTTTCCAGGTGGCGGTAATTGCTGGACTGCTCAGTAATTTTTTGAAATGCCATAGATCCGTTCTTTAACTGTGATATTCTATTAACCCTTCCATCGGATTCTTCATCACCCTGCCCAACTCAAATTCATAGCTGTTGCAAAGTTGCTGTAACACATCCTTAAAACCAAATGCAACACTGCCGGCGAAATGAACAGGCATCGTCCATGTTTCCCTGTATTTGCATAAATGATTAAAGAAAAAGTCATTTAATCCATCCTCGATTATATTCTCGATCATATAATGCCCCCTGTTATCAGCCAGAAATTTTGCAAATCCTGCCAGGTAGCGGTTGGGCAATGGTTTCTTGTAAACATTTTCCAGTATCTCTGCTTTATTGGTTGTGTAGGTAAGATCAAATCGCCCCCGTAACTCTTCATCAAATGTGCCATAGAGATAATATTGTATCACTTTTTTACCAAGGTAAGCGCCACTGCCTTCATCACCCAGCACATAACCAAGTCCGGGACTATTCTTCACTATCTTTTTTCCATCAAAATAACAGGAATTGGAACCTGTTCCTAAAATACAGGCAATTCCTTTCTTTCTGCCACACAATGCCCTGGCAGCTCCCATCAGGTCATGAGTTACTTCAATCTTTGTCTTTTTAAAAACATTGCTGATCGCCTTCTTAACTGACTTTGCATTGACCGGGTTGGCACAACCTGTTCCATAATAATAAATCTCCCCGACAACAGTTTTTTTCAGCTTAGGCAGCAACTCTTTTTGCAGTATCTCTGTTATTTGTGCTGTTGTAAGAAAATAAGGACTGATGCCTTGAGTAAACAGTGTTCTTTTTCTGCCATTCTGCAACAAACACCATTCAGCTTTCGTGGCGCCACTGTCTGCGATCAATTTTACAACCGGCATATAAAGATTTGTTGAATTGGACGGGCAGCAACTGCTGTTACGTTCAAATCCAGTATTTTGCGTCAAATTACTGAATAAAGGTTTACGATGGGAAATAAAAAATTGCAAGTTTGGCTTCCGCTTATTTTCTCTCTTGTTTTAATTGCCGGAATGTTCCTTGGTTTCAAATTAAACGACCGGTCAGGATCAGGCAGAGGTCTCTTTTCTAAAAATAGCCGCAGTACCCTGCAGGAAGCACTTGACCTGATAAAAATGAGATATGTTGATTCTGTACAAATTGATTCTCTTGAAGGCAGTGCTATCCAGGAAATGATGAATGAACTGGATCCCCACTCTGTTTACTTACCTCCTGTAGAATTACAGGAAGCCAATGAAGATCTTGCCGGCAATTTTGATGGCATTGGGGTTGAATTCAACATTTTTAGTGACACAGTAAATATCGTATACGTTTTTCCTGATGGCCCGAGTGATAAAGCTGGCTTAGTTATCGGGGATAAGATCATTAAAGTGAATGATTCATCCCTTACCCGGAAAGATTTCACCATCAACGGGATCAAAGCACTTATCAGGGGGCCGAAAGGCTCGAAAGCTATCTTACAGGTAATAAGAGAAGGCAAACAGCAAACATTTACGGTTACTAGAGGCAAAATACCGGTACCATCTGTTGATGCTTCTTATATGATCGATAAGACTACCGGCTACATCAAACTCACAAAGTTTACAGAAACAAGCTATGAAGAGTTCATGCAGGCAATGGAAAAACTGCAGCAGCAGGGTTTGCAAAACCTGGTTTTTGACCTGCGGGGAAATGGCGGTGGTTTTATGAATGAAGCAGTTGAAATGGCCGATGAATTCCTCGATGGTGATAAACTGATTGTATATACGGAAGGTGTGAACAGTAAAAAAAGAGAATACCGTTGTAAAAGACCGGGGTTATTTGAAAAAGGAAAACTGGTACTGCTGGTAGATGAATTATCAGCCAGTGCCAGCGAAGTACTGGCCGGGGCTTTACAGGACTGGTGCCGGGCAACTATTATTGGCCGCCGTACTTTCGGGAAAGGACTGGTGCAGGAACAATACCAGTTGAGAGACGGATCTGCAATGCGGCTAACTGTCGCACGGTATTATACTCCTCTCGGCAGAAGTATTCAGCGTTCGTATGAAAAGGGCAAAAAAGTTTATATGGATGAATTATGGGAGCGATTCAGCAGCGGGGAACTGGTATCTGCTGATTCTATTAAATTATTCAATGGGAAAAGGTTCATGACCTCCTGCAGTGATACCCTTTACGGAGGCGGAGGGATTACACCTTCCATATTTATACCAATAGATACCAGTGTGTCACAACAAAAAGCAAACCGGCTCACCTTTGCGGCCAATATCAACAATTTTGTCTACAATTATTACTTACAGAATAAACTGCAGGTTGACAAATACAATGCGACCACAGATTTTATTGCCGGCTTCAACAATGCAGAGAATATGTGGAATGAGTTAGTAAAATTTACTGCCAACGATTCTGCTAACTTCAAATCTGTTGCAGGTAAAGAAAAAGAACTGATACAACAACGCCTTAAAGCTTTACTGGCCCGTTACAAGTGGAGAAACGCCGGTTTTTACCAGGTGCTGAACAGCAATGATGCCATGGTGAAAAAGGCTATGGATATTATATCAAAATAGACAAATGAGAATTATTTTATCATCATTCTTTCTGCTATTTTGTTCAATTTCATGCTTCAGACAAACAGTACCAGTCAGTAAAAAAGCTATTGACACTACTCCGCTCCCAGAACCACTTGGCTGGGTCTCAGATTTTGAAAATGTATTTACTGACACAGAGATAATAACACTTGACAGCATCATTAATCAGTATGAAAAAAGAACAACCAACGAGATTGCTGTTGTCACCTACCTGTTTGATTCAACTATTGTAAAATCTGAAGATGATCTGAGTATTTTTTCCCTGAAACTTTTTAATAAGTGGGGTGTGGGAAAGAAAAAATATGATAACGGTATAGGCATTTTGTTTTCAACTAACCGCAGAATGATTAGAATTGAGACAGGCAAAGGCCTTACTGAGAAAATGACAAATCAAGAAGCCAAGTTTATAATAGATTCTATCATTATACCTCAATTCAGTAAAAGTGAATACTTTATCGGAATAAAAAAAGGTCTGGAAGCTATATTCAGGGAACTTGAATAAAAAAAGCAACAGCTCTCGCTGTTGCTCAGAATATGGTGTGTAATATTTTTTATTGTTTGTCCTTATTCTCGTCCCACCACTTCTTTTCCATTTTGTAAGAGCCAAACAAACCAAGCCCGCCTCCGATTGCAATAAGTGAGAAGTAAATAGGTACGTTTCGGCCATCATCATGCCCATGTACATTTTTGAAATCACTATACAATACATAGTTATCCAATAGATAGGCAAGGAACAACCCCACACCGGCACCAATCAGCAACAAGGCCCATTTCAGATTTTTATAAGGAGCCGGGCGGTTGGCAAACTCCTTGGGGTTCATATTTTTTTCGATCATTGCCAGGTTCTGGCGGGTTTTCAGGTAATAAATACCAAAGATCATGGCGAATCCGCCTGCAAACATGGTAATCGGTACTAGAGCTTCTCCTGCGTCCATAATTGTAGTTTTTATTAATTAGTAAGTTGTTGTTTAATTGTTCCTTTATGACTTCACCTTTTTCAACCTGGTTACAGCCTTTAAGAACTTTTTTTGTAAGACTGAAGTTTCAGCGAAGGGCACCCAAACCGGCTTACTGAAACTATGACTACACCCGGAAGAAACAGGTTACAGTATTATTTATCAGAACTATCTTTTTAATACCAGGTTAGGGGCAAATAATCGTACTTTGTATTGTAACCTCAAGAGTTATCCTGTAGTCTTATTTACAGATGTCTACCGGACTGAATGATAATGACCTCATTAGCAAAGTGCTAAGTGGCGACCAACAGGCTTATGCCGGGTTGGTGACACGCTACCAAAACTACGTTTTCACTTTAACCCTGCGAATGATAAAAAACAGGGAGGATGCAGAAGAAGTGGCCCAGGATGTATTTATTAAAGCTTATAAATACCTGGCTGACTTCCGTGGCGCTTCGAAATTCAGCACCTGGCTGTACACTATTGTCAACAATACCTGTATCAGCTTTCTGCGGAAAAAGAAACTGGAGATCCATTCGCTGGACAATGAAGGGGTTTTTGAAGTAGCCGACAGCCGTGATTCTGGTTTCAGAGCGGATATAGTAGAACAAAAATCAAGGCAATCCATGGTTGGCAACGCTATTAGTATGTTGAATCCGGATGATGCCGAGATTATCACTCTTTTTTATAAGAATGAACAGTCATTGGATGAGATCGCACAAATATTGGGACTGGAAGTAAATACGGCCAAGGTAAGACTGCATCGGGCAAGAACCCGACTGAAAGAAAAAATGGAAACGCATTTTGCACATGAAGTAAAAGATTTAAATTGATTTGTATGAATAAGGAACACAGTATCGAGGAACGATTGTGGGAGTTTATTGACGGAATTTCTTCTGCTGAAGAAAAAACAGTCATTGAAAAGCTGCTGCAAACAGACGCTGAATGGAAGGCAAAGTACAGTGAACTGTTACAAATAAATGAAATGCTTGCCTCCTCTGACCTGGAAGAACCTTCGATGAGGTTCACTAAAAATGTGATGGAAGGAATTGCAAAACTGCATATAGCACCTGCCACCAAATCATATATCAATAAAAAGATCATCTGGGGTATTGGTATTTTCTTTGTGACAATGCTGCTGGCCATTCTTGTTTATGGCTTTAGCCAGATGGACTGGAGTACAGGTGAAAGCAGTTCGTTTACAGAAAAACTCAGCAAGTTTGACATCAGTAAATTTTTCAATAATACCTGGGTCAATGCCTTTATGATGGTCAATGTAGTATTAGGCCTGGTTTTACTTGATAGCTACTTTAATAATAAAAGAAAACAATTCAGAAAAGAAGCTTGATGATGCAATATCATTGAGTCCGGTAGCCCCTCCTGGTAACGGGAGGGGTTTTTTATGTTTTAACTAACAACTGTTAATAGTCGGCCGGCAAAAACTTACCTTTGCCATAGAAAAAAACCATCGATGGATATCAAAAACAACATACTGGAGACGATCGGCAATACCCCGCTGATCAGGCTGAATAAAATAACCAAAGACATTCCCTGTACTGTACTTGCCAAAGTGGATTATTTTAATCCGGGGAATTCTATCAAGGATCGCATGGCATTGAAGATGGTGGAAGTGGCCGAAAAAGAAGGTAAACTAAAACCCGGCGGAACCATTATAGAAGGCACCAGCGGAAATACAGGAATGGGTTTGGCACTGGCCGCCGTAGTAAAAGGATACAAATGCATATTTGTTACCACTGACAAGCAATCCAAAGAAAAAGCAGATATCCTGAAAGCAGTAGGCGCTGAAGTGATCGTTTGCCCTACCAATGTATTGCCGGAAGATCCGAGAAGTTATTACAGTGTGGCAGCAAGACTGGCAAAGGAAGTTCCCAACTCTTACCATATGAACCAGTATGATAACCTGGCTAACAGGCTGGCCCATTATGAAACGACGGGTCCTGAAATATGGAAACAGACAGACGGAAAGATCACTCACCTTGTTTGTACAGCCGGTACAGGCGGTACGATCACGGGTACAGCACAATACCTGAAAGAAAAAAATCCCAATATACAGGTTTGGGCTATTGATGTGTACGGCTCATTGCTCACCAAATATTTTCGTACCGGCGAAGTTGACATGAATGAAGTGCACCCATATATCAGTGAAGGATTTGGAGAAGACTTTGTGCCAAAGAACTATGATATGAGTGTGATAGATCATTTCGAGCAGGTAACCGATAAAGATGGCGCTGTAATGGCCCGCAAGCTGGCTAAAGAAGAAGGATTGTTTTGCGGCTACAGTGCCGGCAGTTGCATAGAGGGATTAATGCAGCTAAAAGACCGCCTGAAAAAAGATGACCTTGTTGTCTGTATTTTTCATGACCATGGCAGCCGTTATGTTGGTAAAATATATAACGACCAATGGATGATAGAGCGGGGATTCCTTGATGTTAAAACTTTCCGTGATGTGGTGAGTTCAAGAGGAACAAAACGATTGATCACTGTTGAACCAACACAAACTGTTTCAGAAGCAGTGGAACTGATGAAGAAATATGATATTGAACAGATACCGGTGATGAATGGGAACGGCCCGGTTGGAGCTATCAGCGAAGGAGGTTTGTTTCAAAAGATTTTCGACAACCCGGAGATTAAACATTCAACAGTACAGGATGTAGTGGAACCTGCATTTCCTGTTGTGGCATTTGATACGCCGGTTGAAAAACTTAGTCATCTTATCAATAAAGAAAATGGAGCTGTTCTGGCAAAGGATGAGGCAGGCAATTACCATATCGTTACCAAGTACGATGTGATCCAGGCCATGGGAAAGTGACACAATAAAGTATCAGAATTGATTTCAAACAAGCCTGCCATCCTTTGGCAGGCTTGTTTCGTAATTCTACTAACGAAAGAATGTGCAATACCGCAAAAAAACAGTGACGTCTTTACGATTAAAAAGGTAAAAACTGTCGTAAAATAAAGAGGTTATTTTGCTCTGTTTTATTAAAGAAATGCCAATTACTTTTGTTGCAGAAGTTGATTGATAAGGTATCAATCATTTGTCGAAATCCAATATCCAAATCCAGAAGAACCGTCCGAAAACTAACAAAACCAATCCTTAGAAAAACCTGACAATTAAAATCCAGTATCGATCAACTTCTTCCTTTTTTTAAGGAGTTACCTGAAAAACCGTTTGAGATCCAATTCCCGTCCGAAAACCGTCTTAAGTCCATCCATTTCCTTGAAAACCGACCAAGTGTCACCGTGTCCAAATCCATGAAAGAAACTTTACATCCGGAACCCCTCCTGCTAAACTAACATTTAGCAGGAGGCGCGGTGAACGGGCAAACTCTCTCCTCTTTCTTAATTTCCTCTTTTATCGAATCAGTAATTTGCAGCAAATTGTTGCATGCCTCTTTATACCGATCAAACCGGAAGAAACATTCATCTGAATAAGCCACCGGTAAGAATTATTTCTATTGTTCCCTCACAAACTGAACTGCTTTTTCACCTGGGTCTGAAAGATGAAGTAGCCGGCATTACTAAATTCTGTATACACCCGGATGAGTGGTTCCGGAATAAAATAAAAGTTGGCGGTACCAAACAAGTAAAAATGGATGTTATCCATCAATTGAAACCTGACCTTATTATAGCCAATAAAGAAGAAAATGTAAAAGAACAGGTAGAAGAACTGGAAAAAGAATATCCGGTGTGGGTCAGTGATGTAAACAACCTGGATGATGCTTACAAAATGATCTGGTCAATCGGAGATATAACCGGAAAACTGCCGGCTGCCCAACGCCTGATCTCAACAATTCGTTTTGAATTCGGCCAACTGGAATCCCCTGGCTATAGACCTAACACAGCTTACCTGGTCTGGAAAGATCCTTATATGACCGTTGGTGGCGACACATTCATTCATTCCATGCTGGAAGCAGCAGGCTTTGAAAATGTATTTGCCGGCAAAACCCGTTACCCTGAAGTAAGTATTGATGAACTTAAGGCAATAAAACCAGAGCTGCTGCTCTTATCTTCTGAACCGTATCCATTCCGGCAAATACATATTGATGAATGGCAGCAATTTCTCCCGGCTACAAAAATCATCCTGGCAGATGGAGAAATGTTTAGCTGGTATGGCAGTCGCTTACAATATGCACCATCCTATTTTAATACTCTTCGAAATCAGTTAAAATAATCCGATATTAGGAACATCATTCATTGTTCAGCAAATGAGATTCATTGATAACCAGAATGGCAGAGAAACGAAGGAAGGTGATAAACCCTCCCGTAAAAAACCAATGTATCCCGTCAACAACAGGTTGCGCAATTACCTGAAACTTCGTGGCAGAGAAGTAAAGCTGCCGGTAACCTACAATAACCTGCTGAATTTTACCTGGTCTACCCCGATAAGAGATAAAAATGGTAACGACACCTATTGGGAAAAAACATCGTACGACAGCCGTGACTGGGATTATATCCGGGATGGGTTGGTAAAAATATATGCTATTCTGAAGACAGAAGGTGATTTTAGTTTTATAAGTCATCTTGATGTAGCCAGGATCGATTATTGTGCATTTGGTAATTCCAATCCTTTCCGCATTCGCATTGTCAACAAATTCAATGACAACTACGATCACTATTATATTAAGATCGCTGATGCATCAAGGATCTATGGGCTGGAACTGGAACATATCCTATCTCCCAACCGGATCACTTTTTTTACCTGCGACAATACCCTTGTGGAAGAACATATACCCGGTATTCCGGGTGATGTGTTTATCAAGCAGATGATGGATGCACCTGAGACCAATAAGATCAGGCTGGCGAAGGAATTTGTCAAGTTCAATGAAAGATGTTTTGTAAGGCTGCTTGGTGATATGCGCAGTTACAATTTTGTGGTAGGCATCACTCCGGATATTGAAGATTATCAGTACCGTATCCGTTGTATCGACTTTGACCAGCAATCCTACGAAGGAAGAAAGAACCTTTACCTGCCCCAATTCTTTAAAGAGAACTATCCCTTTGTGGAAATGGCCCTTGCTGTTCTTAACAAAGAATCGATCGAACAATACCAGGCCGAAGAAAGAACCATGATCACTTTCCGGCTCGCTACTTCCCGCTACCGCATCAAGGATCTGCTTGATATTATGATAGCTGACAAAATATCGCCACCCGAAAAAGTGAACCAGCTAAAAAAAGAATTAGGAGAATACCTGCATACAAACGCCTATGAGAAATGTCACTCCATGGGACAGATCGTCAAAACACATCTCAAAGAAACACTTCGCAAAAACCTGATGCTGGTACAAAAGAATCTTGGCAAAACCAAACGTAAACCACTCTAACACCTGTTCGCATTTCCGATTAAATAAAATCTCTATATTAGCGGGCCTTTAACGATTGCCTGCCTGCCGGTAGGCAGGCCTGCCTGCTGAAAAGCATTTGCCACTTATTAAAAATTTAAACTGAATGAAAAAGTACAGAGCCGGTGTGCTGTTCGGTGACGAACTGGAAGCACTTTACAATGATGCCAAAGAAAACCAGTTTGCCTTACCAGCAGTAAACACAATTGGTACCAATACCATCAATGCCACATTAGAAACTGCGGCAAAAGTTAATTCGCCTGTTATTGTTCAATTCTCCAATGGTGGTGCCCAATTCATTGCCGGAAAAGGAATGCCCAATGATAAACTGCAGGGGAATATCTCCGGAGGTATTTCCGGCGCACTGCATATTCATAATGTAGCAAAATATTATGGAGTACCCGTGGTTTTACATACCGATCATGCTGCCAAAAAATGGTTGCCCTGGATCAGCGGTTTAATTGATGCAGGTGAACAATTCTATAAAGAAAAAGGTCAACCCCTTTTCAGTTCGCATATGCTCGACCTGAGCGAAGAACCCATCGAAGAGAATATTCATACTTCAGTTGAATTCTTTAAACGAATGCAGCCACTGGGTATGAGTATCGAAATAGAACTGGGTGTTACCGGTGGTGAAGAAGACGGAGTCGATAACAGCGATGTAGAAAATTCAAAACTGTATACACAACCGGAAGATGTGGCCTATGCCTATAAAGAATTAAGTAAAGTGGGAAAACTATTTACCGTAGCTGCTGCTTTTGGTAATGTGCATGGAGTATACAAACCGGGCAATGTGGAATTACGTCCGGTGATATTGAACAACAGCCAGGTGCATATTGAAAAAGAATTCAAGACTGGTCCAAAACCTGTCTATTTCGTTTTCCATGGTGGCAGTGGTTCACCGCAGCACCAGATAAGAGAAGCGATCGGTTATGGCGCTATTAAAATGAATATTGATACTGACCTGCAATGGGCTTTCTGGGAAGGCATTTTGGAAAATTATAAAAAGAACGAAGCCTATTTACAGGGGCAGCTCGGTAACCCCGAAGGCGAGGACAAACCAAATAAGAAGCACTACGATCCAAGGGTTTGGCTGCGCAAAGGCGAAGAATCATTCAGCAAACGCCTCGAAGTAGCTTTTGAAGACCTGAATTGCATTAACCGTAATGCATAAAGCAGCGAAAAAAATTCTCAGATCCGTCAGGCTGATGCAGGACGGGATTTTTTATTTCCATTGGCCGCTCTATCTTTGCACTAACAATCGTTAGCCTGACTAACGGGCTTAACTAAAAACCTTAAACTTTTCGCATGCCATCAAAAAAAATTGCTGAATTGCTTGGCGATAAAGCTGAGTATTTACTGAACCACCAGTCAAAAACAATTTCAAAAGATCAACTGCACCTGCCGGGCCCTGATTTTGTCGATCGTATATGGACAAACAGCGACAGAAATCCCCAGGTACTGCGCAACCTGCAGAATATGTATGGCAACGGAAGATTAGCCAATACGGGTTATCTATCCATTCTTCCCGTTGACCAGGGAATTGAACATAGTGGCGGCGCTTCTTTTGCAAAGAACCCTATCTACTTTGATCCCGAGAATATCATCAAACTGGCCATTGAAGGAGGTTGCAATGCGGTGGCCACTACCTATGGGGGACTTGGTTTTCTTGCCCGCAAATATGCACATAAGATTCCCTTTATTGTAAAAGTGAATCATAACGAGTTCCTCACTTATCCCAATAAGTTTGACCAGATCATGTTTGCCTCTATCAAACAAAGCTGGAACCTGGGTGCGGCCGCTGTTGGCGCCACCATATACTTTGGAAGTGATGAATCAGCAAGACAGATACAGGAAGTTAGCAAGGCATTTGAAATGGCGCATGAACTGGGTATGGCCACCATCCTGTGGTGCTACCTGCGCAACCCTGCTTTTAAAACAAAAGAAAAAGATTTTCATGTATCGGCTGATCTTACAGGACAAGCCAATCATTTGGGAGTTACGATCGAAGCAGATATCATCAAACAAAAATTACCGGAGAACAATGGCGGCTATCTTGCTTTAAATACCAAAGAATCTGCGTATGGTAAAAATGATAAGCGCATTTATGAGGAACTGACAACCGACCACCCTATCGATCTTTGCCGCTACCAGGTAGCCAACTGCTATATGGGCCGTGCAGGATTAATTAACAGCGGAGGTGCATCATCCGGCGCCAGTGATATGGCAGAAGCAGTAACTACGGCTGTTGTAAACAAAAGAGCCGGGGGTATGGGCCTTATCAGCGGCCGAAAAGCCTTTCAGCGACCCATGAAAGAAGGTGTGGATATACTGAATGCGATACAAGATGTGTACCTGGATAAGGATATAACGATAGCCTGATAACAGGTTTTATAGATTTAGTAGCTGGTATATTTTTCTGTTGAGTACCAATGGAAATTTTGCCAGCTATTTTGTTAATTTCGGAGTTGGCGTCATGCAAACCGAGACTTCAAAAAATAAACTCATATTATGAGCTACGTATATGGACTAAAGCGATGTCGTGAGACTATCCTTTATCTTTCCTCAGAACAAAATTTTGAAGAACGAATGGTAAAAGCCTTTTCGGAAATTAGAGTAATACATTCCGAAGACGTTTCTCAACAACATTTTAAGGAGATTCAGGTATGGAGAAATAAGTATCTTTCAATAACAGAGCTGTCTGTAACTAAAGAAGGAGCTTTAAAAGAAGTTGACAAAGGAAAAGAATTGCAAAATCTAGCAACCGAACTTATATGGTTATGTGTTGAAATAATTGTACATAATGCGAGGAACAGTAAAAAGCAGGACTTTTAAACACATCACAGTTTTTTTTAAGCACCACTATTATGAAGATTTTTATACTACTGATTTTAATTTCGTTAAATAATTCTGCTATTAGTCAGTCTGAATTTTGGACAGAATCCAAATTAAAAAAATATTGGGGAAATAAAAGTATAGACGATATCGAAGGCATTTATGAAGATGTTTCTTATCCTTATTACAAGTTGGGATTGGTAAAAGATAGTAATGACTATAAATTAATATTTTTAAGTATTGGCACCAAAGACAGAGAATTTAAACGCTGGAAAGAAGGTGATATTAAAGGAATTTTAAAGCCAACAGCATCTCAGAATTTATTTACATCAACTTGGTACAAGGTAGACAAAGAACCAACTCAACGTTATACAATTATATTTGAGAAGGGATTGATGAAACTACTGACTACTAGTATAGCTGACAATGAAATATATTTAAAAACTTATCCGACAAAACAAGATTTTTCTACCCCAGCTAATGAAAATAGGCCAGTATCTGGAACTGGATTTGCCATATCTTCAACTGGTATTATTGTGACCAATTATCATGTAATTGATGGAGCCAAATCTATAAAAGTTAGAGGAGTAAACTCAGAATTTACAAAAACGTTTAATGCTAGAATAGTTGTCTCTGATAAAAACAATGACCTAGCCTTAATTCAAATTGATGATGCCAACTTTACTTCTTTTGTAAAAATACCTTATACAATTAAAACAACTTTATCTGGTGTGGGGGAAAATATTTTTGTTTTAGGCTTCCCATTAAGAGCCACAATGGGCGACGAGATAAAATTGACAAATGGGATTATTAGTTCTAAAACTGGATTTCAAGGAGACATTACATCTTATCAAATATCGGCTCCTATTCAACCCGGAAACAGTGGCGGACCACTCTTTGATAGTCAGGGTAATTTAATCGGGATAATAAATGCAAAACATAGAGGAGCAGAAAATGCATCATACGCAATAAAATCAAGCTATTTAATTAACTTAATCGAACTACTTCCAACTTCTTTAACCCTTGAAACAGAAAATATTTTAACAAATAAGCCTTTAACAGATCAAGTAGAACAAATAAATAAGTTTGTTTTCATTATTGAAGTGAACTGAATTATAAGATTACCAACGCTAACATGAACCTGTGTAAAATCCAAATATTAAAACCCCTCGATTAATATTTCATCATCCCCCAACAAACCCCTTACTTCTTCTGGTACACCCTTACATAGTCTATCTCCATTCGCTTAGGAAAGATGCTGTCATCAACTCCCTGCTGCCCGCCCCAGGCTCCACCAACTGCCACATTCAGCAGCAAAAACATTTTATTATCAAAAGGCCATGCTTCATAGCCGCTATGTTCATTTGCAAAACGGAAATAGGTATTGCCATCCACCGATACCCTTACACTATCTTTATCCCATTCTGTGGCATATACATGAAAATTATCTGAGCAATCAGGCACCGGTATGGTAGCTGTTTTTTGTGTACCTATACTGTGATAGTATTTCTTGCAATGAATAGAAGCATGCACCGTTCCCTGGTTAAATCCCACATGTTCCATAATATCGATCTCCCCGTCATCCGGCCAGTTCAGCGGAGTGGTGGCGCCCAGCATCCAGATGGCAGGCCAGGTACCCCTGCCGGAAGGTATCTTTGCCTTTACTTCAATCTTCCCGTACTGCCATTCTGCTTTTCCTTTGGTCACCAGCCTGGCAGAAGTATAATTCATACCCTGCCAGTTTTCTTTTCTTGCTTCTATGATAAGGTGCCCGTTTTCTACCCTTGCATTTTCTGTCCGCCTGTCGGTATAGAACTGTAATTCCTGGTTGCCCCAGCCATGCCCGCCCACTTCATAGTTCCATTTAGCTGCATCGGGTTGCCCGGCAGTAGTAAATTCATCCGCCCAAACCAGTTGATAGGCTGGCTCCGTTATCTTTTCTTTATTGTTACAGGAAAGCAAAACGGTCATCACGCAGGCAGCAAAAAGGATATTTTTATTCATGAGCAATTATTTTAAATATAAAGAAACAGTGAATACCGTTTGCAACATTACAACAAGGCTTTCGCAAAACTTACCTATTTTGCAGGTCATTTCTTCAAAAATAAACATATGAACTATATCAAATTTTTTCCCGCTTTAGTATTGCTGGTGGCTGCAACAGGTTGTGGTAATTCTTCAGACGAAGAAACCACTACTATACCTGCTAACACATCAACGACAGTGCAGCCTGCCGCCACAAACGGAGCTGATACGGCCAGGACAATGCCTGCTGTTCAGCAACAACCTCCTGTAAATACTGTTACACCGGTAAATTCAGTCAATCAGCCTTCAGCACCGGTTATCAGCAAAGTTGGTCTCAACCCGGCGCACGGACAGCCGGGCCACCGCTGTGATATTCCGGTTGGTTCGCCATTGGACAGTAAACCCACACAGCCAACAGTGAATACTGTTTCCCAGCCGGCCACGATAACACCAACCCCATCACCTGCTGCCCCGGTTATTAATACCAACCCGGCACCGGGAGCAGTAGCAGCCGGGCTTAATCCTGCACATGGACAACCTGGTCACCGTTGTGATATAGCAGTCGGTGCCCCATTGAACAGCAAACCAACGCAGAAATAATTTAGTATGGCCCGTCCTGATCTGTCAAGAGTACCGGAGTGGTTTCACGGTTATATTGCCCAGGTAGAGGGAGACAATCTTTTACCGGCGCTGACGCAACAGCACAATAGTTTTGTACAATTCCTCGAAAATCTTCCGGCAGATAAAAGAGAATACCGTTATGGCCCGGATAAGTGGACTATAAAGGAAGTGCTTCAGCATATTATTGATGCGGAAAGGGTATTTGCCTACAGGGCCCTCTGCATTGCCCGTGGTGAGCAACAAAGCTTACCCGGTTTTGATGAAAATGAATATGCTGCTAATTCAAAAGCACAGAACAGAAACTGGAATGATATGCTGGAGGAATTCAAAGCAGTGCGGCGCTCCACAGAAATATTATTCGCCTCTTTTGATAATGAACAACTGGAAACGGCAGGTATTTCCAATGGAAAATCTATTTATGTTCTTGCTATTGGCTTTATCATTCCAGGTCATGTGACACATCACCTGAATATTATAAAAGAACGATATCTCTGATAACTTTCTATAATAGAAAAAGTCCTGTTGAGTAACAGGACTTTTTTATTAGTTGTTTTGTTTCTTAAAAAGCTTTTTTTGCGGGCTCATTAGTAACAGGTTTCCCTTTTACAAGGTTTTGCTGACTAATGATATCATTCATCACTTTTACTGCCTGATCGAGGTAGATATCTTTTTGAAGGGTTTTCAGCCATTGGGCAAAGCGTTCCTGCTTGGGTTTATCATCCGCCCAGCGGTTTGCTTCTTGCGGTAATGCTGAAACATCCAGTTGCCCCTTTAATTTCAGCAGTGATTCAAGCTGCTTCACACTTGCTTTGATACGTTCCTGTTCTTTGCGGTACTTATCTAACTGCAATGAATATTTCTTTTCACTTTGCTTCGACAACCATTCTGTTGTTTCTGCGATCAGCCTAAATGTAGGATCATTTTCCAGCCGCTGGTTGCTCAGTTGTTTGATCGTTTCAAGACTATACCCCGCATCCCATGTTTTATACGAAGCTTTGGTGATCTCATCCCATGGTAAAGCATCATCGCTGTCCTTTTCTCTTACTTTCAGGTGCTCCAGGTTATCGGGCAACACAATATCAGATGAAACTCCTCTTAGCTGTGTAGATCCCCCGTTAATGCGGTAGAATTTTTGCAACGTCAATTTTATAGTTCCCAGGTCAGAGTTGGACATAGAAAATCCGTTTTCAGGATCAAGGCCAATATTTCGCTGAACGGTTCCTTTGCCATACGTAGAAGTGCTTCCAATCACCACCCCACGGCCATAATCCTGGATGGCAGCAGCAAATATCTCTGATGCAGAGGCGCTGAATTCATTCACCATCACAGCCAATGGTCCTGTATATAAAACATTGCGGTCTTTGTCTTTCAAAACACTTGGTTTGTTATCCCTGTCTTTTACCTGTACAATCGGGCCATCTTCTATAAATAATCCCGCCATTTGTACTACATCGTACAATGAGCCGCCGCCATTATTGCGCAGGTCGATCACAATACCATCCACTTTCTCTTCTTTCAGTTTATTTACTTCTTTGGCCACATCGATATAGCAACGGTTGCCATTGGGGTCTTCGAAGTTGGCATAAAACTCAGGCAGGAAGATGTATCCGATCTTTAAACCGTTCTCATTTACAATGGCGCTGCGGGCAAACGATTCGTCCTGTACTATTTTATCCCGTATAAGAGAAACAACCTTGATTCCACCATCCAGTTTCTTTACGGTTAATTTTACTTCCGTTCCTTTTTTACCCCGGATCACTTTTACAGCATCTGTAACCAGGTAACCGGTCAGATCAACAGGTTCTTCTTTCCCCTGGCCTACTTTCTGAATAATATCACCGGCCTGTAATTCTCCTGATTTGTAAGCAGGACTTCCCGTAAGTATGCTGGCAATTTTAATATTTCCGTCATCATATTGCAGGGAAGCTCCAATACCAAAAAAACTGCCGCTCATTTCTTCATCAAAATATCTTTTATCAACAGGCGGGAAAAATTCTGTATGCGGGTCCATCGTAGTAGTGATCGTATTCACATACATATTGAACTTATCGTCATCATTGAACTTAAAACGATACCGTTCAAATGTCCTGTCCATAATGCGTTTTACCCTGTCACGGGCATCTTTCTCCAGCTCTTCATCAGTTTTCACCACAAACCCTTCTTTTCCTTTATTTTTTTCCCTGACATCCAAAAGGTCAACATAGCGTTCCAGAGTCATAAACTTGAGCTTCTTTCTCCATCTGTCCTTTTGCTCTGCTGCTGTGGTTACAAATCCGATCTTATCCGAATCCAACAGCACGTCTTCATCAGTTGAAAATTCAAATGGTACTGACAGAATTGAATTGATTATAGCAGCTGATTCCTCTGCCCTTTTATTGAATATCTTGCCGGCTGCCAGCGAAAACTCAACCGGGGCGCCTTTTATTTCGTCATCGATCTTTGTTTCAAATTTTTTCAATGCTTCAATATCACTCTGCAGAAATATACTTTTATCGGCATCCAGTTCAGTTATATACTTTTTGAATACTTTTTTAGAAAACGCATCATTAATATCCTGGGGACTGTAATGTCCGTGGGATAACATCTCACCTACTAATTTCATGATCTTTTCATAGTTGCCGGGAGGGGTATTGTTTCCTTTACCCATTGTTTTGAAGGCAAGGAAAGAGGCCGCCACTATCATCAATATCACTATTGGAAGTCTTTTCATATTCATGAGGTATTTAAATGTATTGGACATAGTATCAAAAATAACGCAAAAAGCCTGTTTTTCTTGCTTTTACAGGCTTTTAACAATGGTTTTTGATGAATGGCTGAGCTGTTGAATTAGTAAACTTTCGTTGTTACCCCTGCTTAATCGAAATAATACGTTCTTTTATTTTTTACAAAAATGCATTTTACTTATTTTTGCAGCCTCAAAATGGTGGTTATAGCTCAGCTGGTTAGAGCATCAGATTGTGGTTCTGAGGGTCGCCGGTTCGAACCCGGTTAGCCACCCCAAAAGACCCCGTTTCATAAGAGACGGGGTCTCATTTTATAGCTTTTATGAACTACTGGTTACTTATTATTCCTGTCATTTCCGCATTTATCGGCTGGGTTACCAATTGGGTAGCTATTAAAATGCTTTTTCATCCAAGAGAACCCAAAAGAATATTGGGCATTACTTTCCAGGGTATATTTCCAAAAAGACAACAACAGTTTGCCGAGAAACTGGGTAAACTGGTAAGTGCCGAATTCCTTTCTTTTGAAGACATCGAACAAAAAATAAGCAGCCCTGAAAATCTGAAAAAAATAATGCCGCTGATAGAAAATCATGTTGATGATTTTCTGCGCAACAGGTTAAGTGTTGAAATGCCGGTTATAAGCATGTTTATCGGAGATAAAACTATAACTAAACTGAAGGGGGCGTTTATGACGGAAATAGAATCATTGTTTCCGGTAGTAATGAAACAATACGCAGCTAACCTGAAAACTGAACTCGATCTTGAGCATATAGTAATACAGAAGGTAGCCGGGTTCTCCTCGGACAAGCTGGAGGAAGTTCTCTACCAGATCATGTCAAAAGAGTTCAGGTTTGTGGAAATTATCGGTGCAGTAATAGGCTTTATCATTGGTCTGTTACAAATCCTGATCACCCGACTCACGGTTTAATGCCATACTAAATAACAATAACCTGAACTTTCCCCTTTTATAATTGTCATTAAGCCATTCATCAAGTTGTCATAAAAAAGTCAGCAAGTTCAAACAGCTTTATGCGTCTAACTATCAAATCAATGAAATGAGAAATATCATTATTCTATTATCCTCATTATTAATCACTTACTATACATCTGCGCAGGTTCCTTCAGGCGGTGGTAACAGAAATGCTGGTGGCCGGCCACAAATGACTGGGGCATTCTATGGAAAGCTAATTGAAGCAAAATCACTGAAGCCAATTGAGTATGCGTCAGTCCAGCTTTTACAAAACAGGTTTGATTCGGCTACTAAGAAGAGAAAAGAAGTGGCGATCGCAGGTATGATCACAAAAGCAAATGGTGAATTCAGGCTTGAAAATATTCCTGCATTCGGACAATTTAAATTACAGGTAACAGTAGTTGGCTTCAAGCCTTACGAACAAAACGTTTCTTTTGATCTGAAACCAGGTGGTGGTAATAACGGAGATATGGCCACTATGATGAGTGCATTGGATAAAGATCTTGGTAATATCAAAGTTGATATTGAAGATAAAGTATTAGAGAATGTAACTGTTACTTCAGAAAAGCCAAGTCTTCAACTGGGAATTGACAGAAAGATCTTCAATGTTGACAAAAATATTGTTTCAGCAGGCGGTACAGCAGTTGATATAATGCGGAATGTACCTTCATTGAATGTTGACATTGATGGTAATGTTTCTTTACGAAACAATGCACCGCAGATTTTTGTGGATGGAAGGCCAACTACTATGGAGCTTGACCAAATTCCTGCCGATGCCATAGAAAGTGTGGAAATCATTACGAATCCTTCAGCAAAGTTTGATGCATCTGGTGGCAGCGCCGGGATACTAAATATTATTCTTAAGAAGAACAGGAAAGTTGGTTATAACGGTAGTATCAGAACAAATATTGATTCCCGTGGCCGGATTGGGCTGGGGGGTGATATCAATATCAGGCAAAATAAGATCAATGCTTTTGTAAGTGGTAATTTCAACCAGCGCAGATCAATCGGCACAGGAACAACAGAAAGATTGTCATTGATCGATAACCCTGATATTTCGCTCTTCCAGACAGACCGGTCTGAATTTGACGGTAATTTCATATTTGGCCGGGCCGGAATCGATTATTTTATTACAAACCGTTCTACACTTTCAGGCAGTGTGAATTTAGGTAAAGGAAGTTTCAATCCTCTGAACGCTACAAACTTACTAACAGATACACTGAGTACTCCGGTTTCTACATCGTTGACCAAAAGATATTCGGATATGACCAGGGAATTTAACAACCTTGGAGCTTCTATCAATTTCAAGCATAATTTTCCCAAAGCCGGCCGTGAACTCACTGCCGATATTAATTACCGGGGAAGAACTGGTCCTAATGACAACCTGATAACTACAGAGTATTATAACCCGGATCTCACGACTATAAAAGATATTCAAAAACAGCGGCAAATAGGTGATGGCGATAATAACAGCATCATTTTTCAGGGGGATTTTGTGAATCCGATCAGCAATAACTCAAAACTGGAGCTTGGAGTAAGAGCAGCTTTTAGTGAAAATACCAGTACCAATGCATTTTATACTGTAGACCCTGTAACCGGCGATCTGACCATTCAGCCTGCTTCACAAATTGATTACACCAGCAACGACCGGGTCTTAGCCGCATATACTACTTTCAGTAATAAGATCAAAGATTTCGGCTACCAGTTGGGGCTACGAATTGAAAGCTCAAATTATAAAGGAGAACTCGCCAAAACAAATGAAAAATTTGATATTGATTTCCCTGTTAGTTTATTTCCAAGTGTTTTCCTTAGCCAGAAAATGAAGAGTGACCAGGAATTGCAGTTGAACTATTCCAGGAGGATCAATCGACCTAATTTCTGGCAACTATCTCCCTTCATTGATTCCTCTGACTTTTTGAACCTTAGCAAAGGTAATCCTGGGCTGAAACCAGAATTTACCAATTCCATTGAGTTATCCTACCAGAAGATATTCAAGAATAAAGACAACTTATTGCTTTCCGCCTATTACAAAAATACAAATGACCTGATCACCCGTTTCCAGGAAGTAGAAACAGAACCAGTGACAGGCAAAGACCAACTGATAAATACATATATTAATGCAAATTCAAGTTATGTAACGGGTTTTGAAGCCACACTTAAGAATAACATCGTAAAGTGGTGGGAGCTCACAACAAATCTCAACATATTTACTTCTAAAATTGATATTGATGATCCGTCAATACCACAACAGGATCAGTTTGCCAGTTGGTTTGTCAAAATCAATAATAATTTTAAGGCTTCGAACAAGCTCAGTTTTCAATTATCCGGTAGTTACCAATCAAAAACAATTCTTCCTCCCGGTGGCAGCGGTGGAGGCGGCGGACGGGGCGGCGGACCCGGTGGAATGTTTGGACAAAGCACTTCTGCCCAGGGTTATGTAAGACCAGTTTATTATGTAGATGCCGCTATCCGTTACAGTTTTATGAAAGATAACAAGGCCTCTCTCTCAATCAATATGAATGACATTTTCAGAACAAGGGTTTCGGATACACATTCAGAATCACCTTTCTTTATCCAGGATGTGTTTCGCCGCCGTGATCCGCAGATACTACGTATCAACTTCAGCTGGAGATTTGGTAAGTTTGATGCTTCATTATTTAAAAGAAAGAGCAACAAAAATCAGGAGGATCAAAATGGAATGGATGGAGTCAATATGAGACCCTGATATTAAAATATTCTAATGAGCGGAAGGTTTTGCATATTTGCAAAACCTTTACTTTTTAATAACTACCAGGATTTTTTGAAACAGATATATTTTACAGTCACAAACGATCTCACCTACGACCAACGGATGCACCGGATATGCACTTCACTGGCAGCAAACGGCTATTCGGTTACACTAGTTGGGCGAAAACTACGGTCATCTCCCCCACTATCGCCAAAAAGTTTTACGCAAAGAAGAATCAGTTGCTGGTTTTCGAAAGGAAAAATTTTCTATGCTGAATACAATATTCGTCTTTTCCTGTTTTTATTACTTAAGAAGATGGATGCTATTTGTGCCATAGATCTTGATACGATATTACCTTCATTATATATTTCCCGTTTGAAAAAAATTCCCCGTTTCTACGATGCTCATGAATTATTTTCAGAATTAAAAGAAGTGATCAGCCGGCCGGCTATACAAAAGGTATGGCTGAGGATTGAAAGAAAGGCAGTGCCAAAATTCCAATATGGCTACACCGTAAGCGACAGCATTGCAGCAGAATTTCAACGACGATACGGGGTAAACTATGCTACTATTCGAAATGTACCTGTATTAGAGCAACTTTCTGTTGTACCAACAACTGAAAAATTTATTTTATACCAGGGGGCTGTCAATGAAGCAAGGGGATTTGAATATCTTATTCCGGCAATGCAATGGATCAATGCAAAGTTGGTAATTTGTGGTGATGGTAATTTTATGCCACAGTTAAAAAAAATGATTGAAAAATACCAGTTACAGGATAAAATTGAACTAAAAGGGATGTTGCCTCCTTCCTCTTTATTTATAATTGCCCAACAGGCATATATTGGTGTAGCAGTTCCTGAAAAAGAAGGATTAAATCAATACCTCGCTTTGCCAAATAAGTTCTTTGATTATATCCATGCCACCCTGCCACAGGTAACAGTTGATTACCCTGAATACAAGAAAATGAATGAACAGTTTGAAGTGGCGGTCCTTATTGAGACCCTCGAACCAAAAAGAATTGCAGAAGCTATCAACAATTTACTGGCCGATGATGTTTTATACAAAAGACTGAAACAAAATTGTCTCAAAGCCAGGGAAGAGCTAAACTGGCAAAAGGAAGAAAAAAAGCTAATTCCTTTTTACCAATCAATATTGACTGTTTGACCCGGCACTTACATATTGTCTGTTTTGATGTACCCTGGCCTGCTGATTACGGCGGCGCCATTGATATGCTTTACAGGATAGAAGCTTTATATAAAGCCGGGATCAAAATTCACCTTCATTATTTTTCATATGGCAAGAGGGGAAATCCTAATGAACTGAATCAGTATTGCGAAACGATACATGTATATGAGAGAAAAACAGGACATAAAGGCTTTTCTTTCTCTATCCCTTATATCGTTTCTTCCCGGATAAGCGCAGAACTAATCAAAAACCTGCAACAGGATGATCATCCTGTTCTGCTGGAAGGAGTACATTGTACCGGCATATTGAGGGATATTAATAAGGGCAGCAGAAAAATAGTAGTGCGCCTGCATAATAACGAAACTGAATACTACAGGCATTTAGCAGCAGCCACATCCAATATTCTCAAAAAAATATACTACCGGTTCGAGAGTCACCTGCTCAAAAAGTATGAGTACCAGTTACCAAAAAATTGTGCATATGCCTGTATCACAAAAAAAGATGAGCAACATTTCAAAACTGCAGGTTTGTTAAACAGTTTCTTTCTTCCTGCATTTACTCCTTTCAAAACAGTAAATTCTCCTGAAGGAATAGGCAATTTTTGTCTATATCATGGCAATCTTTCTGTGACAGAGAATGAGAAAGCAGCAATATGGCTGCTTACAAAGGTATTTTCAAAGATAAAAATACCTTTTGTCATTGCAGGTAAAGACCCTTCCAGGAGATTAGAAAAGCTGGCTCACCTCTGCCAGCATACATGCCTGGTAGCAAACCCTTCTGCTTCGGAAATAAATGATCTTGTTAAGAAAGCGCATATTAATATTCTACCTGCATTTAGTAGCACCGGGATAAAGCTGAAACTACTGCATGCCCTTTTTGAGGGAAGACATTGTGTGGTAAATGAGGCGATGATAAAGGATACCGGGCTTGAAGCGGCTTGCCATACAGGTACAACAGCCAATGCCATCGGATCAATAATAATGCAACTGAATCATCAGCCATTTACAGAAGACGAGAAAAGATTAAGGGAAAATTTACTGACTGATACATTTGACAATGAAAAAAATGCCAGGCTCCTTATTCCATATTTATGGTAGCATTGTCGATAACTCTGCCTCTTTCAGTTCTTATCATACGGGCAGGAAATTTTTGTACTACAATATAATCATGCGAAGCCATCACCACGGCTGTATTATAATCCTTTGATATCTGGAAGATCAGGTTCATGATCTCGTCTGATGTTTCAGGATCTAGATTACCAGTAGGCTCATCAGCTAATATAAGCTTGGGGGAATTTAATAAAGCTCTTGCTATATCAATACGTTGCTGTTCTCCACCGCTCAATTCAAAAGGCATTTTGAATCCTTTTGACCGCAACCCTACTTTATCAAGCACATCAGCAATTTTTTCATTCATTAGCTTTTCGTCTGTCCAGCCGGTAGCCCGCAGAACAAATTTCAGATTATCATTTACGTTACGGTCTGTAAGCAGCTGAAAATCCTGGAACACCACTCCAAGATTGCGGCGCAGGTAGGGTACTTTCTTCCAGTCAAGACCCCGCAGGTTAAATCCGGCAACAGTTGCTTCTCCTTCTTTTAACTCCAGCTCTCCGTATAAGGTTTTCAAAAGACTGGATTTGCCGGTGCCCGTCTTTCCCACCAGGTAAACAAATTCTCCTTTATTAACGGTGAGATTTACATCCTGTAAAATGAGATTATTGCCCTGGTAAATGTTTACATTTTTTAATTCAATGATCGGTTCGGACATGCTGAATGGGTTTGGTGCAAAATAAAGCAATATGGGTTAATAAAATCAGAAAACTATCTTCTTCCCTGCATTCAAAATTAGCAACTCTCTGGTATTACTCTCCTCCACCCTGCCAATAAGTTGCGCCTCTACACCAAAACTTTTTGAAACACTGATAATCGAATCCACATTTTTCTCATTAGTATATATCTCCAGTCGGGTTCCCATATTAAACACCTGGTACATTTCCCGGTCATCCGATTTGCTGGCTTCCTGAATGAGTTTGAAAATAACAGGTGGTTCAAACAAATTGTCTTTTACGATGCGAACATCCTCAGGAACATATTTCAGGCATTTGGTTTGGCCACCCCCGCTGCAATGAATCAATCCATTGATGGCCTCAAAATGATTTTCCAGTAACTCCTTCATCACAGGGGCAAAGGTTCGGGTAGGAGAAAGCAACAACTTTCCAACTTCGTATTTTACTCCTCCATACTCCACTTCATCAGTCACCCTGTGCGGCCCGATATATACCACCGATTCATCAAGTGAAGTATCGTAACTCTCCGGAAATCTTGCCCCGTATGTTTTATGCAGTACATCATGTCGTGCACTGGTGAGTCCGTTGCTGGCCAGACCACTGTTATAGAATGACTCATAGTTAGCCTTTCCAAAACCGGCCAATCCAACAATCACATCACCAGCTTTAATTTTTTCATTGGTAACCAGTTTTGATTTTGGCCAGCGGGCAGTCATTGTTCCGTTCACTGCAATCGTTCTTACCACATCTCCCACATCAGCCGTTTCACCACCCATGAAACTGATATTAACACCAAAGCTCTTCATGGTATCAAAAAATTCCTGGGTTCCGGTAATCACTGCTTCCAGCACCTCAGCAGGAATCACATTCTTGTTCCGGTCAATAGTGGAAGAAAAAAGCAGGTTATCATAAATGCCCACACAGAGTAAGTCATCCAGGTTCATAACAATTGCATCCTGGGCTATGCCTTTCCACACTGATACATCACCCGTCTCTCTCCAGTACAGATAGGCCAGTATACTTTTCGTACCGGCACCATCAGCATGCATCACATTCACCCATGCATCATCTCCACACAATACATCCGGGTATATTTTGCAAAAGGCATTTGCATAAAGACCCTTATCAAGGTTTCTGGTGGCGGCATGCACTTCTTCTTTTTGTGCAGAAACCCCTCTTTTTGAATACAGGCTCATACTGAAATTTGTGCCGCAAAACTAACCATTCCTGTGTAAAGACTTACCAGTGCTTACTAATGACTAATATTTATCTTCGCAGCAATTTATGCAGGTACATTACGACATTGAACAACTACCCGTTTTCAGAAATGCTATTATCACCATTGGCACCTTCGACGGGGTGCATATGGGACACCGCCAGATCATCGATAAATTGAAAACAGAGGCAAAAAGCCAAAATGGTGAAACAGTAATTATTACCTTTCATCCGCATCCCCGTAAGGTGGTTTCTTCCGCTATACTCGGCATCCGGCTCATCAATACACTAACCGAGAGGATTGACTTACTTGCACAGTTGGGGATAGACCATCTTGTGGTAGTACCATTCACGGATGCTTTTGCCAACCAGGCTGCTGAAGATTATATTAAAGATTTCCTGGTAGATAAATTTCATCCTCACACCATTATCATTGGTTATGATCATCGTTTTGGCCGTGACAGGTTAGGCGATTACCGTCTGCTTGAAAAAAAAGCAGTTGAATATAACTACCATTTAAAAGAAATACCCAAGCATATACTCGAAAACATCTCTATCAGTTCCACCAATATAAGACAAGCCATACTGCACAACGATATAGCTACTGCAGATAAACTACTCGGCTATGATTTTTTCTTTTCAGGGAAAGTAATACATGGAGACAAGCTTGGAAGAAAACTGGGCTACCCTACTGCTAATCTCAAAATCAACGACGAGGAAAAAATAATCCCTGGTAATGGAATATATGCTGTGTATGCACAGCCGGAAGGGTATAGTGAAAAACTGAAAGGCATGATGAGCATTGGTTTCAGGCCAACGGTGGATGGAAAAAAAAGGGTGGTAGAAGTAAATATTTTTGACTTTGATAAAGAGATTTACGATCAGACTTTAAAAGTATTTGTCAAAAAATATCTCAGGGAGGAGGTTAAATTCAATGGCCTGGATGAACTGGTAAAGCAGATCGACCAGGATAAAGTAAATAGCCTTAAGGTATTATAAAAAGTGGATTGATTTCCAATCCACTTTTCTTATTAATTCTTAATACTCTATTCTGAATTCAAGTTTTACCGGATCATCCAGGAAATCATCCAGGTCTGAAGATATGGTCACCTTCATTTTATCCTCAGACAATTTGATCCCTTTCCCTTCAGCAACTTTAGCAGGTCTTGGAAGATTAATAACATAGTTTGCCTTCATAGTTAATCCCATTGCAGCAGTTTCCTTCATACTTTTCATATACTCATCATCTTCAACTTTGGCGAATTTTTCTTTATTGAGTGTTTTTGTCAGCAACCCGTTTGTAAACTCAACAGTATAATAATCATCAAATGAACTTGGTTCGGGCATTTCACCCCCCATTGGCATCCCCTCTCCCATTTGTTCTTTCATTGTTTCTGCCATTATCTTACCAGAAAGCTTGTTATAGACAATTATTTCTGCAGGTGTCTTAAACGGAAATGAAAGCCTGGTGAGAAACTTCTCATTTTTAAGGTCCACATTGAAGCGAAGATTACCTTTTCTCGCCAGTTCTCTTTCTTCTGCGGTAAGATTAGGTATACTGTCGGCTCCTTCCACCATTGAAATACTGGAATCAATTACCTGGTCTGCTCCCTGCATATCTTCCCCTCCCCCATTTGCTTGGCAATTCCGATAAGGGCACTCATATCATTAGTATTTGAGATAGTACCACTGCCATCTTCATTCAGCGTTATTTCCTGGGTCGTTTCAAGACAGCTGGTAAGTAAAAGGGTAACAGATGTAATTAAAGAGAAAACGATTTTTTTCATTGATTTATAAATTTATCAGAAGATGAACAGGGTTTTTAATCCGTTGCACAAAGAAAGGGAATTTAGGATAATACTGAAGAGACTGTTCAGGTAAGCATCTTTACCACCAGTTCTTTCATTAGCGATGCATCCTCAGCAGAACTACTCCCTATACCTACACTTTTAAGATTATACTGATGAAGTAGTAATAAGACCTTTTCGACTCCCGGGTAAGTATAAAGCTTTGCAGCCTGTGTATAATCTTTCATAAAATAAGGATTAACACCAATGCCGGCGGCAATGGTTTTTTCATCTGTGCTGCCCGCCCCAAAAACCATAAAGACCTTACTGAAAAAACTATATAAGGATGGCAGTATCAATTGTATCGGCCCAGCTTTTGGATTTGCCTCAAAATATTGTATGATCCTGATGGCACGGGGCAGATCCTTTGCTGCCAGTGCTGATTGCAACTCAAAAACATTGTAATCTTTACTTACTCCAATATATTGTTCGATATCGTCCTCCGTAATGCTGGTTCTTTTACCAAGGTTAACAGAAAGCTTACCTATTTCATTCTCAATCCGGGTCAGATCGTTGCCAATATGATCCGCCAGCAATGCAAGCCCCTTAGGTGTAATAGTTAGCCCCCTGGAGTGAACTAACTCCTGTGCCCAGCCGGGAACATCTTTATCGTACATCTTCTTAGTAGTGACCAATACTCCTTTTTCCTTCACCAGTTTTGCAAACTTCTTCCTTGCATCAAGCTTTTTTTCTTTGTAAGAGACAACGAACACTGTTGAAACAAGTGGGTTTTCAATATATGGCTCCAGCTTCTCCACATCCTTCATTTGCTGTGCCTCTTTGAGGATGACTACCTGTCGTTCCGAAAACATGGGATAGCGGCGACAGGCATTCAGTACATCCGCCCAGTTGGCGTCCTTCCCATAAAAAACAGTTAAATTAAATGATGCTTCGCTCTCATCTAATATATGATGCTCGGCAAATTCGATGACTTTATCAATAAAATACTCCTCTTCCCCCTCCAGCCAATAAACCGGTTTGAACTGCTTCTTTTTCCAGTCTGAAATTATCTTTTCCACACTCATAAGCCGCTAAGATACAGGCTTTCAGCTTGCCTGAAGAACAAAAAAATTGCCCCTTCCCGGAACTGGTTATTTCATTCTGGCACGGTTTTCGAAAACTTGTGTTCCGGACGTTTTAACAGGATTTATTCATTTGGCTTGCAACTACTAAAATAACTTGCGGCCGGTTATGAAAAAAAGTTACTAATCCATCATTTTAATAATAAAAATTCCATTTTGTATGACAAACACGAATTATCCTTCGGCTTCTGCCACCCCACAAAGCCAGCCGAACAAAAACAAGAATAGCAAGAATATCGTGATAGGCTTGCTGGCCGCAGGCCTTTTGGGTACCTGGGGTTACCTTCTCTGGGACAAAAACAAATCCGGAGAAACGATCTCTAAACAACAAACTCAGATTGCTGCATTGGACTCTGCAAAGACAGATATTCAAATGGAGTTTGATAATGCCCTGGCAAGACTTGATTCTGTTACAGGTGCCAATAATAACCTGCAGGGTCAGTTGACCGATAAACAAAAAGAGATCGATGCTAAAAAATCAGAGATCCGCAAGATCCTGAATGATAAAAATGCAACACAGGCTCAACTAGCCAAGGCAAGAACGATGATCTCAGAATTAAACGATAAGATCACTGGCCTGGAAGCTGAGGTATCCCGCCTGACAGGGGAAAACCAGGAACTTACCGCGGCTAATACTACTCTGAAAGAGGAAAAAGCAACACTGGAAACAAACCTGACAACCACTAAATCAGAAAAGGAAAGCCTGGAAAAAACGGTTGATGTAGGGTCTACTTTCAGTGCTTCAAACATACAGGTAACTCCTGTTGATGAAAAGAAAAGCGGAAAAGAGAAAAATACAAGCACTGCGAAGAAGGTAGATAAGCTTGTAGTTTCATTTGATGTTGAAAACCGTATTGCAAAATCAGGTCCAGCAGACATGTACCTGATCGTAACAGCTCCTGATGGAAAAGTAATTTCTGAAGCAGGAAGCGTTTTGAATACCCGCCAGGATGGTGAAAAGACATTTACAGCAAGAATTCCTGTAAATTATGAGCAGGGAACCCGTAAACCGGTTCAATTCCCTATCAAACAAGGGGATTTCAAAACTGGTGATTATAAAGTTGAAATCTACCATAATGGGTTTAAAATCGGTGAAGGTGTAAGAAGCCTGAAAAAAGGTGGTTTATTCAGTTAAAAGCAGTTAACTCCTGCATGAAGCCGCTTCGTATTATACGAGGCGGTTTTTTTTTGTCTTATCACAACAGAAAGAATGTTAACCACATTTTTTTCACATAATATCCCTTCCGGAATAGTATAAAGTAAAACTGCGTTGTATTGTAGTATTTTTATCATGAAGTAAAAAATATAACATGCTGCACAAAATTTGCCGGCAATTGGTTTTGCCTCTTATTCTTCTTCTAACATCCTTAATAACTGTTGCTCAAAATACTGTGCAGCCCAAGTATAATAATTCTTCAATTTATACCGGTATTGAAGTTGGTTCAAAGGGAGTAAAGATGAGTATCATTGAAATTGGGAAAAATGCACAAAGCACCGGCGCATTTAATATCATTAAGGATACATCTGTAAATACAGATTTTATTAGTTTCTCCCAGCCAACATTTAATGCTACCCTGGATGGGTTATATGGGTTGTATACAAAAGCTACAAAGGATCTAAAGATACCTTCTAAAAGAATTTTCACCGTTATTAGCAGTGGGGTAAGAATGCAGGCAGAAAAAGACCAGAAAACAAGTATGGTCAGGCAACTGATAGATTCATTCAGGAGCAGGATCAATGAGCCTGAAAGAATGGTGGAAATAGTGGATGTGATGCAGGAGGCCCGGCTTTCGCATCTGGGTATAGTGCCTGATAAAAGACGTTTTACTACTTTTTTAATTGATATTGGGAGTGGTAATACAAAGGGAGGCTTCTTCCCTGATGGAATGAATACCAGCAATTTTAAATTGTTTCAATTGAATTGGGGTACAAAAAGCACTTTCAACGAGGCAGAAAAAAGATGTGACGGAGATATGAGTATGTCCAATTTCGGTAAGAATCTTTCCAGGGTATTGATGAATGCTGAAAATGCAGATATCATTTATGCAGTTAACTCGAGTGGTGCCTATCCGCTCAGTGATAATATTGCAGTTAGTGGTGGGATCGCCTGGGCCGCTGCAACACTCATGCACCCGGAATTGATTGATAACCCTGTTATATCAATTACTTTTAATGAGCTGGTAAAGTTCAATGAAAAACTTGTCAATAATTTTGGAGCTCTTTCAGCTGATTTCCTTTCTTCTGTTGCAGACAGGCCTGACTTAAAGGAACAAATAAAGCA
>Ga0209573_1001408_pt1 | contig 37500 bp, 36 predicted proteins | sample TNRBio252014_DNA_FD_185870 | JGI IMG/M metagenome (GOLD analysis project Ga0209573, IMG submission 185870) | Wastewater treatment Type I Accumulibacter community from EBPR Bioreactor in Madison, WI, USA - TNR Reactor_6/25/2014_ DNA (SPAdes)... | ecosystem: Engineered > Bioreactor > EBPR >...
ATGTTGCGCTATTCTTTTGCCATGGGAAAAGAGGCCGATCTTCTGGAGCACGCCGTTTCCAATGTGCTGGCGGAGGGTTTCCGTACCGGAGACATCATGCAGCCCGGGTGCAAGCCGGTCAGCACGACGGAAATGGGAGAGGCGGTGCTCGACGCCCTTTCCCAGCACGCGGGTGAATACGGATTGGCGGCTTAAAGAGACTCGCAGTGAAGGAGAGAAACATGCGTCACCGCTACAGTGCATTATTGCTATGTTTATCCGCCCTGATGGTGGGGGCAGCGTCCGCCCATGCCAAGCCGCAGGGCGTAGCGCCCGTTCCCGAAACCCCTGCTATCCCGATCTTCAAAAGCTTTCCCGGCCTGACCGAGGAGCAGGTGGAAAGGATTATGACCAGCTCCCGGAAAGTGCAGGATTGCCTGGCCTCTGAGGGAAAAGAACCCTTGCGGCGCTTACAGGAAATGAACCTCACGAACAGTAAAAAGATTCAGGCGCTATGTGAGGCGGGCAAGCACGAAGAAGCTCAGAGTTTCGCTATTACACAGGCACGGGCGCTTGCCGCCTCGGAGGATATGCAGATTATCAATAAATGCCGTGAAAGCATCCAGACCATGTCCAAAGATATGGAAGAGATCCAGGGCGAGGCCGCTAAGAAAAATGACCCCGCCAGCTCAGTCCCCAAAAACGTATGTGAATATGTGCGACATTAATTCGCGGCAGTACACTTAATAACAAAGAAACAGAAGGTGTGTAATATGGCATATAAAGTAGCTGTCGTGGGCGCGACGGGAAATGTAGGGCGGGCGATGCTTGCCATTTTAAGCGAGCGGGGTTTTCCCGTCTCCGAAGTGGTGGCGCTTGCCTCCCGAAACTCGCTGGGTAAAGAAGTCAGCTTCGGGGAGCGCAAAACCCTGAAGGTAAAATCGCTGGATGACTACGATTTCCGGGGCACCGACATCGCGCTTTTTTCGCCGGGTGCCAGCGTCTCCAAAATCCATGCGCCGCGTGCGGCGGAAGCGGGGTGTGTGGTCATCGACAACACCTCCTATTTCCGGATGATGGAAGATATCCCTCTCGTGGTGCCCGAAGTCAATCCGGCAGCCTTGCAGGAATTCTCCAAACGCAACATCATCGCCAATCCTAACTGCTCCACCATTCAGATGGTCGTGGCGCTGAAGCCTCTCCATGACGCCGCAAAAATCAAGCGGGTCGTCGTCTCCACCTACCAATCCGTTTCCGGAGGAGGCAAGGACGCCATGGACGAGCTCTATGACCAAACCAAGGCTCTTTACACGAATGAACAATTAGAGCCGCAGAAATTTACCAAACGCATTGCCTTTAACGTCATCCCGCATATCGATGTATTCATGGAGGACGGCTCCACGAAGGAAGAGTGGAAAATGGTCAATGAAACGAAAAAGATTATGGGTTCGGAAATATCTGTTTGTGCCACCTGCGTGCGCGTGCCGGTTTTTGTCGGCCATGCGGAATCCGTGACCGTCGAGTTTGAAAACGCACTCAGCGTGGAGGACGCATGGGACATACTGGAGGAAGCGCCGGGGGTTGTCGTGGCTGACCGCCGCGAAAATGGCGGTTATATGACCCCTGCGGAATGCGCGGGAGAAGACGCGGTATTTATATCGCGCCTGCGACAGGATCCCACGGTCAAGCATGGTCTTTCTTTCTGGTGTGTGGCGGACAATTTACGCAAAGGGGCGGCACTCAACGCCGTTCAGATTGCGGAAACACTTATTCAGGAGTATGGGCTGACAGCGCAGGCAGCTTAGTATATACTAGCTGTATGGTTCGTTTTATTGTTTTGCTGCAGATTCTTATGCTCATTCCCGGTTCTGCCTACGCGGCCGGACAATGCGTAGCTACTTACGGATTCAAGGACGGCAAGCATAAAGGGGCAAAAAAGATGCAACCTGTCTCCGAAGGGCTGGGCACCACCATGACCGCGCAGGGGTGTCTGGAAGTTTGCCTGCGTGAACGGGACAAGCGCGCCCGAAAAGGCAAACGGCTCTTTAATAAGATGGAATATTCCTGTACCTACAATAACAAAATGATCAATAAAACCTCCCAACGTATTTTTTAATCTCAGGCGCTATTCACCAGGTTCTTTATGCCCCATTCCTCCCTTCTTTCCCGTCCGCGCCGCAGCTTGCTCTTTGTTCCGGGCAGTCACGCCCGCGCTATGGAAAAAGCGAAGAAACTCGCCGCTGATGTGATTATTTTTGACTTAGAGGATGGCGTTGCTCCAGGTACCAAGGAAGAGGCGCGAGGCCGTATCCGTGACGCATTGGCCAATCGCCGCAGTTACGGTCACCGTGAATTATTGGTGCGCATCAATCCCCTCGCCACCACCGTGGGATTAGAAGATTTTTCCGCTCTCGCAGGCGCGGGGATGGACGGATTGATGTTACCCAAAATGGAAGCGGCGCGTGAGGTGGATCATGCTGCATCTCTGCTTGCCGCGCATGGCCTGGGGCGAGTGCCGCTCTGGGCGAATATCGAAACGCCGCTGGGCGTGTTGCAATCCGCTAAGATAGCCGCCCATCCCGCCTGCGTCGCGCTGGTCGCCGGCACCAATGATTTACGCGCCGCATTGAAAATTTCGCACAGTAACGACCGCTTCCCGCTTCTGTACGCGCTGCAAACCATCCTCTGCGCCGCCCGCGCTTACGGCAAGCTGGCCTTCGACGGAACCTTCATCCAGTTTGGAGACATGCACGGGCTGGAAGCGGAGTGTCAGGAAGGAAAGCGCCTCGGCTTTGACGGCAAGACCCTCGTGCATCCGGAACAAATTGCCATCGCCAACGAAGTATTCTCTCCCAATGAGGAAGAAACGGCCAATGCACGCGCTGTCATTCTGCGCTATGAAAATACCTTAGCCCGGGGACAGGCTGTCGATATACTCGATGATCGCATGATTGAAGAGCTGCATGTGCGCCGCGCCCACGAAACCCTCGCCCTCCACCGCGCCATAGAAAAGGTCAGCGGACTGCGGTAGCGGGGGAAAGGCGGGCGGAAGCTGCCTGCGAAGACACCTTCGCTGAGAAACTCCCGCCCGCGCCTGAGAGCCCACCGATGGGTTTAAGTGGTCTTGACCTGAATCCTGCGGCTTTTATCCTTCTTCTTTTCGGATTTCAGCACGTCAATTTCCAGCACGCCATTTTTGAAAGTGGCGCTTACGCCTTCTTCATCGATCCCTTCAGGCAGGGTAATGGAACGCTGGAACGACCCATAGCTGCGCTCCACGCGGTGCCAGTTTTTACCCTCCTTTTTCTCTTCGCCCTTTTTCTCGCCGCGCACGCTCAGCACGCCTTCCTGAAGACTGACATCCACGTCTTTCTCTGCGACACCGGGCAGCTCCAGGCTTAAATGGTAACCTTTCTCCGTTTCGGCAATATCCATTTTCGGCGCCATCACCGGCGATTTATCCAGCGCACGCATGACCGGCAACACCGTACCTCCGCCGCGGAAAAATTCATCGAAAATGCCGTCAATATCGCGCTGCAAACGCGACAGGGTGCGAATATTGGCGTCCTCTTCACGATCACGCCAGGGAATTAAATCATGAATCATAGCCATAGTAACCTCCTGTGTTGAATGGTGAAACAAAACAATGAATGACTATAGAAAAGATAAGAACGCCAAAAATATTTTCAAGAGGCGGGGGAAAAGCTTGTCTTCGTGGTGCAGCCCGTTATCCTCTGCCTATGAGCCGGATGTTGAATGTAACCTCCCCCAACGATGGAGAATTCATCGACCAGACGCCCCTGCTGGACTGGGCGGATGCAGAGGCTATGCTCCTGCGGGCGCGGGAATTATTTTATAATCGCGACCGCTGGCTACCACCGCATGAACGTATGGCTATTTTGGAAAAGCTGGCCGCGCTGGTGGAGGCTGAAACGGAGGATTTCGCCCTGCTCATCGCCACGGAAGGCGGCAAGCCGCTGAAGGATGCACGCATCGAAGCCGCCCGCGCCGTGAATGGGATACGCATCGCTATTCGTGAATTGCCGTTTATCCTTACCGGCGAAGAAGTCCCCATGGAGCTGACGCCCGCCACCATGGGGCGCACCGCGCATTGCAGCCGTGAACCTGTGGGGGTCGTGTTTGCCATCAGCGCCTTCAACCATCCTCTGAACCTGATTATCCATCAGGTCATACCGGCCGTGGCCACCGGTTGCCCTGTGATTGTGAAACCGGCCTCCACCACTCCCTTCTCCTGTATCCGGCTGATTGAGCTGCTTCATCAGGCCGGGTTGCCCGCAGGCTGGGCGCAGGCATTGGTCTGCGATACGGACACCGCCGAACGCCTGGCGGGCGATCACCGCATTGCATTCTTAAGCTTTATCGGCTCCAGCCCTGTCGGGTGGCGGCTGCGCAGCCAGCTTGCGCCGGGCGTGCGATGCGCGCTGGAGCATGGCGGCAACGCCCCGGTAATCGTGGATTCAAGCGCCGATCTTTCTTCTACCATCAGCTCGCTCCTGAAAGGGGGGTTCTACCATGCGGGGCAGGTCTGCGTCTCCGTTCAGCGCATCTATGCGGAACGTTCCATCTCGCTGCTGGTGGCGGCACGGCTTGCCGAAGGCGCACGGGCGCTGATCGTCGGCGATGCCCGTCAGGAAGAGACGGATATCGGCCCTCTCATTCTCCCGCGTGAGGTGCAGCGTATTGACAGCTGGGTAAAAGAGGCTATTGAAAGCGGCGCGGAATGTCTGTGCGGAGGAGAGAAAATCGGAGGACGGTTTTATGCCCCCACCGTCCTCTTCAATCCGCCGGAAGATGCCAAAGTCTCCACAGAAGAGGTCTTCGGCCCTGTGGTCTGCGTCTATGAATACGAAACGCTGGAGGAGGCATTTCAACGCGCCAATAATTCACGCTATGCTTTCCAGGCCGCCGTTTACAGCACCGATCCGGAAGCCATTGCCGAAGCGACGTATCAGCTGGATGCCACAGCCATCATGGTCAACGATCATACCGCCTTTCGCGCCGACTGGATGCCCTTTGGCGGGCGGCGTGAATCCGGTCTGGGTGTGGGCGGGATCGGTTATACCATGCAGGATCTTACGCATATAAAACTGATCGTAACGAAGGAGGAATAAGTGACAGGCACCATTCTTCTGGTGGTTACTTCCGCCGATACGATGGGAGAGTTTCCGCGCAAAACAGGGTATTGGATGGAAGAGCTGGCGGCGCCCTATTATGCATTCGCCGATGCCGGTTATCGCGTGACCCTGGCTTCTCCCCAAGGAGGCACCCCGCCCCGTGATGGAGAAAGCGAGAAACCGGAATATCGCAGCCCGGCAAGCGAGCGTTTCTACGCCGATGCCGATGCCCTGCAGAAACTCCGGACAACACACCTGCTGGCCTCTCTCTCTCATGAAGATTTCTCTGCGGTGTTTTTTGCGGGCGGTCATGGAACGATGACGGATTTCCCTTCCGACCTCAGCGTAATCCGTACCGTGGAATCCTTTTACGCAGCGGGTAAGCCGGTGGCTTCCGTATGTCATGGCCCGGCCTGCCTTGTCAGCGCAAAGGATCCCCAGGGTGCCCCCATCGTGGCAGGTAAACGCTTCACCTGTTTTACCAATGAAGAGGAAGAAGCGGTCGGCGGAAGCCGATATGTCCCTTTTCTGCTTCAAAGCCGCCTGCAACATCAGGGCGGTATTTTTCAGGGCAGCCCCGCTTTCACTGCCAATGCTATCGCCGACAAGACTCTGATTACCGGCCAGAATCCCGCTTCAGCGGCACAGGCGGCACAGCTTGTCCTTGCAGCAATAGCGTAAAGCGTTCCGCAGACCGCAATTGCTTGCAATAGAATTTTTCCCTCAGTACAACGGATGCATGGGAGAACGCACCGTAGAGCCGAAAAGCATCATTTTCCGGGAAGGGGAGCCGGGGGATTTCGCGTATAGCATCAAATCCGGCAAAGTGGAAATTCTCAAGCACGCCGAACATGGGGAGGTACAGCTTGCCATCTTAGAGGAAGGCGCGGTCTTTGGGGAAATGGCGTTGTTTGACCATACGGAGTTGCGTTCTGCGACCGCCCGGGCGGTGGAGACCACGATACTGGAGGAATTATCCGCCGAAGAATTCCAAATGCTGTTGGCGCAATGTCCCGGCCAGCTCCTGCCTTTTCTGCGCACATTGATCGACCGCCTGCGTAATCTCAACCGCCGCATTGCCGCCACCGAACGCGCCACTGTTTTGCTGGATTGCGAAATTAACCATATTACCATTCTCCCCGACTCCGAGATACTTCAGGGGGCATTTGACCCCATCTCTCTGGAAGTCGCCAACCTGCCTTTTTGCATCGGCGGTTACCTTAAAGGGGATGCCCCTCACCATAATAACAATCTCAGCCTGCTATGCGATAAAGCGCCGCCGATGGTATCGTATGAACATTGTGTTATTGAGCGACAGGCGGACGGCATATTTATAGTCGATTGTGGCAGTCGTTTCTGCACCAGCGTCAACGGAAAATATATCGGGCGCGCCAAAGTCTCCTATAAAGCACCGCTCATCCCCGGCGAGAACACTATCACGCTGGGGGATCCCACGTCTGCTTACCGGCTGAAAATAATCTGCAACTAGGCCTTGCCTCCAAAGGCAACCTTTAATGAAGGCTTAACCGGTTCTGTGCTATCCGTGGTTGTTTCTACAGGATAATTCTATGGAATGGGATCTGAATTTAGAAGGAAGCCCGAATACCAAGCAAACCTCCCTTTATTCCGGACACAAGGTTTTTCTGCAATTGGGGTTGATGCTGACCATTTTTCTGGTCTTGATGATCGGCTCCTACCTGTTTTTAAGTCGCAGCACGCTGAGCGCCAGCGAAGGAAGCTCGCTGCTGGACGGCATCAACGCTCAGCAACAACTGGTGGGAAGCTATACCCGGCACATGGCTTTTTTCTTAAGCCAGCCCCATAAAGAAAGCGAAGTTGCCAAAAAAACACTGGAAGAGGCGCTGGAAAGCGAACAGCTGATTGAAGAGAATTATCGCGTTCTGCTGGAGGGGGGTACGCTAGCCGCCGACTACAAGGGAGTACAGATCATCCATGTCAGCGGCACCAGCGCCCCGGGCACCGCTTACGGGATTAAAGCCGCCCGCCAGCAATGGCATGAAGTAAAAGCGTTAACCAACAAGCTTATTCATGCGAGCCGAGACTCTGCCATGACGCTCAACATTCATGAAGCGGTCGATGATGAGATCGAATCCTTAACCCACATACAGGGCGAAATTATCACCGCTATCCAATACCGGATGCGAGAGAATATCCGCCTGCTTATGCTGAAACAGAAGATCATACTGCTTGCCGGTCTGATATGTTATTTTACCACCTTGCTGTATGCCCGACTGCGGGTCACCCTGCCCCTTGAGAATGCGCGCAAGGAAATGGAAGTCAATGCATTCCAGTTGCGCGAAATGGTGCGGGAGCGCACGCAGGAACTCCAGCAGGAAAAAGAAAAAGCGGAACACGCCGCCCAGGCCAAAAGCGAATTTCTTGCAAATATGAGCCATGAAATTCGCACCCCCCTTAACGGGGTGCTGGGAGTCGCAGGACTATTGGCCAACACCGATCTCTCGCCCGAGCAGCAAAATTATGTGGATGTTATCCGAAAATCCGGCGATTCGCTGCTGGAGATACTCAACGACATTCTGGACTTCTCGAAGATTGAGGCGGGCGAGTTAAGTCTGGATCCCGTGAATTTCAGCCTTCGTTCTGTGCTTGAAGATGCCACCGATATCATGGCGCTACGCACCCTGGAGAAAAATATCCGCCTGTTGGTGGATTACCCGCCCGATATGGATGGATGGTTTGTGGGGGATGCCGGACGGGTACGCCAGATCATCCTGAACCTGGTGAGCAACGCCATTAAATTTACCGATGAAGGCTATGTGCTTATTCGCGTTCATACGGAAAGCGACTCCACGACGCAGGCACGGATTTTCGTGGAAATCGAAGATACGGGCATCGGAATTCCGGCGGATAAACTCTCTTATATTTTCAATAAATTCGCTCAGGCGGAAGAGTCCACCACGCGCAAATTCGGCGGAACCGGATTGGGGCTGGCCATCTGCCGCACTCTCTGCGCCATGATGGACGGAGATATCGAGGTACGAAGCGAAATGAATAAAGGCTCCGTCTTTTCTTTTAACATCGCTTTGCCGCTGGGAGAAAACAGGCATCGGGAAGAGATCAGTTACGGCGGCGCGGATCTGACGGGAAAAACGGCGCTGGTAATCGACCCCCTAAAAACCGCCGCCCATATTATCGTGCGCCACCTGGAAGCCCTCGGCATCCAATGCTCCCTCGCCCATAGCGGTGAGGAGGGCATTCATTGCGCCAAGCAGGCAAAAACCACGCGCCAGTACGATTTCATTATCATCAATCACACGCTGGAAGATGTGTCGGCGGAGGAATTTCTGACCCTCCCGCATGTGGCCGCTGCCATGGAAGGAAGTGTTCGCATTCTCTGCGCCACCCCCTCCCAGCTCTCCTCCGATACCGCGGAATTACGGCGCGGGGGGTATCTTGCCGTGCTTCCCAAACCCCTGCACCCTCAAATGATACGCCGAATGCTTCCTTTTATCTGGAATGCCATGCAGGAGAATAATATCCGGGAGTTAATCACCCCTAATTCCCTCATTGAATTTGAACGCGAATGGCAGCGCCAGAAAATGGCGGTCACCAAAAAGTCATACCATGGTCTTCGCGCTCTAATCGTGGACGATATCAAAATCAATCTGATGTTGGTTTCCAACCTGCTCAAAAAACGCGGCTGCGAAGTGGAAACCGCAGAAAATGGTCTTCAGGCACTCGAGAGAACCCGGGAGAAAGACTACCATATCATTTTCATGGACTGTCATATGCCCCAAATGGATGGGTTTGAGGCCACCCGCGCTATTCGCCAGAACGAACACCACAAAGACTCTCGCGCCTCTATCATCGCCCTTACGGCGGACGCCATGAAAGATACTCGCCAACGCTGTCTGGATGCAGGGATGGATGATTATATTAACAAGCCCGTGCGGGAATCCCAGATTGCAGAAATGTTGGAACGCTGGTGTGCGCTGGAGGAGTCCACGCCCCTCTCTCCGACGGCAGAGTAGCCAACCCTGTCACACAAAATTCATATTCTCATTATTCACATCTACTTCAATACATTAGATAGAATGAGGAGCGGTTCTATACCTTCCAACTCCTGTTTCACAGCATAAAACCGTTGAATTAGCAGCGGAAGAATTCTTAATATGGATTAATTGTATAGCAAAATCGTTTCATTGTGAGACAGGAAGAGGGAGCCATGGCGAATCATCATCCCCCCACGCGGGAACGCCGGGAACAGTGCGATCTGAGCATGGGCGTACTGGCGGCAAATGGATATGCCGTCACAGAAGAAGTTGAACGGTTGCTGACGCCATTGCACGCAGGAGAAATAACGCTGGCGCAGATGGAAGCCGATCTGGTCGCCCGCCTGAAAAGGTTGAATCATGACAGCTAGCACTTATACCTCCAGCCCCCAGGAAACCGCCCTGCGTACGTCGCTGGCGATTGTACGCGGCATGAAGCTGATGGATGATGTTACGCGGGAAGCTTCCTCTACCGTGGAGCATCATGAAGCCAAGCGTTTTGACTATCTGGAGTCCTTGTTTTATCGCATCCACCGCGAAATTTATCAGGATTGGGGAACGCAATCCCCTCAGATGGGCGCACCGGGCTTCATCACAGATTCCACAAAACGGCTTAAGGTACGCGAGGCCATTCGTAGTTTCGTGGAGAACGGCAACGGGGAAGGCCATGATTCCATGCGCCTGTTTGATGGCAACGGCATGGTGATTTCTCACCCCCCGGAAAAACTGGCGGAGATTTTGGCGAAATTTTACCAGACCATGCACGAGATATATCCTTTCGATTACGGCAATAACATGACGCTTGATTTCCTCGTCACTGCTATTGGACAGTTGCCGGGATTCCGCGCTGTTTATCCTAACGGCATCGACCTGCGGCGGCTGGAGTCCCGCGATATTGAAAACCTGCATCGTATACCGCCCCTGGATAGCGATCAGGTGCGCCTCGCCTTCACCCATGCGCTCGATCCCGCCCGAACCCCGGCACTGACGAATAAAGCAGATGCAACGGGATTCCAGAAATGGCCGAAGAATGTGGAATATGTCGCGGGCATTCCTTTTTTGTCGCATAAGATGGAAAAAGACGGGCGGGAGATTACCTGCCTGGTGACGGTCAATGGTGGGCTGGTGCCGCTGGAGACGATACAGAAGGACATGGAGAATCACCTTATCGGGGACGGGTTGATCTCCAATCTTCCCCCCATCTCGGAGGATAAGCTGGTGGGACATCTCCTTATTCCCGATCCGAAAGATAAGAACAATAACATCGCCCCGCAAATGGCGCGGAAGTCGGAAATCGACGGATTCGCCATTGATGATGGTGCCGCCCCCCTCCTATGTCTGGATGTCAATATTATGACAGGCCTGCGCCCGGCAACGCACGACCAGTTCAAGGCACTGCTGGAGCAGGTAGCGGGCAGGGAAACGCCCATCACCCGGCTGAATAATAATGAAGAGCTACGTCAGAAGCTGATAGATGCGGTGCATGGTGACGAGCGGATGCAGGCCATTATCAAGGTCGCGTATGACCACATCAATATCATGGTGGATAAACTGGATGCAGAAAAAGAGGCGATTTTGAAAAAAGTCGCTCCGGCCAGCGGCACCCCTCAGCTGTTGCTTTCCATGGGCGGCGCCGGGTCAGGCAAAACCGCCGCCGAGGATATGGCCAAGAAAATCTGCAATATCAGCCATGAGGACGAACAGGCGGGGAAGAAAAACTTTGTGGTCGCTTCGCTCGATCAGTTTCGGGATCACAGCGATCTGTACAAAGTGCTCAAGGCCGCCAACCACCATGCGGACGATTACACCGTGATCGAACCGTTCGCCAATTCCCTGCGCGACTGGGTAACCGCAGGCGCATTGAAAGAACGCAAGAACCTGCTTTTCGACGGCACGGGCATCGTCTACCAGCCGCGCTACTCCGGCATCGTGGATCGTTTCAAAAAAGAAGGCTACGAAACGCAGGTCGTAGGGGTGGATACCATGCTGGTCGCCCCGCCGGGCAGACGCGGCGAGTTTAACTATCCCGCGACAGATAGAATCATTGACCGGTACACGAAAACCGAACGGGCGCTCCCCTGGTTGGTAGTGACCGGCAAACACAGCAAAATGCCTGAATCCGTCCTGCAGGCTTTATCACATCCGGCGCTTGACAAAATCTCTCTTTTTTCCAATGACGGCGAGCGCGGCCAGCATTATCTGTTGGCCGAAAGCTTTACTCTGGAACACGATAAACTCGCCGATCTGCAAACGGCCAAGCAGAATGGAACATTGTGCGATTATCTTAAAACAGAACTCATCGACAACCGCGACGATTCCGCAAGCAAATGTCTGAACGGCTACACGGGCGAAGACCAAGAGGGCAATGCGCGCACCTACACCCAGCAGGACATACTGGAGCGAAATAAAAATTTCCGGGAGGACAACGTCACCTTCCTGGCCTATCCGCGTGGGGATAAAATCCAGGTCATGGCGGTCTATGACATGCAACGCTTCACCGACCTGATAGTAAAAGCGCAAATGAATGCCCAGGCCAATTCACCTAAGGTGCTGTGGCAGGCGTCACCCGCTTCCATGCAGTTCCGCGCCGCCTAAATCCTTATCGCTGATCGTTGAGATAACTGCGGATAAAATTTATATCCAGGTTCTTCATGCCGGTTTTTGCAAACATTCCGGCAACGTCCACCGCCCATAATTCCACCTGCTCCCCGCTTACTTTCTGTCTTCGCTCGGCCAGCTCTTCCATCAATAGGCGCGTGGTGCGGGCGATAAGCTGCGTGGAGGAAATATCGACTGCGGCAGGAGATGCGGAGTGTGTTTTCTTTTCACGTCCCCCGGCTTTGGGCGGCGGGAAATACATCCCCTCGCCTCCCGGCTCCGCAAAACCGATTTTATGTTCGAATCCCAATACTTTCGATAGCGCCAATACCACATACCAGGAAGGATTACGGCTCCTGCCGCGCTCGATTTCCCTTATATTGTCGTAGGTCACAGGATAGTAACGCTGCGCCGCACGCATCAGGGCAGCGCGAGACATGTGGTTTCTTTTCATTCCCAGCGTCAGCTCCTGGGCAAGCTCTTCAGGACTTATCATACGGGTATATTTTCATGATCCACCAAATATTTCACTTGGTATGTTTCCCGTTGAACAGGGATAATAACCATGCTACCTTTATGTAAACAATATCCGATGAAAGATTGATAATGATAGATTTTATGGAAGTGATGCTTGCCGTTGTCGCCGAGTACAAGCAAACATCCCAGACAGTCTATGTATGGATAGACATGGGCAGCACACCACAGAAATGGGCGATCAGCACCAATCGGGATGCCACTGAAGAACCTCCGACTTTTTTCTTTGGCGGAAGAATATTCGAGGTGGAAGAAAGCTAGGTTCAGAGAAACAGGCTCTTCATGTCGATACTGGTGCGCACGCCCAGATCGTCGTAATGTTGATCCAGCCAGTCAGAGGCACTCTGGCGACCGATATCGCGTAAATGCTGCAGAAAATCCCAGTCCGCATTCAGTTTACTGGAAGCCCCCAGCGCCCCCATGAGCTCCTGCGCTTCGATGAGGTGAATTTTAGCGTTCTTATAGCGGCTTTCGGGCAGCCTGTTTTGCGCAAGCAGCTTCTGCACGAACGCGATGGCGCGCATCTCCCCCATCAAACCCGCGTTAAAGCTGATTTCGTTGACCCGGTCGAGAATATCCGCCGCCTGCGTAGGCACCTCCTCCACAAAAAGCGGATTAATCTGCACCAGCACGATATCCTCTCCATCGCAGTGGTAAAAGAGCGGAAAAAGCGATGGATTCCCCGTGTAGCCACCATCCCAGTAAGGCTCCCCTTCCACCTCCACCGTCTTAAACAGAAACGGCAGGCACGCCGACGCTGTCACGGCTTCCAGCGACATTTCATGCGTCTTGAAGATGCGCACCTTGCCGGTTCTCACCGCCGTTGCATTCACGAAAATCTTAATATCCTTGCTCTTGCGAATCACCTCGAAATCCACCGTGTCTGCAAGGATGTCGCGCAATGGATTCAGGTCGAACAAATTAAACTGGTAGGGGGAAAACATGCGCGTAATGAAATCCAGCGCCAGAAAACTCGGGGAGAAATCGAGCCGGACATTGCCCAGCATCTTGTCCATAATGGTTGGCTGCAAGGGAGACAGCGCCGCCGACAAACTCACCTTGCGCCAGAATTCCCCCAGCAGTTCCCGGGCTTTGTCGCGTCCGCCCAGTATCAGCCCGTACGCAAGCACCGAGGCGTTAATGGCTCCGGCACTGGTGCCGGTAATGGCCTCGACATACACCCGCTCATCCTCCAGCAGGCGATCCAGCACCCCCCAGGTAAAGGCTCCATGCGCACCGCCGCCTTGCAGGGCGAGGCAGATAGGCTTGCTTTTCTGACGGGCGGTTTTGGTGGCCATACAATTCCCCTATGACATAAACAGTTTCGATGCTGCGTCACTGGCCGCTTGTTTGCGCTTCTTGTCGGCACGCACCCGACCAATCTCCTCTTCCAGCCAGACCACATAGGCATCCAGCTCAGCGATACTCAGCCTCTCCAGCACCCGTGGCTGAGGCTGATTCTTGGGCGCAGGCTTGTCTTCCTCTTCGAACATCTGTACTACACTATACGATAAAGACCGTAACTCTAACGTGCAATGATGGACATGACAACCCTTCCCAGGCAAATGCAGGCATGGCGGATTGCGGAAGATGGTTCCGGCACGATCCAGCGGGCGCTTCTTCCTTTGCCCCGCCCCTCTTCCGGGGAAGTGCTGTTGCGTGTCTCCCATGCGGGCATCAACCGCGCCGATCTGTTCCAGCGCCAGGGCACTTATCCTACTCCCGCGGAAACCCGGCAGGTGCCGGGGCTGGAAGCGGCGGGGACGATCGTCGGGCTGGGTTCCGGCGTCACCGGCTTTTCCGTGGGCGATACCGTCGCCGCTCTGATGGTGGGTGGCGGATACGGTGAATATTGCACCGCTCCGGCGGCGCAGCTTCTGCCCGTACCGCCTGCATTCCCGCTGGAACAGGCCGCCGCGTTACCCGAAGCACTCGCCACCGTCTGGCTGGCGCTGGTGGAACTGGCACAGCTAAAAGCCGGAGAAACACTGCTTCTGCACGGGGGCACCAGCGGCATCGGCACGATTGGCATCCAGGTCGCCCGCGCCCTGGGCGCTACCGTCCTGGCCACCTCGGGATCGGACGAAAAATGCGCGCTTTGTAAAAAACTGGGGGCGGAAGCCGTAAATTACAAAAAGGACGACTTCCTCGCCTTTACCAAAGCCTATACGGGGGGACGCGGTGTGGAGGTGGTGCTGGATATGGTGGGCGGCTCCTACGCCGAACGCAACATCCGCGCCCTGACAAGCCGGGGGCGCCTGATTACCATTGCCTTGCTGGGAGGAACGGAAGCCACCGTGCCGCTGGGAGGGTTTTTAATGAAAAATATTTCCTGGCAGGGGGTTACGCTGCGCTCCCGCACCCCGCGTGAAAAAGCAAAAACCATGCGGGAAGTGCGCGAAACCCTGTGGCCGCTGGTGTTAGAAGGCGCAATCAAGCCGGTGATTGACAGCATCCATCCTCTGGCGGAAGTGGAAAAAGCGCACCTGCGGATGCAAGAAGGCTTGCATATTGGGAAAATTATACTAAGTATGTAGCCCTTTCCCAATCCGATACGACAAAGGAAATACGATGGTGTTACCGTTGATGCCGAAAGCCACGGCTGTATGGCTGATTGAAAATACGACGCTTTCTTTCGAGCAGATTGCCGAATTCTGCGGAATGCATCCGCTGGAAGTACAGGGCATCGCCGATGATGAAGTGGCTACCGGCATTATCGGTCAGGATCCCGTTGCCTCCGGTCAGCTGACCCGTGAGAATATCGAAGCGTGCGAGAAAGACCCCAAACGCAGCCTCATCCTGGCGGAAAAGGCACGCGAGCATCTGAAAACCGCCGTCAAGGGCAGCCGCTATACGCCGCGTGCGCGCCGCCACGACAAACCGGAGGCTATCGCGTGGTTGCTAAAGCATCATCCGTATGTGCCGGATTCCAAAATCGTCAAGCTGATCGGCACGACCAAGAAAACGATCGACTCCATCCGCCACCGCACCCATTGGAACATCAACAATATCCAGGCCAAAGACCCCGTGCTTTTGGGATTGTGCAGCCAGACTTTGCTTGATGAAACCATTACCAAGGCGAAAAAAGCGGCGGAAAAAGCGGATACGCAAGACGTGGCTTCTTCGTAATATCCGGGACTCCGTATTCAGGGCTCAGTTTTTCCTTCACTGAAGCCTGAATACCGACTACTGAATACTTCATGAATCCGCACGCCCTACCTTCCCCCCACCTTGCCGCCATTGACCGTTTTGCGGACGCCCGCATTCTGTGTATCGGCGACGTGATGCTGGATCGCTTCGTCTATGGGCAGGTGGAACGCATCTCGCCCGAAGCGCCTATCCCCGTCGTACGTTATGAGCGCGAAGATATGATGCTGGGCGGCGCGGGAAATGTTCTGCGCAACCTCGTTTCATTGGGCGCATCCGCCAGTTTTATTGCCGTTATCGGGGGCGACGAGGCGGGCAGCGCCATTTTACGGCTCACCGGCGAACAGCCGCGCTGTTCCCCTTATCTGGTGGTCGACCGCACGCGGCGTTCCACCGAAAAAACCCGTTATATCGCACAGGGTCAGCAGATGTTTCGTGCCGACAAAGAGGAACCAGCCCCTCTCTCGGTCTCTGTTGAAAAACAGCTGTGCCAGATGATGGAACAGGAAATACCTGCCTGCGATCTGGTGCTGCTGTCGGATTATGCCAAGGGCGTGCTGTCGGATTCCGTCCTTGCCGCCATCATGAAAATGGCCGCAACCCATGGAAAGCCGGTGATTGCCGATCCGAAATCACGCGATTTCACCCGCTATAAAGGGGCGTTCCTGCTTACGCCCAATCTCAGGGAGTTGAGCGTCGCCGCCGGGAAGAACCTCAGCGGCGAAGCCGAAATTGCACAGGCTGCCCGCGATCAGATGAAGCGCGGTGGCATCGCCGCCATGATCGTCACGCTGGGAGCGGCGGGAATGCTGGTCGTTCCGGGCAGCGGCGACACGACGTACATCCCGGCGCAAAAACGCGACGTATTTGATGTCTCCGGGGCGGGCGATACGGTCATTGCGACGCTCGCCGCCGCCCTCTCCACCGGCCAGACCGTGGAAGACGCGGCGTACCTTGCCAATATCGCCGCGGGCATTGTGGTCGGCAGGGCAGGCACCGCCACCGTCTACCGTACCGACCTGAAGACCGCCGTGCATACGCAGGACGTCACCACGGGAGCGGCCAAAATCTACCCGCAAGACCTCGCCGCCGAACAGGTGGAATCCTGGAGGCATGACGGGCTGACCGTAGGCTTCACCAACGGGTGCTTCGACATCGTGCATCCCGGCCATCTCGCTTTGCTCACCGACGCCAAAGCCCGGTGCGACCGGCTGATCGTCGCCATCAATGCGGATGCTTCCGTGAAACGCCTCAAAGGCGAGTCGCGCCCCGTCAATGGGGAGATGGAGCGCGCCATGCTGCTGGCCGAGTTGCGCGCCGTGGATATGGTGGTGATCTTCCGGGAAGACACGCCGCAGGAAATACTGGCGCGCCTCAAGCCCGACGTGCTGATGAAAGGGGGCGACTATACGCTCGATCAGGTGGTGGGGCGCGACCTCGTGGAAGCGTATGGCGGGCGCGTCGTCATCCTCCCTCTGCGCGAAGGCTACAGCACCACCGCCACCATCGCGAAGATCCAGGGTAGCGCGGGGGATAAGTATAGAATGAACACAATTAAACATAACAAATGACTTGCAAATGCCAATTCTTTCCTTTTCTCACCGCTTTTACTGCGGAGTGCTTTTCTGCATCGTCCTTGGCGCGCCCGCTCCACTTTTGGCTAACAATATCTGTAAGGAGATACAGGTCGATCCAAAAACCGAAACACTCTTCATACACCAACAAACGAGAGAATATTTTACAACACAAAATGGAAAAAAGTTGCGCTATGTCTCTCCCGCTCCTTTTGGTGGTGGCTCCTGCGTAAGCGAGAGCGCCGGAGTATCGAGAGATGGCGGAGAATTAGAAGAGGTCGAACTTGGTTGCTATGAAAATGGATGCAACTTTGGTTTGCAACTACGCATTGTGCCTTGGAACAGCCAGACGTTTGTGCTGGGTAAAAATTACGACAGCGGAATTTTTGAACGCTTAAAAGGATGGAAGAACCTTTCATCCGAGGAGAAAGATAGAATAAAATTCCGCAACCTCGCCTCAGATTTATATCTTGTCTCACCAGACAACGCGGCAAAGACAAAGATCGTATGCGAACGCAGTTATACACCAGAAGCCCAAAAATGGAAATCCTTAAGCACTTCTAAATTCTGCATTTCCCTTGCCAAGGACAAGACCACCAGTATTTTTCCCAAGAAAAGCGACCCTGGCAAGGAAATACAAATAGATATGCATACATACTATGACCCCTCCCAGAAGGTAAAGCACGACCTTAATGCGGATGGACAGGCGGAAAGTTTTGTTCCGGTGCTATATGCTTCTGGCGCAGGATGCGGATGTGACCGGGGGAGCATACTTTTCTTAGATGAGAAGAATCAACCCATAACCGATCAAAAGGGGCTTGTTGATCAATTCTCAGAATTGGCCACAGATCAGGAATGTGGCGACTGGCTGGACATTTTTGTCTATAAAGGACAATATTATGTGGAAAGAGAAAATGGAAGCAGATTGGAAAGAATACACACCCGTGAAATCTATCCACTCACAGGCAAACGCGCTTTTGAGCAAGTATGCGGCTTTGTCAATGACACACCCCTTAATTGGGAATCCCGTTAGAGAACATCCCCGTGCGGATTGCATCCCGCTCCCGGCTGCGTTAGCATGAGCTCATGGCCAAATCCGTACCGCTTGTGACATTATTGAAGTTCATTATCATCATCTCCAGCCCTCCTCTGGTGGTAATGGCGGGGCTGGTGATGCTGGGCAGGCTGGATCTCACCAGCTTTCTGATTGCCTATCTTCTCATCATGCTGGGGGCGGGTTTATTTGCCTGGCCTTTTCTGACCAGTATGCGCTCCACCACGCGCTATGTGTATAATGTCGCCCGCGACAAACGCGCCGAGCCGCCCCAGCTCAGTTTCCTTTCGATGGTTTCCGAGCTTTCCGAGGCGTTGTCCAATCTGCAACGCACCTGGGAAGTAAAACGCCAGCAGATGGAAAGCGTCATCACGGAACGGGAGATTCTGGTAGATACTCTGCCGGACATTCTGATCATGATCAACGATGACAAGAAGATTGTGCGCACCAACCGCGCCGCACGCGCCATTTTCGGCCAAAACCTGGCAAGCCGTGCGCTCGCGGAGATCATCCCTAACGAGGACCTGACCGATGCCGTCAATTCCGTGGTGGAAGATTTGCGCGGACGGGAGGTGGAGTTCCGCATCCAGGAGCCGGTGCTTCGGGATTTCCTTGCGGTCATCGAGCGTTTTCCCATTCCCTCGCCGGGCGGAATGTCGATTGTGATTACCATGAACGACATTACCGAACTCAAGGCGGTGGAGCAAATGCGCGCCGACTTCGTGGCCAATGCCAGCCATGAAATCCGTACGCCGCTGGCATGTATTGCGGGCTTCATCGAAACGCTGCAGGGGCCTGCCAAGAATGACGAAGAAGCACGCGAGGAGTTCCTGAAACTCATGGCCGAGCAGGCCGAGCGCATGAAACAGCTTATCAGCGACCTGCTCTCCCTTTCCAAAATCGAAATGAATGCGCACTCCATTCCTACCGATGCCGTGGATGTTCCTAAAGTCGTGGGCAAGGTCGTCGATCAGCTACAACATACGGCGGCGCAAAAGAACGTAACGCTGAGAATCGACCCTCAGGGTGAGATACCCCCCGCCAAGGGCGAGGAAAACGAGCTGGCGCAGGTGGTGCATAATTTTGTGGGCAATGCCATTAAATACGGGTTTGCGGATTCAGAGGTGATTATCACTATCGCCGTCACCGCCGATTTGCCGCCCGATCAGAATATGCGCAATTATTCCCGGGTCATCATGATCGCGGTGCGCGATCGCAGCGAAGGCATCCCCAAAGAACATCTCGCACGCCTGACCGAACGCTTTTACCGCGTGGATTCCGCCCGTACCCGCGGCGTAGGCGGCACGGGACTGGGGCTTGCCATTGCCAAAGGCATCATGGCTCGCCACCGCGGGGCGATTACCATCGATAGCGTGGTGGGCAAAGGCTCTACCTTCAGCGCCTACGTCCCGATTTTTGAAGAGGGATAGATAGTACGCTTCAACTTTTGACATTTGCATCAAAACCTTCTACATGTGCGGCGCGTGCAGTAGAGAGGGTATATGCACAACACAGAGGGAGGCAAGGCAACACGTCGGCGCTGGGAAAAAGCGGTCGTCGTGCTGTTATTCCTGGCGGCGGGATTTTCTATCCTGCTGACCGCCAGCATCGTGCTGTCCGTCCTGTTTGAGTCGATCCGCTTTTTCTCCCACGTTCCATTTCTGGAATTTCTTTTCGGTGCCAGCTGGAGTCCGCAAAGCGCCCATGGCGAGGAGATGGCGACCGCTTTTGGCGCATTGCCACTCTTCGCCGGTACGCTGTTGATTACGCTGATCGCCATGGCAATCGCCACCCCGATCGGTCTTTTCTCCGCCATTTATATGGCGGAATACGCCACCCCTCGCCTGCGCGGCATAGCCAAGCCCGCACTGGAATTGCTCGCCGGTATTCCTACGGTCGTCTATGGGTATTTCGCGGTCGTCTCCATTGCGCCGGGAATCCGGGCGGTGGGAGAATCGCTGGGGCTTTCCGTGGCTTCCGAAAGCGCCCTGGCTGCAGGAATAGTAATGGGGGTGATGATCATCCCTTTCATCTCTTCACTGTCGGACGATATCATCACCGCCGTTCCCGGTGCCTTGCGCGAGGCTTCGTATGGGCTGGGGGCTACCCAGGCGGAAACCATACGGAAAGTGGTGCTGCCCGCTGCGCTGCCCGGCATTATGGGTGCCGTGTTGCTGGCAATTTCACGCGCCATTGGCGAAACGATGATCGTGGTGATGGCCGCGGGCCTTGCCGCCAATCTTACCTTTAACCCGTTAGAAGCCGTGACTACCGTCACGGTACAGATTGTCACCTTATTGGTGGGCGATCAGGAATTCGACAGCGCCAAAACCCTCGCCTCTTTTGCCCTGGGGCTGACGCTGTTCGTCGTTACGCTGGCGCTGAATGTCGGGGCGCTGGTCATCGTCCGTAAATACCGGGAGCAGTATGAGTAACACCGCCCGCATAGAAGCCAGCCTTCTGCGCCGCCGACGCGCCGAACGACGTTTCCGCCGCTATGGTCAATGCGCGCTGTTGCTGGCCGGAGGGGCGCTGATCTGGCTGCTGGCGAGCATTGCCGTACCCGGCGTCGCCGGATTGCAGCAAACGCGCATTCAGCTTTCTCTCGTTGCGCCGGAAAACGTCACCACTTCTGCGAAAATGCGTCGCGCTTCTACCGCGCTGGTGAAGGAGGCGTTGCTTGCGCGGTTCCCCGAAGCGGCGGAAGATCGCAAAGCCCGGCGCGAACTTTTTGCCTTACTTGCTTCCACCGTGGCGCTGGATGTCGTGCCCGCGTGGGAAGAAGCCGGACAGCCGACGAACACGGCTTTTACCGTGAGCATCCCCTCGTCCGATGAAGTGGATATGCTGATAAAAGGACGCACGAAAGCGAGCGCGCCCGCGCATGAACGCAGGCTTTCTGATCGTCAGCTCGGCTGGATAGAAACGTTGCAACATGACGGCGCGGTAACGCTGGATTTCAATACGAGATTCTTTGTGCGCGGCGACTCGCGTGATCCCTCACGCGCCGGGTTTCTGGGCGGGATTCTCGGCTCCCTGTGGACCCTTGCCGTATGTTTGGGCGTCGCTTTCCCTCTGGGCGTGATGGCCGCCATTTATCTGGAAGAGTTTGCGCCGAAAAATACTTTCACGGATATTATCGAAGTGAATATCAATAACCTTGCCGCTGTCCCTTCCATTGTTTTTGGACTGCTGGGGCTGGCTGTTTTTCTGGGTTCTTTGGGTCTTCCCCGTTCTTCTCCGCTGGTAGGCGGCCTGACCCTGTCGCTCATGACCCTGCCCGTCATTATTATCTCTACCCGTGCCGCCCTGCGCGCCGTCCCCGATTCCATTCGCATGGCCGCGCTCGGACTCGGTGCGACCAAATTGCAAACGGTGCTGCATCATACGTTGCCGCTGGGGCTGCCCGGTATCATGACAGGTACTATTTTAGGCCTGGCGCGAGCCATCGGCGAAACCGCGCCGTTGCTGATGATCGGCATGGTGGCCTTTATCGTCAACCAGCCTGCGGGCGTCACTTCTCCCGCCACCGTGATGCCGGTGCAGATCTATCTCTGGGCGTCCAGTGCCGAAATGGGCTTTGCCGACAAAACCTCTGCCGCTATCATGGTGCTGCTGGTGATTCTGCTGGCGATGAATGCGCTGGCTATCTGGCTGCGGCGGAAATTCGAGAGGCGATGGTAAGAGAATGAGGGATGAGCGATGAGCGATAGTCGAACGGAACAAGCAACGGGAGCCACCGAACGCGCAAGCGCGGTGCAGGGGCAAGTAAACACTCCCAAAATCAAAGCCGAGAACGTGAATGTTCATTACGGAACCAAGCAGGCGTTGTTTGACGTTAATCTGGACATCCCGCCTCACCGCGTCACCGCCCTGATCGGCCCTTCAGGCTGCGGAAAATCCACCTTCCTGCGCTGCATTAACCGGATGAACGACACGATCCCCGCCTGCAAGGTAGAAGGGCGCATTCTGCTCGACGGTAAAAACATTCAGGAAGCGGGCGTCGATCCCGTATTACTTCGCGCACGGGTGGGCATGGTGTTCCAAAAACCCAACCCTTTTCCCAAATCCATCTATGAAAACGTTGCCTATGGCCCTCGCATCCACGGATTATGTCGCTCCAAAATGGAACTGGACGGCATCGTCACCAACAGTCTCCAGCGCGCAGGGCTGCTGGACGAGGTCAAAGACCGCCTGATGGAACCGGGAACCGGGCTGTCGGGGGGGCAGCAGCAACGCCTGTGTATCGCCCGCGCCATTGCGGTAGGCCCTGAGGTTATCCTGATGGACGAGCCCTGTTCTGCCCTTGATCCTATTGCCACGGCGCGCATCGAAGAGCTTATCGAAGAGCTGAAAGAGCATTTCACCATCGTCATCGTTACCCACTCCATGCAGCAGGCGCGCCGCGTTTCGGATTACACCGCCTTCTTTCATCTGGGGCGGCTAATGGAACACGGTTCCACCGGCACTCTGTTTAACAAACCAAGAAATCAGCAGACACTCGATTATATCTCTGGTAGATATGGCTGATATATATTATTATAGTGCCTATGCTTCCGTCTGAATCAAAAACATCCTCCCATGATGCGCCGCACATCGCCTCGGAAAGAAGGCAGGCGTCCCAGCTATATGCCTATTGGCAGAAACTGTGCAAGGATCGCCCCTACCCGCTGGAAGAGGAGCTGGATCCCGATGAACTGGCGGAAATCTGGGATGATTGTTTTTTAATCCAGCTGCGCGATATTGAGCAGGTTTCCCATTATAATTACACTTATCTGGGTGCCAATATTCTCCATGCCTACGAATCCGGGCAATTGCAGACCCATATTCCCGGCATGGCCTCGCTGAACGCCCTCCATCTGGGAACGGAATTTCGTCAGGTGATGGAAGACGGCAAGCCCTTCTTCTTTGAAGATGAGCACCGTATCAACGCTTTGCAGGTCGTAAAATTCCGGCAATGCCTGTTGCCATTAGGCAATCATGAGGGGAAGATCGCCTCCATCCTGGGGGAAATGCGCTTCCGTGTTTACGAAGAAGCCCAGTAGGCTTGTGAAAACACCCCGTCTTTTTTGGTTGACACTTCCCCCGGGGAAGCGTATTTTCCTCGCTCCCTGATGGGGCTGACCCGCTCTGGGGCAGGCAATATAAGGAAATTCAAGGGAAAAGCGATGAAAACCTATTCCGCTAAACCGGTCGAAGTAAAGAAAGAATGGTGGGTGATTGATGCCCAGGACGTGGTGCTGGGACGTCTGGCTACCAATGTCGCCATGATTCTGCGCGGCAAACACAAGCCCATTTTCACCCCGCATATTGATTGCGGCGACCATGTGGTGGTCATCAATGCGGAGAAGGTGCGCCTGACCGGCAAAAAGCGGGAAAACAAAAAATACTATCGCCATACCGGCCATCCGGGCGGTATTAAGGAAGCGACCGCCGGATTTATTCTGGACGGGCGTTTCCCCGAGCGCGTCATTCAAAAGGCTGTGGAGCGCATGTTGCCCAAGGACAGCCCGCTTGCACGCGATCAGTTTGCAAAGTTAAAAGTCTACGGGGGTGCTGAACATCCGCACGCGGCGCAACAGCCAAAGCCGCTGGATCTCGCCGCAAAGAACCCCAAAAACAAGCGTGTAGCGTAATAAGTAAATAGGAACGGATCATGGTGGAAGTAGCAGCAACGGAACAAGTTAAACGCACACCCAAGACGGACAAGCAAGGCCGCGCCTATGGCACGGGTCGCCGCAAGGATGCCGTCGCTCGTGTGTGGATCAAGCCGGGCAAAGGGAATGTCAGCGTCAATGGCCGCGACATCACCAAATATTTTGCCCGTCCCGTGCTGCGCATGATGATCAACCAGCCTTTCATCGCCCTGGATCGCGCCGGGGGCTTCGATGTGATGTGCACCGTTACCGGCGGTGGCCTTTCCGGACAAGCGGGTGCGATTCGTCTGGGCATCAGCCGTGCGCTGGATAATTTCAGCCCGGAATACCACAAAACGCTGCGCACGGGTGGATTCCTTACCCGCGATAGCCGTGTGGTAGAGCGCAAGAAATACGGCAAACGCAAAGCACGCCGCAGCTTCCAGTTCTCCAAACGTTAATCGGATTGCCGGTCATGGACTATTCCTTCCTTCGGCTGTCCGCCGAATGGGTGGAGGCATTCCGCGATATCCGGTTGGAGGCTCTGCGGCTTCATCCGCGCAATTACTCGCACACATTCGATCAGGAGCGCGCCTGGCCACGCGAACGCTTTGCGCGTTACCTGGAACAGGCCTACGTTTTTGGTGTGGTGTATGGAGAGGCGCAGCTGGTGGGCATCGCCGCGTTGATTCCCTATGAGTCACCGATTCTGGAACATAAAGCGCGCATTGGTAACGTCTACCTCAAAAAAGAATATCGCGGGCAGGGTATCGGACGCCGCCTGATCGAACATCTGATTGCAAGCGCCCATGCTTATGTAGAGCAGATTTATATTGAAGTCGCCGCGGATAACCATGTGGCGCACCAACTCTATAGCTCGCTGGGCTTCGAACAATACGGCTACGAAAAGAACGCGGCAAAGCTGGACGGCGAATATATCGACGATATACTGATGGTGCGGTTCGTGAATTAGTCGCGCATCGCTGACGGAAACCAGAAGCGCGCACGGGGCGCATTAAAAGAGACAGCATCATGCAGGAACGTGTCAGAGTCGCCATCGTAGGAGCAAGCGGGTACACAGGTGCGGAATTGCTACGCCTCCTGCCCCAGCACCCGCATGTGGAGATCGCCGCCCTCACGGGCGATTCACAGGCGGGGCAACCTATCGGCCAGGTGTTTCCGCATCTGGCGCAGGCGGGGTTGCCCGACCTCCTCAGTATCGCAGAAGTGAATTTCGACACCGTGGATCTGGTCTTTTGCTGCCTGCCCCACGGCACCACGCAGGAGATTGTCGCCAGCCTGCCGGAGCGCCTGCATATCATTGATCTGTCGGCGGATTTTCGTTTGCATAGCCTGGAAGAATACGCCACCTGGTACGGCCATGAACACCGCGCACCCCAACTCCAGAAGCAGGCGGTGTACGGTCTCAGCGAACATGCGCGTGCGGAAGTCTCCATGGCGCGGCTGGTGGCCAATCCCGGCTGCTATCCCACCTGTTCGCTGCTGCCCTTATTGCCCCTGGTGCGCGAAGGGCTGATTGCGACCGACAACCTGATTATCGACGCGAAATCCGGCGTCTCCGGCGCGGGGCGTGCGCCTAAGCGCAGCCTGCTTTTCTCCGAGGTCAGCGAGGGAATGACGGCGTATTCCGTCGGCGGGCATCGCCATACCCCGGAAATCGAGCAGGCGCTTTCAGGCGCGGCGGGTGCGCCGGTGAGGGTGAATTTCACGCCGCATCTCATCCCGATGCGCCGGGGAATGGTCGCCACGATCTACGCTACATGCACAGGCGGCGCAAGCGTCTCCGCCATCCACGCCGCACTGGCGGATGCATACGCCAACGAGCCGTTCGTGCATGTGCTGCGGGCGGACGAGACGCCTTCCACCCACGCGGTACGGGGCATCAATGAGTGCCATATCGGCGTATTCAAAGGACGGAATGAAGGGGACGTCATCCTCATCTCCGCCATCGACAACCTGGTCAAAGGTGCCTCCGGTCAGGCGGTGCAGAACATGAACATCATGTATGGCTGGGAAGAAACCACGGCACTGCGCTCCGTGGCGATGTTTCCTTAAATGGTTAAACGACTCAAAAACCCCCATCCCCGTGAAATCCGGCAAATCCTCTACGACACCCGTGAGGCCAAACGCAAAATCGCCGCGCAAGTGGTCAAGATCAAGCCATATCGGGATGATGAGACACGAGCGGGGGTATAAAATGTGCTGGCGTCGAATAATCTTTAGCACCGTCGCCGCCATATCCATAGGTGCGGCAGGATATTTCAGTTTCTGGGTTGAAGCTTTCGATTATGCCATGACAGGAATATGGCTAACCTTCAGCTTATTTGCAATTGCGTTTGGCTGGCCTGAAGTAGCTGAATCCATCAGTTTTCTTGGTAATAGCATTAAGATGCGAGACATCAAGAAACTTGAAAGCGATCTAAAAGCCATTGTGCAATCACTTGCACAAATAACGTCCGAAGCCATCCAAGCGAGTGGCAGGTTGGGGGGCGGCATAAGCTTGGAGAGAAAGCAACAATTCAGAGAAGAAATTGAACACTCACTCAGAGATTCCGGCTTCAATGAAAATGAAATCAAGGAAGTATTCAGCGGTTGGAACAGATGGATACTTCACGATTACGCCATGAAAATTCAGCAATATACGGAAATGGTAAATAAAGACACAACAAATCCTTGGAAAAATGGAGCACTACGAACAGCACGGCTACCATGAGAACCAAAGCGAATGGCTAAGGTTTGTCCGCAGTAACAATTGAATACTTGACACTCGTCATTGCGAGGAGTGTTTACGGGGAGCGGTCGTGCAAAGCGCGGAGCGCCCCGGGCTAAAACCGACGAAGCAATCCAGTTAGCTGTCATTGCCCGATGTATTCGGGCAATCCATAGCAATAAAGGTGGATTACCCGGACAAGCCGGGTAATGACGTTATAAAACTGGATTGCTTCCCGCCGCCCTTCGCTCGCGGTCGCAATGACAGATTCCTGCTTTTGCAGGAATGACGAAGTAGGATATACTTACCTTATGACTCTGACCCGCGCCCCCCTCATTCTCCCCTATAAAGGCATTATGCCCACCATCCACCCGCAGGCATGGATTGCGCCGGGCGCGGTGGTGATCGGCGACGTGCATATCGGCGCGGAGACCAATGTCTGGTTCGGCTGCGTCATTCGCGGCGATGTCTGCCCCATCCGCATCGGCGAGCGCACCAACATTCAGGACGGCACGGTGGTGCACGTCACCCGCAAGACCGGCCCCACCACCATCGGCTCAGGAATTACCATCGGCCACAGCGCGCTGATTCACGCCTGTACGCTCCAAGATGATTGCTTCATCGGGATGCACGCGACGGTGATGGACAACGCCGTGGTGGAAACCGGCGGGATGCTGGCCGCAGGCGGGCTGCTGACGCCGAATAAGCGCATTCCCGGCGGCCAGCTCTGGGCGGGCAACCCCGCCAAATTCTTCCGCGAGATGAAACCGGAGGAGACGGCGTTTATCGAAATCTCCGCCAACCACTACGTCAATCTGGCGAAAGATTATAAATAATCAACCGCTTGCATTACCTCTAAACGTCACGAAACCTTCATACAACCGCTTGTAATTTCGGCTATTATGAAGATGGGGCGACTATGCCCATAGGAGACGTGCGCGTAAGACCATGCTGGACGACCTGAAACATTACGCCAAATATGCCGGGATGTGGCTCACCACCCGCGGCGTGGTGACGCTGGCGGTTCTGGCTGCCACGGCGGGCTTTGGGGTCAGTGGCCATTTTATCCCGCTGCTCACGCTGCCCATCGGTCTGGCCGCCGCCACCTATATGAACCATGACCGTACTAACTACCTCAAGACGCGCACCAAGAACGCTTACAAACTGGAACTGGCTGCCACTTTAGGCAAGAATCCCAAAGAGGTGACCGTCAGCGATCTGGAACGTGTTGCAGAAGGCGACAAGGACGCAGGCTTGCCGGGTAACGGTATTTTGAAGGAGCGGCTGGATCATATTCAGACGCACCACCGCGTTTCCCTGTTTTCCACGATAGGCGCCATGGGGCTGGCTATCGGCGCATTCGGCCTTCTCATGGGAGGCGGGATGGAAAATGTCATACAAAGCTGGCAAAACCTGATCCAGCCACTGACCAACTTCCTGCCTGTATATAATCCCGAGGTCTTTGCCGCGGGTACCTTAGCCAGCGGCATCAGCTTCGTGGGCGATTACGCGCTGACAACGCTTGGTAAAAACCTGACGGGGCTGAACGAACGCACCGCCTACGATGTCGTTCAGGGTTTAAAGAAACAGCGCCGCAGCGGCCATACCATTCAACCCGAACAGGTGCTGGAGGTTTTTGTGTGCCGCGATCCGAACCTGGCCACCACCATTCAGGAGGACTATGGCGCTTCCTATGCTGAACTGCCCCCGCAGAAACAATCACAGGTATTGCACGGGCTGGAGCAGAAGGACAAGATTCTCGCCATGACCGACAAAATCAATGAAGGCCGCATGAGCCCGAACGAACTCACCTTCCTCGTGGAATCGCAACATTCCGGCCTTCCCGAACGCCAGCCCCGGCAAGAACACCCCCCTTTATTTCTTCCCCATATATTGAGCGAATACTCCCTTCCGCTGCATACCACCCTTACCGTTACGAAGACTCCCCAGGGAACGAAAATTGAAGAAGAAACCGCAGGAAAGAGTGAATCACACACCGCGGATGGAAGGGTTGCCAGCTCTCATGTCGAACGCTATGTCGCTCGTGTGGGAACGGGAAAGGAGATGCAAAGCTTTGTAAAAAGGCTGACGCAGGAAAGCAGCGAAACCACCCAGGGCATAAACGGAAGAGAACGCTAAGCCATCCGCACATAGCTGCCGGGCGCATCCTCAATCACTTTCAGCTTGCCGTCGCCGGGAATACGCGGTTTGACTTTCTCGCCCGCGTGACCGCGCAGCCATTTCTCCCAATGCGGCCACCAGGAGCCGGGGGTTTCATGGGCAATCTCCAGCCATTCTTCGGGCGTTTTCGGCTGGTGCTTCGTCTCATGCGACCAGTAACAGTATTTCTTACGCCCGGGCGGATTGACGACCCCCGCGACATGCCCGGAAGCCGCCAGCGTAAACTCCACCGGCCCCCCGAGAATCTGGGTCGCCGCATAGGTGGATTTCCACGGCGCGATATGGTCTTCGCGGGTAGAGAGAAAATAGGCGGGGGTTTTGACGGTACGCAAATCAATCGGCACCCCGTCCAGCGTAATCCCGCCCGGTTTCGCCAGACGGTTTTTCTGGTACATATTTCGCAGGTAAAAACTATGCATGACGGCGGGCATCCGCGTTGAGTCGGAATTCCAGTACAGGATATCGAAGGGGAACGGCTCACGCCCCAGCAGATAATTATTGACGACGAACGACCAGATCAGATCATTGGCGCGCAGCATATTGAAGACCTGGGACATTTCATCCGCGGCGAGATAGCCTTTCTCATCCATTTTCTTTTCAAGGATTTTAAGCTGCTCCTCCTCAATAAAAACGGCGAGGTCGCCGGGTTCGGAGAAATCAATCATCGTGGTAAGAAAAGTGGCGCTTTTAACCCGCGCCGCCCTGCCTTTCGCCGTAAGCCACGCCAGCGTGGTAGAGAGCAGCGTGCCGCCCAGGCAGTAGCCCAGCACGTTCACTTCTTCCTCCCCGGTTGCCTCCCGCACCGCGTCCAGCGCCGCCAGGGGGCCCAGCTTCATATAATCCTCGAAAGTTTTACGACTCAGGCGCGCATCCGGATTGACCCAGGAAATCACAAACACCGTGTGCCCCTGCGCCACCAGCCAGCGAAGGAAAGAATTATCCGGCTGCAAATCGGCGATATAATATTTATTAATCCAGGCGGGGATAAATATCAGCGGCGTCTTATACACTTTCTCCGTGGAGGGCGCATACTGAATCAGCTGCATCAATTCGTTCTGGTAAACGACCTTTCCCGGCGTCATCGCAATATTGCGCCCGAACTCAAACGCCTTTTCATCGGTCATGCTGATTCGGAGCTTGCCGCCGCCGCCGCGTTCCAGATCCTTGCGCATATTGCGCAATCCCTGCACGAGGTTCTCGCCGTTTTGCTCCAGCGTCACCCGCAGCGCCTCGGGGTTCGTCAACAGAAAATTGCTCGGTGCCACCGCATCAACAAACTGACGGGTATAGAAATCGACGCTTTTGGAAAGCCTGGGATCCATCTCTCCCGCTTCATGCATCATCCGTTGCACACAGGAGGCATTCAGCAGGTACGATTGTTTGATAAAGTCGTAAATGGCGCTTTGCTGCCATGCCTCATCGCGGAAGCGGCGGTCTTTCTCGCTTCCTTCCCGCGGAGTCCCGGCAGGCAGTCCCATAAAACGTTCCGCCGCCTGTTTCCACAGCTGCACCCATTCTAAAAAGAAATGATGCTGCATCTCCAGCACGCGGTTGGGATCCGCCATTAAGGTCGCCAGCGCCTCCATGAACAGTTTGCCCACATACAGCGATTCCTGCTCCTCATAGATATCGGGGCGACCCATTTTATGCTGCGCCATCTCCTGCAGGAGTCCCAACCATTCCTGGGCAGCCAGCGCCAGGTTATGGGCAAAAACCAAAGGATCATGGGAGCCGCCATTTTCAGGAGGATTGCTGTTATTGCTTTTCGCTGCCGCTGCGCTCATATCCGTGATCTCCTTCACCTGGGCGCTCCTTATAATGCTAAACACACAGGGAGTAAAGCAAAGACCCCTTTATCTGACGGGCGGGAGTAAATCATTCTGGACAAATCCGCCGTGCAAGGCTAAACCAAAATAACATTCCGAGGCTTCGATGATGATGACAATCCCACGCAAAAAACTTTTTACTCCTCTGGTGACGAGTCTGCTTGCCTGCTCGGCGCTGACACTGGGCGGATGTGGCATGAATCGGGAGCCGCCGCCGCGGTACAATACCGTGGTGGGCGAAAAACATGCGCCCGTTCTCAATCCGAATGGTCAGGGCGTTTCCGGCTTGCCGATTGCCTCTGCCCCGCCCTATCCCATACCGCCCGGGCCGCCGCCTTATGCCACGCCTGACGATATGCCCGTGGAAAACACCGTCTCCGTCGTGCCCATGCCCAATACCCCGCAAACCATGGCGGGAATGCCGGGTGCAGCCGACCCTATGGCCTACCCGTCCGCCCCGGGCATGATGCCCGCTCCGCCGCAGGAGCAACGCAGCTGGTATTCCGGCGTTACCGATATGTTTGGGGGCGGAGAGGAGAATGCCGTCCAGCAACATGCGGAATTGCCTCGGAAAACGTTGCCCGGCAACCGTGAAGCCATGGCGGAAGAATTGGGTTACAGCGCGGCACCCGTGGAAGGCGTCGCCACGAATGACATGTCCGCACCGGCGTCCCCTCTCCCGGGCGAAGACGCCACCACCCTGACGGAACTGCCGGCGGATACTCTGCCGCCCCCGATGAGCATGGACAGTCAGGGATATCCGGTGCTGGCGCAAACCCCTCCCATGCCGGAAAATCCCGGCGCTCATCTGGAAGCCGCGCAGGAAAGTCTGCACACGATGGAAGCCGAGCGCAATGCCTCACTGGACGCCCGCGCCGCGCAGGAAACTTTTGATGCGCCGATGGCTCCCGCACCTTCCGAGCCCGCGCCGCTCCCTTCGGTTACCAACGCACCCGCAGAGGAATGGCACCCCATAGGGGAGCCGCCTGTCGCAGATATGGCCGTGCCACCCGCTCCGCCCGTCCCTATGCCGATACCTCAGCCGATGGATGACGCTAACTGGCAGGCTGTTGCCCCTGTCGGCAACGAAGCAACACAACAAGCCATGCTGCCTCCTCCTCCACCCCCCGCTCCTTCGTTCCCGGCACCTGTGCCTGAGGCCGAGCCGATGCAGGTGATGCAGGATATCCCCGCCTCTTCCATAGCGGCGGATGATGGCTTGCCGCCCATTACATTGATTCCGCCTTCTTCCGTGGCGGCTGAAATCACTCCGGCGGTACGCGGCAACGTTTCTTATATTCCTCCTTCGCGCTACGAACAGCGCCGGGAAGCCCAGAAGCTGAGCCCATTCCGGCACCAATAGGCGGCACTATGTCTTCGTCGGATGAATTTTACCGTATCAAACGGCTGCCACCCTATGTCTTTGCCGAAGTCAACGCGAAGAAAGCAAAGTTTCGTGCCAGCGGTCGTGATGTCATCGATCTGGGCATGGGCAATCCGGACTCTCCCACGCCTGCGCATATCGTCGAGAAGCTTAAAGAGACCGTGATGAACCCCCGGGCGCACGGTTATTCCGTCTCCCGCGGCATCCCCGGGCTACGCAAGGCGCAGGCTAAATATTACCAGCGCCGTTTCGGCGTAGAGCTTGACCCTGAAAAGGAGGTCGTGGTTACGATCGGCTCGAAAGAAGGGCTGGCGAACCTCCTGCAGGCCATTACCGCGCCGGGCGATGTGGTGATGGTGCCCAATCCCAGCTATCCTATCCACCCGTACGGCTCGATCATTGCGGGGGCCTCCGTCTGGCACCTGCCCAACGTACCCGGGGGCGATTTTTTTGCGCAGTTGCGGCGCGCCATTCGCCATTGCGTGCCTACCCCTATTGCGCTGATTCTCAACTATCCCTGCAACCCTACCACCGAAGTGGTCGATCTCGCCTTCTATGAACAGGTGGTCGATATCTGCAAGGAACACGGCATCTGGATTATTTCCGATCTCGCCTATTGTGAAATTTATTTTGATGGGAACCCCCCGCCTTCGATCCTTCAGGTAAAAGGGGCAAAGGACATCGCTATTGAATTCACCACCATGAGTAAGACCTATTCCATGGCGGGCTGGCGGATCGGGTTCGGGGCGGGCAATCCCAAACTGGTGAAGGCGCTGACGCAGATTAAATCCTACCTCGATTATGGTGCCTTCACTCCGATTCAGGTCGCCGCAACCGCCGCCATCAACGGCCCGCAGGACTGCGTGGAGCAGGTACGCACCTTGTATCGCGACCGCCGCGATGTGCTGGTGGACGGGTTGTGTAAAGCGGGCTGGAACGTTCCCTCTCCCGCTGCCAGCATGTTTTTGTGGGCGCCCCTGCCGGAGCAATACAAAGAATTAGGCTCACTGGCTTTTTCACAACTCCTGCTGGAGAAGGCGGAAGTCGCCGTCGCGCCCGGGATCGGGTTTGGCGAATACGGGGACGGATTTGTGCGTATCGCCATGGTGGAAAACAAGCATCGCCTGCGTCAGGCCGTACGCAACATCAAGCAATTCCTGTCGGAAGACCCTGAAGCGGTGAAGCACGCGCTGGGCAAGGCATCATGAGCGAACCATTGCGCATAGGCGTCGCCGGATTAGGGACGGTCGGCGCAGGGGTGGTAAAAATTCTGCAGCATAATGCCGGGCTGATTACTGCGCGTGCGGGGCGTGAAATTCGCGTGGTGGCGGTAAGCGCACGCAACCGCGAGCGGGAGCGTGGCATTAGCCTCCAGGGTATACGCTGGTACGACGATGCGGTGGAGATGACCACCTACCCCGCGCTGGATGTCGTCTGCGAACTTATCGGCGGCGCAGAAGGCATCGCCCGGGATGTCTGCGTCAGCGCGTTGAAGAACGGAAAATCGGTGGTTACCGCCAACAAGGCGCTGGTGGCGCATCACGGCGAAGCACTGGAGGCACTCTCGCTGGAGAAAGAAAAGGAATTTGCTTTCGAGGCGGCGGTGGCGGGCGGCATTCCCGTCATCAAAACGCTGCGCGAAGGATTGTCGGCCAATCGTATCGCACGCCTTCAGGGCATTATGAACGGCACCTGCAATTACATCCTCACCCAGATGGAAAAGACCGGCAAGCCGTTCGACGAGGTGTTGGCGGAAGCGCAGGCCAAAGGCTATGCCGAGGCCGACCCGACCTTTGATGTGGACGGTATCGACACCGCGCATAAGCTCGCCATTCTCTCAGCTCTGGCGTTCGGTTTCGCCCCGGCCATGGATCCCCTCCCCTGCGAAGGAATCCGACGCATCACCATTGCCGATATCGCGTATGCCCGCCAGCTTGGCTACCGTATCAAACTGCTGGGCATCGCCAGCGAGCAGGACGGCAAAGTCATGCAGCGGGTTAATCCTGCGCTGGTGCCGCTGGCTTCTCCCCTGGGCACCGTGGACGACGTATACAACGCCATTCAGATCGAGGGCGATTTCGTAGGGCGTATTTTCCTGGAAGGGCGCGGTGCGGGCGAAGGCCCCACGGCATCTTCCGTCGTCGCCGACATTATCGACATTGCACGCGGGATTGCCGCCCCTACGCTGAATGTCTTTCCCACGCGACGCGGCAACGCGGAATTCGCTCCGCTGGAGACCATTGAGACCGGGTATTATCTCCGCCTGGACGTACTCGACAAGCCCGGCGTACTGGCGGAAGTCACCGGCGCGCTCAAGGACGGCGGCATTTCCCTGCGCGACGTATCGCAGCATTCCGGCGGGCCGGACGAGCGCGTGCATATCGTGCTTACCACCCACCGCGTGCGCGAGCGGAATATGCGCGAGGCGATGGCGAAGATCGAGGCGATGGACGCCGTCGTCGAACCCCCGCAGATGATAAGGATTGAAGCATGAAGGCTCCCGCCCCTCACCCCGCCTCTGAGGCGCTTACCATGAACCGTCATTTCGTGCTGGAGGCCGTGCGCGTAACGGAACAGGCGGCGATTGCCGCCTCACACTGGACAGGGCGCGGCGACAACGACGCCGCCGACCGCGCCGCCGTAGAAGCCATGCGCGCATCGCTGAACGGCCTGCCGATCGACGGTACGGTGGTCATCGGGGAAGGCGAACGGGATAAAGCTCCCATGCTCTATATCGGGGAGCGCGTAGGCACCGGCGAAGGCCCGCAGGTGGATATCGCGCTTGATCCGCTGGAAGGCACCACCATCTGCGCCCACGCCGGGCAAGGCGCACTGGCCGTGATGGCCATGGCGGAGAAAGGCGGATTCCTCCATGCGCCGGATGTGTATATGGATAAAATCGCCGTGGGCCCCGGCCTGCCTGAAGGGGTGGTCGATCTGGATGCCTCCCCGCAGGAGAACCTCCGGAATCTGGCGCTGGCCAGAAGGCAGGATATCTCTGATCTGATGGTGGTGATTCTCGACCGCCCGCGCCATGCGGAATTGATTGCAAAAATCCGCGAAGCGGGCGCACGCATCCAGTTGATAGGCGACGGCGACGTAGCGGGAGTGATTGCCACAGCGCGTCCGGGAACCGGCGTGGCCATGTGTTACGGCGCGGGCGGCGCGCCGGAAGGCGTATTGGCGGCGGCGGCACTGCGTTGCATCGGGGGGCAGTTTCAGGGAAGGCTGCGTTTTGAGAATGACGGCCAGATAGAACGGGCGCGGCGCATGGGGATCACGGATCCGAAAAAGAAATATACGCTGGAAGAGCTGGCGCATGGCGATGTGATTTTCACCGCCACCGGCGTCACCGGCGGCTCCATGCTGAAGGGCGTTACCCCCACCGCGCTGGGCGCGACGACGGAAACCATCATTATGCGTTCGGCCACCGGCACGGTGCGCACTATTCATGCCGAACATAATTTCGAGCGCAAACCGTGGGTGACGGTTTAGCGTCCTCCTTGTTATTCCCCATACGATAAGGATCATCCATCGTATGCCTGAACAGCTTAAGTTTATTGTTTTTAGGTCTTACATAAGAATGTTATGTGAACACCCGTTGGTCTTTGCAAAGAATACGGGGGGAATTATAGTTCTGGTTTTTATTCTTATCTTCGTATCAAAAGACAAAAATTTTTCATTGGTGCTTCCGATTTTCGGTCTTTTTGTTCTCGGTTTTCTTACATTACTCATCACTCCGTATATTTCTATCTCTCCAAAGGGTTTGTTTCTGTATCGAAACATTCCATGGGAACATGTGGAAAAAATTGTTTTTGTAGTAGATACTGACACGCCTAAACTGCTGGTTACCCTTAAGTCTAAATATATTCGTCATATGGAGAAACGGAGTCTACGCAACGGAATCGAAATAAAACTTGATTACCTTAGCCAACCCATTGAAACACTCCTTGCCGCCATTGAAAATTACATACCGGTAGAACATGCCTAGCCCTACCCCTGCCCCCCCGCTCCTCGCGCCTGCCTTGCTCGGCGTGACCGCTTCCGCCACCGGCCTTATCTGGCGCTCACGCTGCAAGGACGAACGACTGGCCAGCGCCATTGCCCAACGCTACGGGCTGTCCGATCTCCTCTCCCGTGTACTGGTGGGGCGCGGCGTCGGTCTGGATCAGGCGGACAGCTACCTCTCCCCTACCCTGCGCGATGCCATGCCCGACCCCGCGCATCTGAAGGATATGGACAAAGCCGTGGCGCGGTTGACATCCGCCGTCGCCGCACACGAGACGATCGGCATTTTTGGCGATTATGACGTGGACGGCGCCACCTCTTCCGCGCTGCTGCTGCGTTATTTCCGGGCGCTGGGCATGGACGCCCACGCTTACATCCCCGACCGCAAGGCGGAAGGCTACGGCCCCAATATCGCCGGAATGCGCGCCCTGAAAGCCAAAGGCTGCTCCCTCATTCTCACGGTGGATTGCGGCGCGCTGGCCTATGAGCCGCTGCGTGAGGCAAAAGCAGAGGGGCTGGATGTGATCGTCCTTGACCATCATATCGGCGCGGCGGAGCTGCCCGAAGCGGTGGCGGTGGTCAACCCCAACCGTCTGGATGAATCCTCCCCCCTGACCTACCTTGCCGCCGTCGGTGTCGTCTTCATGACGCTGGTGGCGCTCAACCGCGAACTCAAAGCACGCCTGAAACAGGAAGCGCGGACAGAACGTCTGCGCGAGCCTTCAGCAAGCAAAGCATCGCCCATTGCGGAGCACAGTTACGAGGGCAGTCGACGCCAGCCGGAGCGACCGGAAAAAAGCGCGGAGCAGGGGCAAATAAAAAACATCCCTGATTTAATGCGCTATCTCGATCTCGTCGCCCTGGGCACTGTCTGCGACGTCGTCCCGCTGGTCGGGCTCAACCGCGCTTTCGTGACGCAAGGGTTGAAAGTGCTTGCGCAACGGAAGAACCCCGGCCTCCGCCTGCTGGCCGATCAGGCGCGTATCACAGAAGCGCCGTCCGCCTATCATCTTGGCTTTTTACTCGGCCCCCGCATCAATGCCGGAGGCCGGGTGGGGCGCGCACCGCTGGGCATGGAGCTGCTTTCGGGCGAGGACGAATCCGTCCTTGCAGAAATCGCCGCCGAACTCTCCGCCCATAACGAGGAACGCCGCCTCATCGAAGAACAGGTGAAGCAGGAAGCCTTTATGCAGGCGGAGCGCCAGGCAAACCGCGCCATGCTGATGGTAGCGGGGCACGGCTGGCACGAAGGCGTGATCGGTATCGTGGCCGGTCGGCTGAAAGAACAGTTTGACCGTCCCGCCGCCGTCATGTCGGTGGAAAACGGCGTCGCCAAAGGCAGCGCACGCTCCGTCCCCGGCGTGGATATCGGCGCCGCCGTGGGCGCAGCGCGTCAGGCGGGGCTTCTGCTGGCCGGGGGAGGACACGCCATGGCCGCCGGATTCTCACTTGCGGAAACCGCCCTCCCCGCACTGCATGAGTTTTTTGAAAGCCGGATGCGTGAAGATATCGCCGCGTATCTCAGCGAGCGGCATCTGTCGCTGGACGGTGTCGTCTCCGCTTCCGCGCTGAACGCAGAGCTTGCCCACGAACTACAACGCGCCGCACCGTTTGGCATGGGCAATGCCGCGCCGCGGCTGGCGGTAGCCTCCGCAAAAATCGTCAAAACAGACATCCTCAAA
>Ga0209573_1001409_pt1 | contig 37496 bp, 32 predicted proteins | sample TNRBio252014_DNA_FD_185870 | JGI IMG/M metagenome (GOLD analysis project Ga0209573, IMG submission 185870) | Wastewater treatment Type I Accumulibacter community from EBPR Bioreactor in Madison, WI, USA - TNR Reactor_6/25/2014_ DNA (SPAdes)... | ecosystem: Engineered > Bioreactor > EBPR >...
CAATACCGGCTGGAAAAAGTCAAAAGAGGACTGTATCGGTATGAATTCAGGAACAAACTGTTGCTGCCTGAATTATTGGAGTACAAATACGTGCGCGGCGGTTGGGATCAGGTAGAATTAGATCACAACGGCAGTGAAATTTCTAATCGGGTTTTTCATACTTCGGGCGGATTCATCGCTGATGTGGTACCGCGCTGGCGACGTGGCAGCCTAACTTACAGTCCGGCGTTCTTGCCGCAGATTCGCGTCATTTCTGAAACCTTCCGGGTTCCCCAGTTGATTAAAACCCGGCGAATTGCAGCCTTATTGCCCTATGACTATGACCGCACCGACCGGCGTTACCCCGTATTATACCTCCAGGATGGACAGAATCTTTTCGACGATCACGCGCCTTTCGGCAGTTGGGGGGTAGATAAGAAGCTGGCCGAATTAGCCGAAAAAGGCTTGGGAGACGTCATCGTAATTGCCATTGACCACGCAGCCGAAGCGCGGATTGCGGAATTCACGCCCTCCTACCCTACCCGTTTGGGCACCGGAGAAGGAAAAAAATACGCGCGTTTTTTAAAAGAGACACTCAAGCCTTATATAGATACCCATTTTCGCACCTTGCCCGACCGCAACAATACGGGGATCGGCGGGAGTTCGATGGGTGGTTTGATTAGTATTTACGCCGGGTTGATGTTCCCGGAGGTATACAGTAAATTGATGATTTTTTCGCCTTCTCTTTGGGTTGCGCCCAATATTCACTTTCATTCAAGCGATTTCAGGAAACCTTACGATACCAAAATCTATCTTTACGGAGGCGGCGCGGAAGGTGCTGGTATGGCTCCCAGCCTGAAAAAAATCAAAGACACGCTGGAACAGCAGGGGCAAGGTTCAAAAATGAACATTCGCTTAGTCATTGATCCCCGTGGAAGACACAATGAAGCACGATGGGGAAAAGAATTCCCGCGCGCGATCAAGTGGCTGTTTTATAAATAAAGAATGATTACTTTTCACGCTGGTTTAAGTACTTTGCCCCCTGAAATCGTTAAGAGCTTGTTCGGGAATTCCAAACAAGCTCTAATATCTTGAAATTCTTTGCTTCATCCCAAAAGAAGCCCTGCGCATGAAGATTTTGCAGGCGGCAAACCAGGCCGCATCTTATCCACAAACGCTGATTATTCCGGTTGCTGCCCCAATGACGGACAGTGGCCTTCCGGCGGCGTTTTTCACCACCCTGACTGCTGTTTTGGGGCTCCCCTCGCTTACGGGCAGTGACTTTAAAGCGGATAGTGGAGAAATTTTGTTCTTTTACACCCCACAAACGCGGGTCATCCTGCTTGGCTTAGGCAAAAAACCTGCTTTTGCAGAAGTGCTGAAATCTTTTCGGGTACTGTCTTACAAGTATAAACAGAAATTATCCCGGGAAACAGCCATCAGTCTGCTGCACCAGTCCCTTCCTGAAGATCCCGCGCTTTGGATAGAAGCCGCAGTGAATGGCTTAGCTTTGGGCGCCTACCAAATCGGACGGCATAAAACCGGCGGCAACGCCGAACCCCATCCACTCAAAGACCCCGATGCCACGCTCCTTTTGTATTTGCCCGAAAATCTTCAGCAAACCGGGATGGCCGCAGCCCGGAAAGGCTTTGAAATTGCGGAAATCCAACAGCGGATTTTCGATATGGTGAATGCGCCTGCGAATAAAAAAACGCCGGCTGATTTAGCTGCCTGGGCCCAAGCTTCCGCAAAACGGCACGGGTTTACGGCAACCGTTTACGACCGGAAACAATCGGAAGCGCTCGGTTTGCACGCCTTGCTGGCCGTGGGTAAAGGAAGCGAACACCCGCCTTTTTTTATTGTTCTGGAATACGCGCCGGCCAATGCGGTCAAAAAAGTGGCCCTGGTTGGCAAAGGCGTCACCTTCGATACCGGCGGGCTTTCCATCAAGCCTTCCTCCAACCTGCACTACATGAAAAGCGATATGGGCGGCGCGGCGGCGGTGCTTGGCGCTTTGGAAGCAGCCGCTGAGCTTCGCCTCCCGATTCACCTCACCGGCGTGATTCTGGCAGCGGAAAACAGCGTGGACGCCCTGGCGTTGCGGCCAAGCGACGTCATCGGTTCTTACAGTGGGAAAACCATCGAAATCATAGATACGGATGCAGAAGGAAGGCTGATATTAGCCGACGGCCTGACGTATGCCGTGCGCAACCACCAACCCGATGTGGTGATTGACCTGGCTACCCTGACGGGCAGCGTTGTGCGCACCTTAGGCTACCACGCAGCAGGCATTTTTTCCAATAACGACACGTTGAGCAAACAACTTTGCGAAGCGGGGGACTCCGTGGGAGAGCGCTTGTGGCCGCTGCCGCTCTGGGATGTGTACAAGGAAGACATTAAATCAGATATTGCCGACCTGCGCAATTTCAGCGGCAAACAGGTGGCCGGCGCCATTTCCGCTGCCAAATTCCTGGAGGTGTTTGTGGAAGAACACCCGGCCTGGGCACATTTGGACATTGCGGGCGTTGCGTTCAACGACTCCGAATTTACTTCTCAAAAATCAGCAACTGCGTACGGAGTACGCCTGCTCTTAGCTTATCTGGAGGGACTTTCCAAACTGTAGTCTATACTTTTTGAACCAACTTTGCTCTTGCACTAAAGCCTAAACGTCATGCAACCAACAAGTACCCGCAACCCGAACTACCTCTACCAAATCAGCATCATTGGCCTCCTGTTTTTCATTTTTGGCTTTGTGACCTGGTTGAACGGCACCTTGATTCCGTTTCTGAAATTAGCCTGCGAATTAGACACCATCCAGGCGCTGTTTGTGACCTTCGCGTTTTACATCAGCTACTTTTTTTTAGCCATTCCTTCTTCGCAAATTCTGAAAAAAACGGGCTTTAAAAACGGTATGGCGCTTGGCTTGCTGGTAATGGCGGTCGGTTGCCTCATCTTTATTCCTGCCGCTAATATGCGGGCTTTTCCCCTGTTTTTGACCGGGCTTTTTGTGCAGGGTATGGGGCTTTCGCTGCTGCAAACGGCTTCCAATCCTTATATCAGCATCATCGGCCCGAATGAAAGCGCGGCGCAGCGCATCAGCATTATGGGAATTTGCAACAAGGTGGCCGGCATCCTCAGTCCCCTTATTCTGAGCAGCATTGTGCTGAAAAATGCAACCGCCATCGAAGCGCAGATCATGCAGGCGACCGATGCCGCACTAAAAACGAGTTTGCTGGATGAATTAGCTACGCGCGTCATCACGCCCTATATTGTCATGGCGGTTGTGCTCGCGGCTCTGGCGCTGATGATTCGCCGATCTGCGCTGCCGGAGGTTGACGTGGCGGCTGAAGATCAGCCCGATTCTTCAGCGCTAAACCTGACTGCCGGGCGCACCAGTATCTGGCAGTTTCCGCACTTAGTGCTCGGCGCGCTGGCCCTGTTTTTGTACGTTGGCGCAGAAGTAATGGCCGGCGACGTCATCGGCATTTATGGCAAATCGCTGGGCTTCGACCTCGATCAGACCAAATACTTCACCACGTTCACCTTAGCTGCTATGTTGCTGGGCTATGTGCTGAGCATTGCAACGATTCCAAAATACATTTCTCAACAAGATTTCCTGAAATATTCGGCCATCCTCGGCGCCGTGCTGACAGTATTGATCTATTTTACATCCGGTTCTACGGCGGTCACGCTGATTGCACTTTTAGGTCTGGCCAACGCCGTTATGTGGCCTGCTATTTTTCCATTAGCCATCAACGGGCTGGGACGATTTACGCAAATTGGTTCGGCCATTCTGATTATGGGCATTGCCGGCGGCGCGTTGCTGCCCCAGGCTTACGGCTTGATCGAAAAATCGCTGGGCTACCAGGCCGCTTTCCTGATTTCAATGTTGCCATGCTATTTGTATATTTTCTACTACGCGGTGAAGGGGTATAAACCGAGGTAATGAGCCGGGCAGAGCCCGGAAAATAGAAGACGCGAGGCAGAACCTCGCGCCAGCGATAGGAATTTTAATTTTACTTCACCCGTTTCCCTTTGATGCTTTCTCCGCCCTGAAACAAGGTCATCGAAGTAACGACCCCGGCATGATCCGCATGGAATTCAACGACGGCGTCTACCGTTTTCAGGAAAAACCGGTTCGGCGATTCGGGATAAACCTCGAAACGCGACTGTCCGGTAGCCTGGCAATAGAGTTGCGCGCCTTCGCGGGTCACGGTAATGGTGAAGCCGGGCGCCAGTTCGTATTCGCCGGTAAATTTATCCAATTCAGATTCAGGCAGTTTTATTTCCTGACGCCCCACAGGCAGCGGTTGGTTCGTTTTTATCCAAACGTGCGCTGGCGAAGTGCGGTCACTGACCACCGCTTTTACGATTTTTTTATCGCCTTTTCCTTCGGTTTCAAACGTGACCCGCGCAAAAGAATCTTCAAAGAAATACTTATCCCGGCCATAAGGGATGAGTTTGAATTTCATACTCCCCGGGCGTTGTGAATACAGCGTTCCGTTGTCTATCGTGATGTAGCGCAGCTCTTTTTTCACGTTTTCGTACACGCCTACATATTCCTCTGGCAATTTGGTGCTCCCTGCTTTGACCATAGGCTGAAAAGGCCGTCCCAATAAAGCGGCCAGCATTTTGTCCGCCGGTTCATCCGGAGAACTGCAATCGCAGTTGCTCAGCATCGCAATGCAGACATCTTCTCCTGGCAAATAGACCAGCGTACTTAAAAACCCGTTGATGCCGCCGCCGTGTTCAACCGTAGCGGTACCGAGTAAATTGCCGATCTGCCAACCATATCCATAGCGCGTATCATGCCCGTTCGGCAGGACATTGGGGGTAAAAGCTTTTTTCAGCGACTCGGGTTTGAGTACTTTGCCGCTATGCACCGCCTGCGTCCAGATAAACAGGTCTTCTACCGTGGACAGCAGGGAACCGGCAGCGTAGGGCTGCGTCATGCTCAGGTATTCTGCATGCATGTACGGGCCATTGGGGCCGTTCTGGCTGTACCCGTCTGCGCGGTTTTTGATAATGGGTTGCACATCGCCGTAATAGGAATTTTTCATTCCCAACGGTTTAAAAAACTGCTCGTCAATGTATTGCGCGTAGGTTTTGTCCGATACTTTTTCGATGATGTAGCCCAGCAGGATATACCCGGAGTTGTTGTAATTATAGTCCGAGCCCGGATCAAATTCCATCGGCTGGTCTTTGAAATAGGCGATCAATTCGGTGGGCGAAAAGTCTTTCCGGCGCGTCTCCGCATCCCATGCTTCCATATTGGTGTAGCTTTTGATGCCCGAAGTGTGGTTGAGCAACTGCTCCACGGTGATGCGTTTGCCCTGAGTGGGGTAATCGGGAATGAATTTCGTCAGTTCATCAGTCAAGGAGAGTTTCCCTTCCTCAGCAAGGCGCAAAATGGCCGCTGCCGTAAACTGCTTGGTCACCGAACCAATGCGAAAAACGTGATCGGGACGCAAGGGTACGTCGAGTTCCAGATCAGCTTTACCAATAGCTTTTTGGTAAATGATTTTGCCTTTTTTAGCAACGAGCACTGCCGCGCCGGGCCCTTCCGCTTTGAAATAATCCTTGAGAATCTTGTCGAATTCTGCCGTAGCTGCCGTCTCAGACAATTGGGCAGATAAGGGATGCAGGGCGCCTGCCAGTCCTGCAACAATGAACAAAAGTTGTGACACCTTCATGTATAAGTTGATTTTTGTTGGCACCAAATTTAAAAGCATTCACCCCAAAATCTAAAAACTAACCGACAAGCGGGCTTGATTTTCCGTCAATGGTCTAAAAACTATTCTTCCACATCATGCTTTCCACGGGCTTGTCGGTGCGCTGGTTGTATTTCGCGTTCGCTTTGCGGTTGTAATAGTGCTCGATGTCTCCCTCCACCCGGAAGTAAATCAACTGGCCGATGGGCATTCCCGGATACACGCGCACAGGCTGGGTGCAGGAAATTTCGAGCGTCCAGGTATTGCAAAACCCAACGTCTCCTTTGCCCGCAGTCGCATGAATGTCTATACCCAGCCGTCCGACGCTCGATTTGCCTTCCAAAAAAGGCACGGCAGCGTGGGTTTCGGTGTATTCTTCCGTGACGCCGAGGTACAAAATGCCGGGGTAAAGCACGTATCCTTCCTCCGGCATCTCGATGTATTCGATGGGGTTGTGTTTGCGGGCGTCTAAAATCTGGTCTTTGTAAACGGCCAGCCACTTACCTAAATGCACATCGTAGGAATTGGTGCCGAGGCATTCCCGCTCAAACGGTTCGATGACGATTTCGCCGTTGTCAATGCTTTCGAGAATTTTTTTATCGCTAAGGATCATTTGTTTATGCTGATTTGAGGCGCGAAGATATTCTTTTTCACCCGCTTGAAAGTTGGACAGTTGTCCGTTTTTAGATAAACTTGTGTAAAAATAGACCACCATGAAATTCCCACTGCCACTTTTGTCCTTGTTCTGCTTGTTGCTTGGCGCAAATGCGCTGTTCGCCCAGCCCGACAATAAAGCCTTAGATCGTTATTGCGAACAAGCCCAAAAAGACTGGAATGTTCCCGGTATGTCGGTCGGCGTCATCAAAGACGGGCAGGTTGTACTTGCCAAAGGCTATGGCGTTGCGGAAGCCGGAAAAACTGCGAAAGCAGATGAAAACACGCTTTTTGCCATCGCTTCCAACACCAAAGCTTTTGTCTCCACATCGCTGGCGATGCTGGTGGAAGAAGGCAAACTCAAGTGGGATGACCCCGTACAAAAACACCTGCCGGGGTTCAAACTCTACGATCCTTATGTGACGGCTCATACTACGGTACGCGACCTGCTTTGCCACCGGGTGGGACTCGGCACCTTCAGCGGCGATGTGGTTTGGTACAAAAGCAATTACAGCGCGGAAGAAGTGGTGCGTCGGGCCGGTGAACTGCCGCAGGCTTATGAATACCGGGGCGGCTACGGCTACTCCAACCTCATGTTCATCGCTGCGGGGGAGGTCATTCGCGCCGTGAGCGGCAAAAGCTGGGATGTTTTTGCCAGCGAACGCATCCTGAAACCGTTGGGCATGACGCGCACGATCACTTCAGTCAAAGCCTTGCCGCAATCCGTCAACGTCGCGGCGCCGCACAAACCACAAAATGGCGTCGAACAGCCGATTCCGTGGGTGGATTGGGACAATATGGGCGCTGCGGGCGGCATCATTTCCAGCACGTCTGATATGCTGAAATGGTTGCAATGGAATATTGATCAGGGCAAAGTGGAAGGCAAATCGCTGCTGCCTGCCAAAGCGCTGTGGGAACTTTGGCAAACGCACAGCATCAACCGCATTGGCGAAAGCGGGCGGAAATTGTTCCCTACCCGCAATTTTTCAATGTACGGGTTAGGCTGGGGACTGTTCGACTACAACGGCCACCTCGTGGTGTCGCATAGCGGCGGCTACGACGGGATGTATTCGCGTACCTTCTTTGTACCGGATTTGAAACTCGGCGGCGTCATCCTCACCAACAGCATGACCGGCGTGGGCAATGCGCTGATGTACCACGTGTTGGATACCTACACCGGCAAGGCAGACAAAGACTGGAGCAAAGAACTGCTGGGGCGCGAAAAAGCTGGTCAAACCGCCCACGAAGCCGACATGAAGGCATTAAAAGACAAGCGGGTGATCGGCACGAAGCCTTCGCTGGCGCCCGAAAAATATGCCGGGCTGTACCGCTGCAAGTTTTATGGCGATATCCGCGTCAGCGCAGACAACGGCAAGCTCGCCATCAAATTTATGCCCGCCAACGGCCTGAGCGCCACGCTTTCGCACTGGCATTTTGATACGTTTGAGTTAAAGTGGGCGGAACCACAGGCCTGGTTTGATTTTGGGACGGTGCAATTTGTGCTGGACAATACCGGCGAACCGCAAGAACTGCAATTTCAGGTGCCGAACGGGGATATTTTTTTTGAGGAAATTAAGGCCGTGAAAGTAGATTGAGCAAGATGTTCAATGGATCGAAAGCTTCCCTTTTTATCTGCCCTCTTTACTTACAGGATAATTTGATGTAATTTTGTAACGTTGTGAAACAACTAAATATTTATAAAAATGACTGAACAGCTTTTCATTCGCCAATTCAGCCAAATGCCTGAAGATATGAAGCGGGAGGTAGTTCGCTATTTTGAATACCTCGTATTCAAATACAATTTAGAACACGGTAAAAAATCGCCACCGAATGATTCTGGAACCGTGCAACGGCACCCAAAAGCAGGGTTTCTAAAAGGAACTTTTATCTTATCGGATGATTTCGATGCACCTCTTGATGACTTCAACGCTTACATATAGTGAACCTTTTACTCGATACTCATGCCCTGATTTGGTTTAGTGAAAGCGCTCCTCAATTAAGCGCTAAAGCTTTAAAAGAGATTGAATCCCAAAACAATATCTCTTTCATAAGTATGGCCACTTTTTGGGAACTCGCCATCAAACTCAGCATTGGAAAGCTTCAATTGGCTAAGCCGTTGTCTGTAATTATGGCCGAAGTCCAATCAAATGGATTTTTACTCTTACCCATAGCGCCTTCACATATCCTTCAAGTTGAAACCTTGCCTTTTTTGCATCGAGATCCTTTTGACAGAATACTGATCGCCCAGGCATTATCTGAAGGTTTCACCTTAATAAGCAACGAAACACTATTTGATGAGTACGGTGTAAAAAGGCTTTGGTAAGCTGTTTGTATGATCAATCATTCTGTAAAGTGGGCTCCATCTTATTTTTATTCGTACTGATTGCGGGAGGCGTATTATTTGGTGTAAAATAATAACTATTCATCCAATGAACAAAATAGAGGAGTTTAAAAAACAAGCTGAGGAGTTTATCTGTGAAAGCGATTTAACACCGGCTTTCGATCTGGTCTGGGATCGGCTTTCGGCTAAATCAACATATCAAAGCAATTTTCGCGTACTGGAAGGTCGGTGGAAAGATATAACCCATGCACAGCGCATAGGTACTATTACATTTGCCGAGGTTTCTCAACATAAAAGTCAGGTTCGAGAAGCTTTCCTTAGTTTTATAAAGAACCTCCCTGATGCCGACCTTGACACAATCCGAAACCCGGATAAAATAGCCGCCCGCCTGTTCATACTCACGCCGACGGATACATCGGAAGCGGCCATGCACCAATTTTTTCCGTTCGAGTATTTCCGCGAAGTGGAGTTTGACAGAGAGGAAAGCTACAAAACATTAGCATCCGCAGGAATGAATACGGTGGTCATTTTCGATCATTATAATCACGAAGATGTAGAGGTAAATACAGAACAACGTGAGGCGCAATTGGAAAAATTAAGATGGTTGCTTAGGGAGACAACATGCCCAATTGTCTGGTTTGGCGACCGCCATGAGATGGTTTCAATATACTCAAAGCGCATAGGCGCAGCCAACTTTCCTTTCACTCTGTACGCCCGAATTCGGGAAATGCTTGATTTTCTGAAATATTATCAAGGGAAAAAAGACTGAATTTCATCCGGATATTTTCGACTTGGCTGGCACTCGTGATTGTGGGAATATGGAGTAAAAAGCAACCACATATCTGCTCCCAAGTGCCAATCATCATTCCTTATTTTGTAAAGTTCTTCTGCTGCTTCAGCGCCACATTAACCAACAAAATCAAAACCGGCACTTCAATCAGCGGCCCGATCACGGCTGCAAAAGCCACCCCGGAATCAATGCCAAAAACCGCGATGGCCACGGCAATGCCCAACTCAAAGTTATTGCCCGCAGCGGTGAACGCCAGCGAGGTGCTTTTCGCGTAATCGGCGCCCGCGCGTTTGGCCAAAAAGAACGCGCTGAAAAACATAATGACGAAATAGAGGATCAGCGGAATGGCGATGCGCACCACGTCAAACGGGATTTGAACGATCAGATTGCCTTTGTAGCTAAACATCACCACGATGGTGAACAGCAACGAAACTAAGGTAATTGGACTGACTTTGGGAATAAAAACCTGCTGGTACCAGTCCTTCCCTTTGCTTCTGATCAACACGTAGCGAGTAAGGAATCCGGCAAGGAACGGGATGCCGAGGTAAATGAACACGCTTTCTGCAATCTGCCGGATGTTGACGTCAACCACCGCGCCCTTGATGCCGAACAGCGGCGGCAGGATCGTCACAAAAAACCAGGCATAAACGCTGTACAGCAACACCTGGAAAATACTGTTGAAAGCCACCAACCCGGCGACGTATTCATTGTCGCCTTTTGCAAGGTCGTTCCAGACAATCACCATTGCGATGCACCGCGCAATGCCGATCATGATCAATCCGATCATGTATTCGGGTTTGTCCTGCAAAAACACAACCGCCAGCAGGAACATCAACACAGGGCCGATGAGCCAGTTTTGAACTAAAGAAAGTCCAAGAATGCGTTTATTTTTAAAAACCGACGGCAGCTCTTCGTATTTCACTTTCGCTAAAGGCGGGTACATCATCAAAATCAACCCGATGGCGATGGGAATATTGGTCGTTCCAACCTGAAATTGATTGATGAAGCCGGCAGTGCCCGGAACAAAATACCCCAGCGCAACGCCGATAAACATGGCGGCAAAAATCCATAGGGTCAGGTAACGGTCGAGGAAACCGAGCTTTTTAGGTGTGGTTGTCTGTGTCATCTCAGTCTCCCTTTTAAGGTGCAATATGCGCTTGAATAAACTGCTCCGAGTAGGCTTTAATCATCTCCCGCACCGCTCTGAACTCCGCCATGATTTCTTCCTCTGTTCCGGTAGCTTTCGCAGGATCAGGAAAATTGTGGTGGAATTTTTGCGCCTTAGTCGGGAAATACGGGCAGCGCTCTTTGGCGTTGTCGCACACCGTAATTACAAAATCAAAATCCAGGTCGAAGTATTCGTCCACATGGTTTGACGTGTGGTGCGAAATGTCAATGCCGTCTTCTTTCATGATGGCAATGGCTCTGGGATTCACGCCGTGGGTTTCCACACCGGCGCTGTAAATCCTGGCGTCATCCTTCGCAAAATGCCGCAGGTAGCCTTCGGCAATCTGGCTCCGGCAACTATTGCCGGTACATAACACTAAAATCTTCTTCATACAAAGGTTCTTATTTTTAACGTGAGATCGGGCATTTACTACCTGAAGACGAGTGTTTTGCAACAACCGTGGTCAGGATTTACACCTTTTTGGGAAACAAGGCGGACTAAAGCCCGCGGAACATAGCACGGCGTCCTTCGTTTCGCGGGCTTCAGCCCGCCGTTCCTTAAAATGCCCGAGTTCACGTTATTTTTAACAGCATTCATTCGCGATCGTGACCGCAAAAAAAGTCTTCAGCGTCTGGTCAAATTGCCTGAACGCCTCCTGGTTGATGCAGTAGCACGATTTTTTTCCGTCCACGGTTCCTTTGATCAGCCCGGCCTGTAACAACTCTTTCAAATGTTGGGAAACGGTGCTTTGGGCAAGCGGCAGCACCTCCACAATTTCCCCACAAATGCAGGTTTGGTGGCGCGCCAATACTCTCAAAATGGCAATGCGCGCCGGGTGAGCCAGGGCTTTGGCGAGATTGGCCAATGCCTGGTCTTCTGGATCGAAGGCTTCCTTCTTATTCGTGGTCATGGTTGAGCTTGAATCTTATCGTAAATTTACGATGTTATTTTAGATTTGAAAGTTTTCAAGAAAAATTAATCTTGAGTTAATGTGAGTTTGGGTATTTACTATTTGGAAATGAAGGTTTTGCGATTTGTGGTTGCTCGCTTTGCGGACTCCCGTTGAGCGGGACAGGTTTTGCGAAAAATCTTTGCGTTCCCCCGCTTCACGGGGCAGGCTTTGCGGTAAGAAAAATTAACCGCGAAGGGCGCCACGGGAGTCGCAAAGTTCGCAAGGCGCACATCATCACTGCTCAGGCTATTTCTCCAATAACTTTTGTCTTCTAAAAAACCTAATTCGCGTTATTGATACAGAAGATTAGCTAAACAACCGCCCAATCTTCTCCGCCAACACCCGCGCATGCCCTTCCTCCGCTTCGTGCGACCAGCCGGCGATATGCGGTGTCAATACGACATTGTCCGATCGGCGCAGGTATTGAAAAGGTTCCGGTAAAGCATCCGGTTCAAGGTGAGAAAACGACATTTCTTCGTATTCGTGGACGTCCAAGGCAGCGCCGAGGACTTTGTCGTTTTGCAAATGCGCAACTAAAGCCACCGTGTCGAGGACTAAGCCACGGGCCGTATTGATGAGGTAAATTGGTTTGTGAAAACTGTTCAAAAAAGCGTCGTTGACAAAGTGGTGATTTTCCGGCAGGTAAGGAATGTGCAGGCTGACGACGTCGCTTTCGTGGAACAACGTTTCTAAATCCGCTTCCGCAGCAAATGCATCGCCGTAATTGGTTCTGAATTTATCGTAAGCCAGCACCCGGCAGCCGAAGCCCGGCAGGCGTTGGGCGAAAGCCTGCCCCATATTGCCATAGCCGATGATGCCTACGGTTTTGCCCTTTAATTCCGTTGCGCGGTTGGCTGCCCGGATCCATTGCCCGGCGCGTACCTGCCGGTCAGCCCGCCCGATGTGGTTCATCAGGTTCAGCAGCAGGGCAATGGTGTGTTCGCCCACGGTATCGCGGCTGCCTTCCGGGGAAGTTAGTACCGCAACGCCGTTTGCAACCGCCGCTTCCAGGTCAATGTGTTCCGTGCCAACACCCCAACGCGCCACGCAGCGCAGGCGGGTTGCTTTTGACAGGAAAGCCTCGTCAATCCGGAAGCGGCTGCGTACCACAATGCCGTCGAATTGAGGCAGGAGTTGCTCCGTTTCTTCTAAGGAAATCACACTGCCGTCGTGGCAATGGAAACCCGCTGCCGTGAGACTTTCCCACAGCAGCGGGTGGACTTTGTCGGTGAAAAGGATCCTTTTCATTTTTTTGACTTAGAGAGAGGAGAGGGTCTTAAAAGTTGGAAAAGCTTTGCTACTGGCCTTTCGAGACAACCTCCTCTCTTTGGTTCATTTGGGTCTGCCAACTAAAGTTGGCGACCACCCTACAACCACTTAACCAAATTCAAATCCTGCCGGTGCGGCAACAACTCGTGTTTCGGGAAAACCCGGAACCCGTATTCGTATACGCCTGACATGTGCGGATCCAATTTGCAGGTATAGGTGGCGATGGAACCGTTCTGGCTGATTAAATCCAGTTCGTGCGTGATTTTTAGTTCCAGCTCATCGTCGCTCAGTCGGCGGAAAAAAGCCACTTCTACCCCGATGCGTTGAGCGGGCAAGCCATTGATATCCAAACTGATGCTCGCTTCAAAAGGCTGTCCAACCGGCAGCGGGTGGTTGTCGGAATCAAAAACCTGCATGTCGGCCACGCTGATTTTATCCCAATCTTCCCGCATATCGCTTTTCCAGGATGCCAGTTCCGCTGCTTTGGCGTAATTTTTCGCTTTGACGATTTGGCTACGCTGATAGAGCTTGTTGTAGAAACGATCGAAGTAGTCGTCGAGCATACGTTTCATCGTAAACTGCGGCGCAATTTCAGCGATGGTTTGCTTCACGTGGCTGACCCATTTCGACGAGATGCCTTTTTCGTCGCGTTCGTAATACGTGGGCGCAATATCGAATTCCAGAATATTGTAGATCGTTTCTGCGTCGAGCTGATCCTGAAGGTTCGGGTCGTCGTAGGTATTTTCCAAAGGCAAAGCCCATCCGGCGTCGGGGCGGTAACCTTCTACCCACCAGCCGTCCAAAACGCTAAAATTCATCACCCCGTTCAGCACCGCTTTCATGCCGCTGGTGCCCGAAGCTTCTTTCGGACGCACCGGGTTGTTCAGCCAGATGTCTACGCCGCGCACCAAAGTTTTGGCCATTTCCATGTTGTAATCTTCCAAAAAAATCACTTTTCCCAAAAATTCAGGGCGCTTCGAGGTATTGATAATGCTGCGGATGAGGTCTTGTCCGCCGCCGTCGGCAGGGTGCGCCTTTCCGGCAAAAATGAACATCACCGGACGATCCGGGTCGTTCACGATTTGCGACAAGCGCTCCGGGTTGGAGAACAGCAGGTGTGCACGTTTGTACGTGGCGAACCGGCGCGCAAAACCAATCATCAGCGCATCTTCACGAATGGCGTTCAGCACCGAAAAAATAGCGCGCGGGTTTTCGCCCCGACGCTGGAGGTCTTCCTGCAATTTCCGCTTCACAAAACGGATCAGGCGTTGTTTCTGCACTTGCCGGATGTCCATGATCTGCTCATCGGATACACTGTGTATTTTTCGCCAGTGTACGGGGTTCGACTGGTCGCGCAGGAAGTTTTTCCCAAAAGTCTTTTCGTACAGTTCGTGCCATTCCCGACCGATCCAGGTGGGGTAATGCACGCTGTTGGTGACGTAGCCTACGTGCAATTCTTCGGGGTGGTAGCCCGGATAAAGCGCGCTGAACATTTTTTGCGACACATCGCCGTGTAGTTTGCTCACGCCATTCACTTCCTGCGAAAGCCGGATGGCCAAATGGCTCATCGAAAACAGCTCGGAAGGGTTGTTGACTTCAATTTTGCCCAACGCCATAAATTGCTGCCAGGGAATGCCGAGGTCAGCAATATAATCCCCCAAATGTTCCCGCAAAGCGCCTTCCGGGAAATAATCGTGACCCGCAGGCACGGGGGTATGCGTGGTGAACAGGGAAGTCGAGCGCACCACTTCTACTGCGGTGTTGAAGCTCAGGTTTTCTTCCCCCATGTATTGCTTCAGGCGTTCCAGCGCGAGGAACGCCGCGTGGCCTTCGTTGATGTGGAATAAATCGGGGTTGATATTCAGGGCTTTAAGCGCCCGAACCCCGCCGATACCCAGCAGAATTTCCTGCTTGAGGCGGTGTTCGTTGTTGCCGCCGTAGAGTTGGTGCGTCAGGGCGCGGTCTTCCCAGCGGTTTTCGTCAATATCGGTGTCTAACAGGTATAGCGAAATGCGCCCCACCTGCAATTCCCATACTTTGGCCCACACGAGGCTGTCTCTCAACTGCACGCTCACCTTTAACCATTCGCCGCTTTTGTCGCGCACCGGGTGGATGGGCATTTTGGTGAATTGCTGCGGCGGGTATTGGTGAATCTGATCGCCGTTCAGCGACAAGGCTTGCTGGAAATAACCGTAGCGATACAGCAGGCCCACTGCCGTCAGGTTGATGTTCGTGTCACTGGCCTCTTTGAGGTAGTCGCCGGCCAGCACGCCCAGGCCCCCGGAATAGAGCCGAACGGAAATGTGCAGGCCGTACTCCATGCTGAAATAGCCGATGTGCGGCGTTTTTACAGCAGGCGCTTCTTTCAGGTAAGCCTGAAAAGCTTTGTTGACCGATTTCAGGCGCGCCATGAAGTCTTTGTCCTCCAGCAGGCGCTTCGTGGTTTCCACACTCAGACCATCGAGCAGGGCGATGGGGTTGTGGTGGACGGATTCCCATAATTCCGGTTCGATGGCGCGAAAAAGCTGGATCGCTTCTTTGTTCCACGACCACCAGATATTGCCTGCCAGTTCCTGCAAAGGGACGAGGGCTTCGGGTAGTTTCGATTCGATGAAGATGCGTTTCAGCTTGATGCTGTTATCTTTCAGTTGACCGATCATGTGCGTTTTGTTTTGCGTTATAATTTACCAAAAGGCGGCAGCCATTGTAAAACTGCCGCCTTTTTGAAAAAGCGACGCAAAATTAGTATTCTTTTCGGATGCTGAAGATGTGCGAGGGGTATTTGTACCATTTTTACACTAAGTACCTGCTTAGAAAAAGCTGTATCGAAGGCGAATAGGAGCGTTAATCTTATTGAACTACTACAAAAGAAAGCCGATTAGCAATCGTCACGCTGAGATTTTACCGAAACATATCTGATGTTGGAAAACCTTAGAGTCATTTTTTTTTCAAAAACAGATGTAAAAATCGAAAATTGCCTTAGATTTGCCAAAACTGTCAAGGCAAAAACTTCAAGAAGATGAAAGAAACACTTGGTGAATATATACACAAACTCCGGACTAATTCCAACATGACTTTGACAAAACTGGCGGCAGCTTTAGACCTTGACCAATCAACTTTGTCAAAAATCGAAAACAGAAAGAGAAGTATTCCAATTGAAATACTTCCAAAACTTGCTAACATTTTCAATTTGGACATTAAGGAATTAGAACATGAATATTTCAGTGAAAAAATAGCTGAAATAATCTACCCGCAAGATGAGCCGAGTCGTGTATTGAAATTGGCTGAAGAAAAAGCGAACTACATGAGAATTAAAAATCAAAAACAAGGTAACCTTAACTTTTAGGAATGATGAAGTACTCAAAACTTAGAAAAGGCTTGAAAGTTGACACCTTGAATGGTGATTCAGAGGACTTAGCATTTTTGACACACTACTTACACAATCATGAAAATGGTGTCTCGAAGTCTTATGAGAAAAGAGCAAAAAGTTACTTTGCAAAAATCAATGAAGAGTTAAGCATTGTATCAGAACCGCAATTGCAAGCAATGCTTCCCATAAAATGGGATATTCCATTTCCAAGTCCTGAAAACCCTGAATTTACTTTCATAGATTTATTTGCTGGTATTGGTGGATTTAGAATTCCTATGCAGGAGCTTGGAGGTAAATGTGTGTTTTCATCAGAATATAATTACCATGCACAAAGGGCGTATGAATTAAATTTCGGCGAAGTTCCATTTGGTGACATCACCAAACTTAATCTTGATATTGTTCCTAAACACGACCTTCTGTGTGCGGGCTTCCCTTGTCAGCCTTTTAGCATTTCAGGCAAGATGAAAGGATTTGAAGATACAAGAGGGACATTGATCTATCACATTTTTGAGATTATAGAAAAAAGAAACCCCAAAGTTGTTCTTTTAGAAAATGTTAAACATTTAGTTTATCATGATAATAAAAAAACCCTTGCTACTATTATTCAGCATTTAGAAGAGCTTGGTTATGCTGTTTCAAAAAAGGTATTAAATGCTTCTGACTTTGGTGTTCCTCAAAATCGTGAGCGGATAATAATAATAGGCCACAAAGAAAAGAAGTTTGACTTTTCAAAGCTTAAAAAAAGCCCTAAAACGATTTTAAAAGACTTCTTAGACAAAAAGAATGATTTTGAGTATTTAGATGAACCGTATACTATTCTCGAAGACCCAAAAATTCAGGATTCAGGCTTGGTTTTTGCTGGATATCGAAATAAGACAATACGTAAAGCAGGAGTTAGGCCAGGGACAGAACACTTATCAAGGGTTCATAAACAACCCAATAGAATTTATTCAACAGAAGGTGTTCATCCGGCTTTGCCCTCTCAAGAATCATCGGGTAGATTTTGGATATTGCACGAAGGAATAGTCAGAAAGCTAACAATCCAGGAATGCTACCGTATAATGGGTTTTCCTGACAAGTTCAAGCTATTAAATAATCGCGGGGAGCTTTACAAACAAATTGGGAATTCAGTAGCCGTTCCAATGATAAAGGCAGTTGCCGAACAAATTAAATCCCAACTATTAAACATAGAAAAATAAATGGAGCCAACACAATTTCTTGAAAAAGCATACGCTGAATCAATGGAGTTAGTTGGTTCTAATGATGCAATAAAATCTGATTTACAGGAATCTGTAAAAGCGCATTTGTTTGAAATCCTAAATAGGTCTGAATCTGCAAAAGCAGTGCTAACTGTAATCTTTACAAGTTTGGTATACAAAACACTCAACCCTAACCAGGATATTCGGAATCATCAAACAAGTATTCCGAATGGTTATTCAGGCAGAACATTTGATTCAAAATATATTACCCCGTTCTTGAAGCAGGTAAAGTTTCCTGCGATGGCTGAAAGTGGTTGGTTGACCAGGTCTTTAGAACAAAAAGTTCCTTACGACCTTAACTACTCAGGGGCAATTAAACCTAATTCATTAAAAACAGCTTTTTTAGAGACTATTGATTTCATTGAAAAGGGAGCCGACCTGGATGAGATTCTCAGCTTTTTATTTCAAGGGCTCATCATTCAAAGAAATGCACAACAAATTGATTTAGCAAAACCATTGAATCTGCCGATTGCTACTATTGTTGAATTACTTACCAAGCATTTTGAAGCAAAATATTCATCAGAAGGAGCATCAAGACTCCCTGTTTTAGCTTTGTATGCTGCTTATCAATGTCTTATTAATGAAATCCAACGATTTGATGGAAAAATGTTACTCCCAATTGAAAGTCATACATCCGCGGACTCAAGAAGTGGCAGAATTGGAGATATTGACATAGTAGATGAAAAAAACAGAGCATTTGAAGCCGTTGAAGTTAAACATGGTATTGCTATCACGGCACAATTAGTCAGAGACGCTTTTGAAAAATTCAAAACGACTCAGGTTAGTAGATATTATTTGCTTTCAACAGCTAATATTGACAGTTTCCAAAAAACTGAAATTGATCAAGAAATTGACAGAATAAAAAACATACACGGTTGCCATGTTATTGCAAACGGCTTGACACATTCATTAAAATACTATTTAAGGCTGCTTTCTGACACCTCTGAATTCATAGAGAATTATGTCAATTTAATTGAAAATGACACCGCTCTGAAGTATGAACATAAAAAAGCATGGAATGCTATAATATCCCAAATGTAATGCCAGTACACAACTGTCGCATGCAATATGTTTAAAAATCATCACTCCACTTCCGTCACTTTCATCATATTCGTCCGAAACCGCCGGTGCAGCGGCATACTCCCCGTATTGACGATCACATCACCCGGATGGATCATTTCCGCTGCTTTCAGGATGTCGGTAACATCATTGATGGTTTCATCGGTGGTGGTGAAGCGGTCGTAGTAGAAGCAGCGCACGCCCCAAACGAGATTCAGGGTAGAGAGCATGTGCATCCGGTCGGAGAACATAAAAATGTCCGCATTGGGCCGGTAGCTGGATACTTTGAACGCGGTGTAGCCGGAACTGGTCATGCCGATGATGGCTTTGGCGCCGATTTCTTCGGCGGTGCGCGCGGCGTTGAAACAAACCACATCCGAATAAAAGGTGCGGGCTTTTTCGGTTAGCGCCGGTCGGGTGCGTTTATCGCTGCCTTTGTAGTGCTTCTCCGCTTCGCCGATGATCTTGCACATGGCTTCCACCACGAGTACCGGGTGGTTGCCCGCAGCGGTTTCCGCACTCAGCATCACCGCGTCGGTACCGTCGAGTACGGCATTGGCCACGTCGGTAATTTCGGCGCGTGTAGGGCTGGGGTTGGTAATCATGCTGTCCATCATCTGCGTGGCCACAATCACCGGGCGCGCCTTTTGCAGACATTTTTGGATGATGTCTTTTTGAATCAGCGGCAGTCGCTCCATCGGCATTTCAATCCCGAGATCGCCGCGCGCCACCATGATGCCGTTGGAGGCATTGATGATTTTGTCAATTTTTTCCACCGCTTCCGGCTTCTCGATTTTAGCGATGATCTTCGCCGGGTGGTTTTTGGCGTCTAAGCGCGCGCGCAGGTCTTTGATGTCTTTGGCCGACCGCACGAAAGACAACGCGATCCAATTGACCGGTTGGGTAAGGATGAACTCTAAGTCTGCCTCGTCTTTTGGCGTCAGCGAAGGCAACGATACTTTGGTATTTGGCAGGTTAACGCCTTTGTTGTTGGAAAGGATGCTGCCGTGTACGACCTTTAATCGGACCTGGTCTTCGCCGTTCGTATCCACCACTTCCAAAACGACTTTGCCATCGTCTACCAGTACTATTTCGCCGGGTTTTACGTCTTTTGCGAAGCCTTCATAGCTCATGTAAACCCGCTCCATATTGCCGATGCAAGGCTCCTGCACGAACGTGAGCACATCGCCCGGCTTGATGGCCAAACCATCGTTTTCCATTTTGCCAACGCGGAGTTTGGGACCCTGTAAATCAGCTAAGATGCTGATGTGCAGGTTGTATTTTTCATTGATGTACGTGATGTGGTTGATCACTTCTAAGTGTTGTTCGTGTGCGCCGTGCGAAAAATTCAACCGAAAAACGTCTACGCCCGCCTTCACCAATTCCAGCAACATTTCATAAGAGTTCGATGCAGGACCTACCGTCGCAACGATCTTGGTATTTTTATGTACACCCGTTACCATCATGCCAAATTTTGTTCTTCGATTCGTGAACTTATTGCAACAATTCCCCTAAGTGTAAAAAATACAACAAAGGACCCCCAAAAGTAACCCTATCTGGGAAATTTGCTACCACACATCCTTGCTTTTTCCCGCTTTTTTCGCACCAAAGGCAATTTTACCCAAATAAGTCGGGAGGAGGGGGCGGTAATTGTTCATGCAATTCAGGACCATCGTTGTATGCGGCATTCACTTTTTCTGAAACGCGGTACAGGTCGAGCAGGCCATCTTCAGGAGGCCGAAGCATGTCCAACGCTTCTTCCAGCGGCAGGTCGTCCAACCATCGCCGAATTTCCTGCGGACTATTCAGCAGCACCGGCATCCGGTCGTGTACCGATGTCATTTCCCGGTTGGGCGTTGTGGTGATGACTGCAAACGAGCGATGCAGAACGCCGTCGGGCTTTTTCCAGGTATCCCAAACGCCAGCCATCGCCAACAAGCGGCCATCGGCAGGCAAAATCCGATACGGCAGTTTTTGTTTGCCAACACGCTGCCATTCGTAGAAGCTGTCTGCCAGCACGACGCACCGGCGGTTTCGGATTGGCAGGCGGAAAGACGGTTTTTCGGCAATGCCTTCGCTGCGGGCGTTGATGCGTTTGGCGGCGTCTTTTGCGTCTTTCGACCAATGCGGGATTAGTCCCCACGACAGGCGATCCAATACCTCCGGGTTTTCGTTGAGGATCACATAAGCCGGCTGCGTAGGCGCAATATTGTAGCTCAGTACCAATGGGCCGTCGCTCAGTTCAAGCCGCTCACCGAATTGTTCCCGGATTTTTTCCTTCGTCGTTACGAATGACAATCGTCCGCACATGGAGTTGTTGTTATGAAAAATTGTAATTATTTACCACAACTTGCCCGTTGCAACGGGATAGTCTACAATAGCTTTACCGCACAGGTGCTATTTTTTTTACCACAACTTGTCCCGTGCAGCGGGATAGTTCACATAAGGGTTTTCACATAGTCCACATAGCTCGGGGAAGCCGCCTATGTGAACTATGTGAAACAACTATGTGGTCTATCCCGCTGCACGGGACAAGTTGTGGTAAAAAAATACGAAATTAAAAGCAAATTTGCAACACGCAAAAGTAAGTTTTGAAAACCAAAACCGAATACTAAGTATATTTGCTTTTAAGGCCGGTTTTTACAAAATACCTGTCTCAAAGCATCATGACGACTTTTCTGCAAGCGACCAATACCGCTTTTTCAAAACTTGAAAATATTTTCAACGCGCAGCAGGCGCAAATCCCCGTTTTGGCGGCCAGCACTGCTGATGAACGCATCCGCAAACTCAAACACCTTGGCGGGGTGCTGATGGCGCATCGTACCGCTATTCAGGAGGCCATTTTTGCCGATTTCCACAAACCCGCGATGGAGACCGACGTGATCGAAATTTTTCCCCTGATGGTGGAAATCAAACATACGTCCCGGCGGCTGCACCGGTGGATGCGCCCCCAGGCAGTGGATACGCCCTGGCCCTTGCTCGGCTCTTCCAGCCAGATCCGGTACGAACCCAAGGGCGCCGTGCTGATCATCGCGCCCTGGAATTTTCCACTTCAGTTGGCTATGGCGCCGGTGATCTCCGCGGTTGCTGCAGGCAATACGGTCATCGTTAAACCCTCAGAATTTACACCCCATACCTCCGCAATTATGAAAAAAATGCTGCTCGAGGTATTCCCCGAAAACGAAGTGGCGGTGGTAGAAGGCGATGCCGGCGTGGCGCAGCAGTTGTTATCGCTGAAGTTTGACCACATCTTCTTCACCGGTTCGCCCGAAGTCGGCAAATTGGTGATGAAAGCAGCCGCTGAACACCTGACTTCCGTGACGCTGGAATTGGGCGGGAAATCGCCGGTTATCATTGACGAAAGCGCCGATATCGAAGCAGCAGCCCGGCGGGTGGTGGCAGGAAAGTTATCGAATTGCGGCCAGATTTGCGTGGCGCCCGATTATGCCTTTGTGCATGAATCAAAACAGGCCGCTTTTATTGCGGCTTGCGCCAAATACATCAACGCCATGTACGGCGCTACGGATGCAGCACGGATCGCTGGCGATTACACCCGCATCGTAAACAGCCGGCACACGACCCGGCTTAAAGGATTATTGGAAGATGCGCTGCAAAAAGGCGCTGTTTCTGAGTATCCCGGCGGTCAGATTCAGGAAGAAAAAAACTACTTCCCACCGGTTTTGCTGACCAATGTGACGCCCGATATGCGCGTCGCCAACGAGGAAATATTTGGACCAATTTTGCCCATCTACACCTTCTCCAGACTTGACGAGGTCATTCCATACATCAACAAAAAAGAGAAGCCGCTGGCAATGTATATTTTCAGCGGATCGCGCCAAAATATCCGGCGAATACTGAACGCAACCTCTGCCGGTGGCGTCACCATCAACGACGTGGCCACGCATTTCTACAATTTCAACCTCCCATTCGGGGGCGTCAACAATTCCGGCATGGGCAAAGGCCACGGCGAATTCGCTTTCCACGAATTTTCAAACGCCAAAGCCGTACTCCGGCAGTGGGCGCCTATGTCCGGGGCAGAAATGATGTATCCGCCTTTTAATTCAAGGAAAGCCCGGTTGGTAGGCTGGTTGATGAAGTATATTTGATTGAGGATTTGATTTGTTGAGGATTTGAGGATTTGACCATAACAAATCCTCAGATATTCAAATCCTCAGATATTCAATCCTCAGCTATTCGTTTCCATAAAAATCCCCCAACCGCTCCTGGAGTTTCCTTGCTGCTTTTGTCATGCGTTTGCGCGCAGCAATTTCAGGCGCGAGCGCCCTATTGATGAGGTAGCCGAGGTTGTCCAAGCGAATCGCGGCGGGAAAAGGCGGCTTCAACGCTTCCAGGTTGCTGTCGGACATCGTGAACGATTCGGCGCCTGAAGTTTGAGAGGCGTCGGTATAGCCCATGCGGAGCACAAACCAGGCTTTGCCGGCTAAGCTGGCATCCGGATTCATGTCAAGGGAGTCATTCAGAAAAAAGCCCTCGGTGATGCCCTGGCGCAACTGCGTTACTGCCGTGTCATAAGCAAAATACACTTCTGAAAACCGGTATTCCTGACGAAAAGCGGCAATGGCGATCTTATTGTCGGAGCGGCTTTCTGACACCGTTGTTTCCAACTGCTTCCGGATGCGTTTTTTTTCGTTTTCACCAACCTGGGGGTTGTTGACCAACGCGGACATGGCTTTGATTTTATTGTGGTTGGAAGGCAGGCACACGACGAGTACACCTTCTTTCAAAGCTTTGGCAGCGTCGTAGGCTTTGCTTTTCGACCAGTATTTCCCTTCCGGTTGTGCCATCAAGAGGCAGGGCAGGCAGAGTAAGAGCGCGAGTATGGATAGTTTTTGCATTTTTTTTTGATGATAATATGAAAAATCACCCCCGTAGCGGGATGGATATTTTTAGTTTTTTAACAGAAAAAGTCCAAATTTGTGGGCTTTTTCAACATCCTGCTGCATTTTAAACACTTTAAGTCAGGTTTCTGACATGAGGCATCATAAAAAAAAGCAAATTCCGTTTCAACAACGGGTAAAACAGACAGACTCAAAAAATGACGCAAACCATAAATATCGAATTGCTGAACCAGCAGATTCATGAAGACAGTGCATTTGTTGAACGCCTGAACAGCGAAACCGCCAAAGTAATCGTCGGGCAACACGACATGATCGAGCGCCTTATGCTGGGCCTGCTCACCAAAGGGCACCTCTTGCTGGAAGGGCTTCCGGGCTTAGCGAAAACCTTAGCCATCAAAACCCTGGCCAAGGCCATCCACGCGCAATTCAGTCGTATCCAGTTCACGCCGGATCTGCTGCCTGCCGACGTGATCGGAACCATGATCTACAACCCGGCGCACAATGAATTTACGGTGCGCAAAGGTCCGGTGTTCGCCAATTTCATCCTTGCAGACGAAATCAACCGCGCCCCCGCCAAGGTACAAAGCGCCTTGCTGGAAGCCATGCAGGAGCGCCAGGTCACCATCGGCAACGAAACCTTCTCGCTCGAAGAGCCTTTTTTGGTGCTGGCCACGCAAAACCCCATCGAACAGGAGGGCACTTATCCGCTGCCCGAAGCGCAGGTGGATCGTTTTATGTTTAAAGTCAAAGTTGGGTATCCTACCAAAGAAGAGGAACGCGACATCATCCGCCGGAACATCGCCGGTGACGACCTCCAGCAGGTGCGCCCGGTGGTCACCATTGCCGAAATTATGAAAGCGCGCGAATCGGTGCGCAAGGTCTACATGGATGAAAAGGTAGAAAAATACATCATTGACATCGTTTTTGCCACCCGCAATCCCGGTGATTACGGACTGAGTCCGTTGGCGCCGCTGATCAATTACGGCAGTTCGCCCCGCGCCAGCATCAACTTGGCCTTGGCGGCAAAAGCTCATGCCTTTCTCAAGCGCCGCGGTTTTGTCTTGCCGGAAGACGTGCGCCAGATTTGCCACGACGTGATGCGCCACCGCATCGGCCTGACCTATGAAGCGGAGGCGGAAAATGTGACCCAGGAAGATATTATCAATAAGGTGCTGAATGCGGTGCAGGTGCCGTGATTGGGGATTGGGGATTGGTTATTGGGGATTGGTTACTGGTCGCGGGGCAGGCGAAAATTTTCAGCCCTTACGCATTTACGACCCGCGTGGCGAGTTTATAAAAAGCTACCCAGCAGTTATTAAAGAGACCTGATTCGAAGTCGGTGCTCATCTAACACAGAGAAAGCCCCTTGCAGTTTTTCGGCATGATTTTCTATGACCTCCAGTACAGCTTTTGCTTTTTGATTGGCAGATGAGTAGGTGAGCCTTACGAGAAGAATTCCGTGATTCGGTTTTTGGAGCCGGTAAGTCAATTCTCCGAAATCTTTATCTTCTGTAATTAAGAAGGCTGGATATTCAAAAGCGAATTTTAAAACTTCATCATCTGACCAACCTCGATTATGTTCAACAATAGCATGGATATGGAATCCCGCTTCTCTGAGGGTTGTGATAACAGCAAAATCTACACTTTCATCAGCTATGATCTTCACGCCGCAACTTCTTTAACAATTTCGGTGCGGATGCTGTCAGCCGCAAAGGCGAGGCAGGCAAAAATTTGTTCCCGATTCAGATGTGGATAGGATTGCAATAAATCTTCCAGGCTGTGTCCGGCTGACAGTTTCTCCAAAATCAGGTCAACAGCAATGCGTGTTCCTTTTATAGCAGGTTTGCCATATAAGATTTTAGGATCCGAAGCGATATAGTCTTTCCAGTTCATATTATCAAACAATTGATGGTAGCGAAAATACGATTTTTTTAAGAAACTATGGTATTTATTGACCACAAAGACTAAACCTCCCTGCTGTGAAAGCAGCATCCCAACCAACAACTACCCCGCACGTTGCAGGTTCCCTGCGGGAAAGACAGCCGTGATGGAATAAAGTGGGGTTATTCGATCTGGTTTTCCACCCCGGCTGTCCATAATCCATGATTTTACGTCCAAAAAGGCTCGCCTTTTTCTTGTCTGAATCAGAATTCACAGAATTTTCTGAATTTCAGAATTCCCGGAATCGCGCTATCCTGAAAATTCTCCAATTCTGTGAATTCTGATTCAGACATTCCTCCCCCGTCCCCCATCTACCGTCCATTGTTTGTCGTTCCCGTCAACAGGGCGACCGCGAGAGTCGCCCCTACCGCCCGTCCGACCGCCATCCACCGCCATCCGTCCATAATCCCCGTCCACCGTCCACCGTCTCCCAAAATAATCGTCATACATCCGGCGAAACTCCTACATTTATGTGCCGGATATTTTGCTTTTCCCGATCTTTCCCTTTGCAAATAATCCGGGCGGTTCTTCAACACAACAAAAGCACCAAAGTCCATGGATAAAACGATAGACCAACTCCTTGCGAACGGAGAAACCAAGCAGGCGTTAGACAAATTAGGCGGTTTATTGCAGGATCTTTCTGGTAAATATCAGGAAGACTGGTTTGCCATATCGGCGCGGTTTCACCAATTGGAAAGCGACAAGCGATTAGGCCATTTGCCGGAAGGCGAAAGACATTTGGAGAACAAAATCAATTTTGATTTACTGACTTTATTCAAGGATTGCCGCGAAATTGCGCGCAACTATGTGTCGCCGGCTTATCTGTCCGTTGGCCTCGATCAGAACTTCGAGCAACTGCTCAAAATTAAGTTGCTGGGCAAATACAGCGTGCTGGAAAAAGTCGGCGAAGGGGCAACCGGGCTGATTTTTAAAGGGAAAGACGAATTTTCAGGCCGGATTGTCGCCATCAAGGTACTCAAGGTACAAACTTCCGAACTCAAACGCGCAGCCGACGAGATCGAAAAAGTAACGCGGTTCAAACACCGGGGCATCATCAAGATCTTCGATGTGTATTTCGACAACTACCCGTTCTGCATCATCACGGAATTCATAGACGGCATCAGTATAGACAAACTCATTCACAGCTCGGGCGCCATTCCGCTGGCGCGTACCCGCGAATTGCTCACCCAACTGGGAGATACGCTCGATTACATTCGCTACCGAAAAGTGCGCCATACCACCATTCGCCCTTCTAAAATCCAGATTGACGAGGAAGGCTACCCGGTATTGTCGCCTTTCGAAGTCATCAAATCGGGGAAAGCCGACCGGAATTTGGAAAAAGTACTCCAGGACTGCGCCTACCTCAGCCCTGAAAAATTGGCGGTCAGCGATGGCATCGAATCTTACAATATCGAGGCGGAAGAGCACTCCGACCAGTTTTCCTTAGCCGTGCTGGCCTACGAAATGCTGACCGGGAAACGCTTGTTTGAAGGTGGGAATATTCCCAAAATCATCCAGGCCCGAAACGATTTTTTCGGCAACGCCCGGCACAGACAGGCGCAATTAAGTTTGCTCGATGCCTATCCTGCGATGAAGCGCATCTTGTCTAAAATGTTGCAGGAGTCGCCGAAAAAGCGGTATGAAGACTTTAAAAGCGCCCTGCGTGCCATTGATGCCATTCAGGTGAATGAAAAGCCCTGGTTGCTGAAAGTGAAAGACAGCTACCAGCGGTGTTTGCTCAGCAACGGGAATTTTATTGGCCATTTTTATGAAAACCTGTTCAACGTGCTGCCGGAAGTACAATCCATGTTCAGCGGCCACAAAGACCAAAACCGGATGTTGCAAAACGCGGTGTTGCTGCTTTTGGAATCGGATGGAAACCGCAATTTTTTAGAGCGCATCCTGCATTCCCCAAAACACAGCGGTTTGCAACCGCAGCACTACGAAGTGTTCATTGCGCAACTGATCCAAACTGCTGCCGATCACGACGAAAAATGGAGCGAAGACCTCCGAAAAGCCTGGGAAAAAACAATTGAACCTGCATTAAATATCATCAGGCAGCAGAACAGGGGGGTCGGTTCCTCTTAAGAGGTTGTGTTAAGTGACAAAGGGCAAAGCGCAAAGGGTAATTTTATTTCGTAAAGTGACATGTCTTCGTAATTTTTCTGATTTGATTGCGGAAAACACGTGGCTTTACGAAATCATTGCCTTTCGCATCTTGTCCTTTGCACCTTACTAAACAACCCTTTAGCTTTACTTTCTGACAAAAAACAACAACCTTTTCATCATGGCAAAACAGCTACTCCTCAGCGCACTCTCCCTACTTTTTGTAATCCATGCATCGGCGCAAGTCGTCATCAATGAATTTTCTGCCTCCAACAAAAGTGATTTTGCCGACAACTTCGGCGAATTCGAAGACTGGGTGGAACTCTACAACGCCGGCGCTGTTGCCGTAAATCTTAACGGCTGGTACCTCAGCGACGACCCCGACGACCCTGAAAAATATCAGTTTCCCAACATCGCCATCCCGGCAGGCGGCTTTCGGGTTATTTATTGCAGCGACCGGAACGTGGTGGTCGGGCAAAACGTCCATACGAGTTTTAAACTCACCCAAACCAAACAAGAATCCATCGTGCTGAGCAATGCTGCCGGCAATGTCGTCAGCTCCGTGCAGATGACAGCGCCTACGCAAGGCAACCACTCCCGCGGGCGCAAAACGGACGGCTCCAATATCTGGGCCATCTTCACTGACCCCACGCCGGGACAATCGAACGACCCCGCCACCGATTACGTCGCTTATGCCCCCAAGCCGGTGATCACAACCGTTCCGGGTTTTTACTATCCATCCTTCGGCATGGGGGTCGTTATTCAAAATCCGCTGCCGGGTTTCAAAGTGCGCTACACCACCAACGGCACAGAGCCTACGCCGGCTTCTGCCGAATATATTGACCCTGTTTTCATAGACAAAACCACCGTCATCAGGGCGCGCACGTTCAGCAACGATCCTTCGATCCTGCCCTCTTTCAGCGAAACCAATACGTATTTTATCAACGAAAACTTTACCATGCCGGTCGTGTCGCTGGCTTCGCGCGATTTTGACGACTTGTTTTCGGGCTTTGGCGACGAGATCAGCAACTACATCGAGTACTTCGAAGACGGGCAGTTGCGCTTTGAACAGCAGGGCGATATCCGCGGCCACGGCAATGACTCCTGGGGGTATGCACAAAAAGGAATGCGTTTTTACGCCCGCGATGAGTATGGTTATGACAACAACATCGAGTACAAAATTTTTGAAACCAGCCCGCGCGATGAATTCGATGTCATCATCCTGAAAGCAGGCGCTTCCGACAACTACCCCGGCGGGCAATTTGACGGCATTCCGTCCACCCATATCCGCGACGCATTTGCGCACACGCTCTCTGAAAAAGGGCAGCTCGACCTTGATTTTCGGCGGCTGCAACATTGCATCCTTTTCATCAACGGCGAATACTGGGGCTTATATGAATGCCGCGAGCGGGTGGATACCGACTACGCCAATTTCTACTACGATCAGGGCAAAACAAAAGTGGATATGCTCAAATACTGGGGCGGAATGGATGTGGAAAATGGCAGTCCGCAGCCCTGGTACGACCTCCATGATTTCATTTTGAACAACGACCTCACGGTGCCCGCCAATTATGATTATGTAAAAAGCCAGCTCGATATTGGCAGCTTTATTGACTATTTTATTCTGAATACCTTCTTTGTCAATTCAGACTGGTTGAACTGGAATACCATGTGGTGGCGCGGCACAGAGGGCGACGGCGTGCCCTGGCGTTATGCGCTCTGGGACATGGACAATATTTGCGATCTGGGCCAAAACTACACCGGACTTTCCACAACCACCTACTTAAACTCGCCCTGCGATGTAGAAGATCTTTTTGGCAATAGTTCAGATATCGCGCACACGAGCATGTGGAAGAAGTTTTTTGATAACCCCGAATTTGTGCAGCAATACGTCAACCGTTACGCCGATTTGATGAATACCCTGCTGAACTGCGATTTCACGCTGGCGCATTTAGACAGCCTCATCGGGGTCATCTCGCTGGAAATGCCCCGACAAATCGAACGCTGGGGCGGCAGTATGCAGGAGTGGCTCGAAAACGTTGAACACCTGCGCGGCCAGGTGGAAGGCAAGTGTACCATTTTAGCGGAACAATTGGTAGATTGCTATGAAGACGAAGGCATTACCGGGCCTTACACCATTGAGGTGGACGTAATTCCCGCGGGCGCAGGCCGGGTCAAGTTCAATACCACAGCGCTGTATTCCTACCCTTACGCGGCCACTTATTTCGGTGGCATTGGCATTACCTGCGAAGCTTTGCCCAATCCGGATCAGGTTTTTGACCACTGGGAAATTGACGGCATCATTTTTACGCCGAATGAATTTTCCCAACTGATCGCGTTCAGCCTGACCAACGACGCTTCCATCACCGCTGTTTTTCAGGCCGCAATTCCCTGCGTACAGCCCTACAACATCTTCGCCGACAGCACCCATTCCACGATTGCGCTCAGTTGGACCGGACCGAATGATTTCATTGCCTACGAAGTCAGTTACCGGCAACTTGGCGCCAGTGAGTGGGATACGTATGCCAATATAGAATCGAATTATTTCATAGAAGACCTCTCGGCCTGCACGGCCTACGAAATCCGGTTGCGCTCCTTCTGCGGCTTTGCCACCAGCGTATATGATACCGTTGTGGTGCAAACCCAGTGTTTCACCGGCACCCATTCAGCGGGTGATGGTTTGCTGGCTTCCGCGCGCGCTTTTCCCAATCCGTTTTCCCAATTGCTAACCGTGGAAGTGGAATTGGCAGCAGCTTCCCCCGTTGCATTGGAGTTGTACAGCGCCAATGGCCAGTTGATTCAGGTTGAAGCAGCAGAACAACTCCAACCCGGAATGCACCGATTCGAGCTATTTCCGGAGCAGACCCTGCCCGGCGGCCTTTATTTACTAAAAATCCGAACAGAAGATGGCGTGGCAGTGATCCGGGTGGTGAAGGGGTGATAATGACTTCATTTTTGTATAAGAATAACTGCATCTTTGTCGCTCATCACAACACAAATAAAAATGGCGACAACTAAAATAACAGTCAACTCAAACGGATCCCTGAAAGTAGAGGGCGATTTTGAAATTGTAGATCCACAGGGAAATGCGTACGGCCTCGGTGGAAGAACCCTGCTCAGCCTGTGTCGGTGTGGCTTATCGAAAAATAAACCCTTCTGCGATGGCGCTCACCGGGATCACCTGGAACACGACGCCGTGGCTTTTGATTTGCCGCCGAAAAAGGTGTAGGTTTTTTTTTGCGCTATACTTGCCCGGGATTTCATAAGGTGAAATTGGGAACGCATACAATCCATGCTCTACGAGCGCACCGCCATCAGCAAAAAGCCCGAACTTACCATACAACACGACCTGGAATTGCTCAAAAACGAGCAAAAGTTGACGCCAGATCTGGTGTTCAGAGACCCCTATTTTCTGGATTTTTTGGGCATGAGCGATTTGTATTCCGAAAAAGACCTGGAAACTTCAATCATCGCCGAATTGCAGCGATTCATCATCGAAATAGGCCCGCTCGCGCGATGGCTCCGCCTCGCGTGTACTATTCCAGAGGGCTCTGCCCTCCCGTTTACAAACTTTACCAACGCAAAAGCCGACCAGTAAGCCACAGCGCATGAACCCACAAATAGAACACCCCCTCTTTTGAACAATTTTAAATAACATGTGTATCTTCTATTCATACATACTTGTTGACGATTCTTCAATAAGCCCATATCCTTCTGCCAAACCTAGAATCATCGCCCATTATGAATGCACCTGTGACCTCCGGGACGCTGCAACGGTTCCGGAATATTCGCCGCCAGACCGAAGCGCTTTGCCAGCCGCTTCAAACGGAAGACTTTGTGGTACAACCCATTGTGGATGTGAGTCCGCCGAAATGGCACCTCGGGCATACGACCTGGTTTTTTGAAAATTTCATCCTTACCAAATACAGCCCTGGCTACCAGCCCTTCAATACCGGGTACAATTATTTTTTCAACAGCTACTACGAGAGCCAGGGCCCGCGGGTGTTGCGCAGCAACCGGGGCAACATGACCCGTCCTTCCGCCGCCGATATTTTTAGCTACCGAAAGCATGTGGACGACCACCTCGGCGCGCTTTTAGAAGATAACGACCAGCTTTTTGAAAACGAAGATTTTGCATTGACCCTGGAAGTTGGCCTGCAACACGAGCAACAACATCAGGAACTATTGGTCACCGACCTGAAGTACATCCTCGGCAACAACCCGCTTTTTCCGGTTTATCAGGAAAATTCGGCGCTCGTAACACCCCGAAGCCGCCCCGCTGACTGGTTAGAATTTGAAAACGGATTGTACGAAATCGGCCACCGTGGCACTGACTTTTGCTGGGACAACGAGTTGAGCGCCCACCCCGTTTACCTCGGCGATTTTGCCGTTCAGGATCGGCTCGTCACCAACGGGGAATACCTCGAATTTATGCTTGACGGAGGCTACCAACGCTTTGAATACTGGCTTTCGGAAGGTTGGGAATGGGTTCAAAAATTGGAGGAACAAGCGCCGCTTTACTGGTATCACCACAACGGCGAATGGTGGCATTACACGTTGCACGGTTTTGAAAAAGTGGACCCCGACCTGCCCGTCACCCACCTCAGTTACTTTGAAGCAGATGCTTTCGCTAATTGGAAAGGGCTTCGGCTGCCCACCGAATTTGAGTGGGAAATCGCCTGCAAACTGACCCACAGCCATGTTCCAGCGGAAGCTAATTTATTGGAAAACGGACATTTCCATCCGCAAGCTGCGCAAAACACACAGCTCTTTGGCGATGTCTGGGAATGGACGTCGAGCGCGTATCTGCCTTACCCGCACTACCCGCGGTTCAAGGGCGCGCTGGGCGAATACAACGGGAAATTCATGATCAACCAGATGATCCTCCGGGGCGGTTCTGTGGCAACCCCGCGTTCGCACATCCGCGCGACGTACCGCAATTTTTTTCACACGGATAAACGCTGGCAGTTCACCGGCATCCGTTTGGCGAAAAGCCTTTAGTTTTTTGTTTTTTACCACAACTTGTCCCGGGCAACGGGATAGTTCACAATACAGTAGATGGTTTCACATAGATCACATAGTCGTTACGCTATTTCCAAGCCTTTCGCCGACGACGTGCGGCAGGGGCTGACCAACGACCCCAAATACCTCCTGTCGCGCTATTTTTACGATGCAACAGGCGATCAGTTGTTTCAAAAAATCATGAACCTGCCGGAATACTACCTGACCCGGTGTGAGTTTGAAATTTTTCAAAACCACAGGGACTCGATCTTCCGGAAATTAGGCAATGCGCCGTTCGACCTGATCGAACTCGGCGCCGGCGATGGCTTGAAAACGCAGGTGCTTTTGCAGCATTTTTTAAATCAACATGCTGATTTTCGCTACCTTCCTGTTGACATTTCGGGCAGCGCGCTTGAACACCTGAAGGAAACCCTTCGAAAGCAATGGCCTGAACTTTCAGTCACCCCCGTTGAAGGCGAATATTTTTCGGCGCTTCAGGAAATTGACCGACTCTCTGCCCGGCGGAAATTAGTGCTGTTCCTCGGCTCCAACATCGGCAATATGAACCAGGAGCAAGCTGCTGATTTTTTGCGCCAACTGCGGCAGCGATTGCACCCCGGTGATTGCTTGTTGGTGGGCTTCGACCTGAAAAAAGACCCCGACATCCTTCTGGCGGCCTACAATGACCCTCAGGGTATTACGCGGGAATTCAACCTGAACCTGTTGCGCCGCATCAACCGGGAATTGGGCGCTGATTTTGACCTGGCTGCTTTCCGTCACTGGCCATCCTACAACCCGCTAAGTGGTGAAATGAAAAGTTATTTGGTCAGCGAAAAGCAGCAGACAGTCCGTATCGAAGCACTGGAATTGGAAATCCCTTTCCGGGAATGGGAAGCCATTGACATGGAGCTTTCCAAAAAATACGACCGTACCGAAATCGCATGGCTGGCAGAATACGCCGGGTTTGAAGTGGAACAATGGTTTTTCGATGAAAAAGAATATTTTACGGATGTGCTTTTTCGGGCGGTGTGAGATAAGCGAGAAGGTTCCCGCAAAGGGCGCAAAGGCAGGCATCACGCTTTGCGCCCTTCGCGTTTCCTTTGCGCCCTCCCGCTGTACGGGACAAGTTTTGCGGGGAAGGGTTCTTAACAGGGCACATTGACAGCCATCAGTTGAAAAGAGTAGTTTATTGATCAAAATTTGAACACCATCATCATGCATCCAGTTGAAAAAACGCCTGCATTAATTGACCAAGTCCGGTCTTTCGATGTGTTTCAGAACCTGCCCGACAGCGATCTGGAATGGCTCATTGAGCGGGCTGATTATTTGCTGTACAAGGAAGGCGAGCAACTTTTTTACCCCGGCAAACCAGTCGTGAACATGCAAGTCATTGTAGATGGCGAATACGTGACCCGCCTGAAGCAAGGCAACGAATACCGGGAATTGGGTACCTGGGGAACGGGAACCCTTACGGGGTTGTTGCCGTTTTCGAGGATGAAAGAAGCAATGGCTTCCGGTACGGCCCTGCGGGACACCTACGTGCTCGAATTGCACAAAAAGTATTTTACGGAAATGGTCACGGTCAGCTACGAAATGACACAAAACCTCGTGGGTGAGATGTCTGACCGCATCCGGGATTTTACGGCCACCCGTTTGCAAAACGAAAAACTGATGTCGCTCGGCAAACTCTCCGCCGGTCTGGCGCACGAGTTGAACAACCCCGCAGCCTCCATCGTGCGCAACGTCGAAGAACTCTACCAGCGCACCCACCAGACGCCGGAGCGCTTCAAACGGGTCATGAACATGCGCATCACCCCGGAACAAACCGACCAGGTAAGCGCTATCCTTTTTTCAAAAATAAATACACCCCGCCCGGAGCTCAGCCTGATGCAGCGGGAGTCGCTCAAAGACGACCTGCTCGACTGGCTCGAAGACCGCAATGCGGAAAACGCCGAAACCATCGCTGAGACCTTCGTTGAGTTTGGCATGACGGAAGCCGACCTCGATGAAATCCACGACATTGTTGACGGGAAACATTTGGACAGTATCTTGCTCTGGTTGGAAGTTACGCTGAGTATGGAAATGCTCGTCTGCGAAATCCAGGAAGCTTCCCGTCGAATCGCAACCCTGATCAATTCCATCAAATCCTATACCCACATGGATCGGTCGAAGGACGGCGAAAAGATTGACCTTCAGGAAGGCATCATCACAACGCTGACGATGTTGAAACACCAGTTGAAAAGTAAATCCATTGCTGTGAAAAAAGAATTTGGTGAAAACCTGCCCAAAATCTTAGCTTTTCCAGGCGAGTTGAATCAGGTTTGGACCAACCTGACAGACAATGCCATTGACGCAATGGAAGAAGGCGGGGTTTTAAACATCAAAACCTACGCCAAACGCGACCGGGTTTTTGTGGAAATTACCGACAACGGTCCCGGCATCCCAGATGAAATCAAGTCGAAAATTTTCGACCCGTTTTTTACCACCAAAAGTATTGGAAAAGGCACCGGCCTGGGGTTGGAAGTCGTGCGCCGCATCGTCGAACACCACAAGGGCAGCATTGAGGTGGATTCTGTGCCGGGGAAAACGACGTTTACGGTCTGTTTTCCTGTTGAGTAACCTGACGTTTACTAAATTTTTAAAGTCTACGGCGTGGACACAATTCGGCAGAATGATCCATGACGGGCGCTATGTTTCGCGGGCTTTAGTCCGCCGAGAAATATTTTTAGGCGGACTAAAGCCCGCGAAACATACCGCCCGTCCGTTAAATCCTAAAATGCATCAAAACATGGCTGATAAAAAACCCATTATCCTTTCCGTTGACGACGATCCACAGGTCCTGCGTTCGCTCAAATCCGACCTTCGGGCGGTTTACAAAGACGATTACCGCATCATCAGTACCACTTCGGCCAAAGAGGTACTGGACTCCCTGCCCGAACTAAAAAAACAGGGCGAAACAGTCGCGCTTTTCCTCTCCGACCAGCGGATGCCGGAAATGCAGGGCGTTGATTTCCTGGAAAAAGCCAAACCGTTTTTTCCGGATGCCAAGCGGGTGTTGCTCACCGCCTACTCCGATACCGACGCAGCCATCAGGGCCATCAACGACGTACAGCTCGATTACTACCTGATGAAACCCTGGAATCCGCCCACCGAGCAGCTCTACCCCGTGCTGAATGACCTGCTGGACGACTGGCAGAACAATTTCGTCCCCGAATTTCAAGGCATCCGGGTGCTGGGCTACCCTTATTCGCCAAAATCGCACGCCCTCAAGGATTTTTTGGCGGGTAACCTTTTTTCCTACCTTTGGATGGATGTTGAAAACGACCCCGGAGCGCTGGAAATGATTGGGCTGTGCGGATTAGACGCTAAAAAATTCCCGGCGGTGCTGCTCGAAGATGGCAGTATACTTTACGATCCTACGTTGCAGGAGGTAGCCGGGAAACTGGGCCTGCACACCACGGCTGCCTCGGAGTTGTATGACGTCGTCATCGTGGGCGCTGGCCCTGCCGGATTGGCGGCTGCAGTATATGGCGGCTCGGAAGGGCTAAAGACCCTGCTGATTGAACGTCGGGCGCCGGGCGGACAGGCTGGCACGAGTTCAAGGATTGAGAACTACCTTGGTTTTCCAAACGGCCTTAGCGGTTCTGACTTATCCCGGCGCGCGCTGACGCAGGCGACCCGGTTTGGCGTCGAGTTCGTTTCGCCGCAATCTGTAGGAAGCATTCAAATAGAGGGGAATTATAAAAAATTAACCCTCGCCGACGGCAGTGTGGTGAACACTAAAAGCATCATCCTGGCGATGGGTGTGGATTACCGACGGCTGCCTGCTGAAGGCGCCGACAGGTTCACCGGCGCCGGCGTTTATTACGGCGCTGCTATGACGGAAGCGCAAGCTTGCAAAGGCAAAAAAGTCTTCGTGGTAGGCGGTGGCAACTCAGCAGGACAGGGGGCTGTATACCTCTCAAAATTTGCTGAAAAAGTGACCATCATCATCCGCCGCGAAGACCTGACCTCCAGCATGTCGAGCTACCTGATTGACCAGATCAACGGCATTCCGAACATTGAAGTGGCCGGCAACCGGGAGGTAGTAGAAGCAGAAGGCAATGAACACTTAGAAGCCCTGCGCATCCAAAACGTGGAAACCGGCGAGGTCTCCACCGAACCCGCCGATGTTTTGTTCATTTTCATCGGCGCCCGCCCGGTGACGGATTGGTTAGATGACCGCCTGTTGCTGGATCAAAAAGGGTTCCTCTACACGGGCCGCGATTTGCGTCAGCACCCAAACTATAAAAAAGTGTGGAAACACACGCGGGAACCGTTTTTTCTGGAAACCTGCCAGCCTGGTATCTTTGCTGCCGGCGATGTGCGTTCCGGCGCTATGAACCGCGTCGCTTCCGCTGTGGGCGAAGGGGCGATGGCCATTAAATTTACGCACGAATATTTAGCTGAAATTTAACCTGTTATACCCATGATTTATTATAAAACGAATCAAAACTGGTTTGGCGACGTACGCCACTTGGCCACGAGCTGGACGATGGTGCGCATCATTCGCAGCGTAATTGGGATTGGATTATATGCCACCGTGCTTTGCGTCATAATGGACATCTTCAACTGGGAGCATGAAATCAACATGAACACGGGCGTCTTTTCCCTGCTGGGGGTTATGCTCAGTATTTTGCTCGTTTTTCGCACCAATTCTGCCTACGACCGCTGGTGGGAGGGCCGGAAACAGTGGGGCGCTTTGGTCAACAACAGCCGGAATCTGGCGATTTACGTCCAGACGATGTTCCCTAAAGAAGACCGGGAAGTTCGCCATTTCATGGCCGTGCGCATCGCCAACTTTTGTATTTCACTGGTGGAACACCTGCGCAGCGGCGTCCAGCTTGATAAACTGATTTTTTTGTCCAAAACCGAAAAGGCAGACTATGCGGCGAAAGACCATATTCCAAACCAGATTGCCTTAGAGATTTTTGACCGGATTGCCGAGGGTCGCCGACGGGGCGAACTCAGCGAAGGCGATTACCTCAACATCAAAAC
>Ga0209573_1001410_pt1 | contig 37495 bp, 30 predicted proteins | sample TNRBio252014_DNA_FD_185870 | JGI IMG/M metagenome (GOLD analysis project Ga0209573, IMG submission 185870) | Wastewater treatment Type I Accumulibacter community from EBPR Bioreactor in Madison, WI, USA - TNR Reactor_6/25/2014_ DNA (SPAdes)... | ecosystem: Engineered > Bioreactor > EBPR >...
TCCTCGACCCCCAGCGCCGCGGCGCTGGGGGTCGAGGAGGCCTCGAAGCTGGTTCCCGAAGAGCCGAAGCTGCTGCGCGCGGTGGCCGAGCAGCGCGCGGCGGCGGCCGACCTGGCCGGGGCGGCGGCGGCGTGGAAGAGGTACGACGCGGCCGAGAGCGCGGCGCGCGCGGAAGACCTGGCGAGCCTGGAGACGCGGGCCCGGATGGGCGACCTGGACGGCGTGCGGCTGGGCTGCCGGGGCTGGGTGGCGCGGCACGGCGTGCGCGAGGTGGACACGGAGGAAGGCCGGCGCGAGGTGGCGCGCGTCCTGGAGCTGTGGCCGGGAGACGTGGAGGGCGACTGGCGGAGGGACGCACGCGGCGAGCTGGTGCGGTACTTCCTCGACGGGCGCGAGACCTCGGTTGAGGGCGAGGCGCTGGCGCGGGCCGTGGCGGCGCTGGAGGGAGTGCCCGACCCGGTGCGCGCGCGGGTGGCGGTGCTGGCGGGCGACCGCTACGCCTGGGAGCGGCTGATCGAGAACTCGGAGACGGCGGGGACGCTGGAGTGGACGCCGTTCTACGTGGACCTGGCCCGGGCCGAGCTGGCGGCGGGGAAGCCCGAGGCGGCGCGGGCCGCGGTGTCGCGGATCTCGGCGGCGGCGCGGACGGAGTGCGCGGTGCTGCTGCTGCGCCGGGACGTGGCGCGGGCCGAGCGGCGCGCCGGAGGCACCGCGGGGGACGACGAGGCCGAGCTGGCCGCGGAGATCGCGCGGACGCGCGGGCAGCTCTCGGCGGTGCGGGAGCTCTCGCCGCGGGGCGCGCTGCCGGTCTGCGTGGACCCGGAGGAGGACGCGAAAGGGGCGCTGGTGGTGCGCTTCAGCGCAGCGGAGCCGGTGCTCGTGGCGTGGGGCTGGAACGACGGGCGCGCGGGGAAGGGGCTGGCGGAGGGCGACGTGGAGATCGTCGCGCCGCTGGCGGGCCTTCAGGGCCGGGCGTTCTTCGCGGCGAAGGTGCTGGCGGGAGCGCCGCCCGCGTTCGTCTCGGCGGCGATCGAGCCCGCGGCCTCCTCGTCGTGGCGCCTCCACACGGTGGCGGCGAGCGAGGCTCCGGCGACGCAGGCGAGCGTGGCCGGGATGGCGGGCAGGGAGAAGTTGAACTCGACGAAGCCGTGAAGCCCGAGGGAGAGGAGGGCGCCGAGGCCGGCGAGCGCGAGGGCGCGCTCTTCGCGGTGGGGCTGCTCCTGGAGGGCGCGGACGAGGCCGAGGAAGAGGGAGCCGAAGGCGACGACGGAGATCGCGAGGCCGAGGAGGCCGCCGGTGACGAGGATCTGGAGGGGGTCGCTGTGGGCCCACTCGACGACGCCCGCCAGCTCGGCCGGCTGGAAGGGGCGGAAGGCCTCGAGGTAGCTCCCGAGCCCGGAGCCGAAGACGGGGAACTCGCGCCAGGCCTGCAGGGAGAGGCGCCAGAGCTGCATTCGGGAGTCGGAGTCGAGGTCGCGCGGGTCGGTGGCGATGAAGCGCAGGAGAGGGCCCGAGCCCGAGACGGTGGCGGCGAAGAGGACGGCCGCGGCAAAGGTGGCCACCGAGGTGCCGTGGGTGGCGAGCCAGGAGGGCTTCGCCGCATCAGCACCGTCAGCGCGGTGGCGATGGGCGGGGAAGAGCAGGAAGAGCGCCAGGAGAAAGAGCGTGACGACGAGGGCCGCCAGGAGGCCGCCGCGCGAGCGGCTGAGCCCGATACCGACGGCGAGCGCGCCCCAGAGGAGCGCGGCGCCGGCGACGGCGACGATGCGGCGCTCGACGAAGTCGACGGAGTGGCGGCGGCCGGGCCGGAAGGGGCCGGACGACGCCAGGACGATGAGGACGAAGGCCGCGGGGAGCGCGATCTCGAGCCAGCCGGCGAAGTGGTTGGGGTTGACGAAGGAGCCGGTGAGGCGGTCGGCCTCGATCTGCGAGGAGGCGGCCCGCGCGAGGTGAAATGCGCCGGCGGCCAGGAGTGCGCCGAAGAACGCGCGGCGTCGCTCGCGGGAGCGGAGCAGGACGAACGACGAGACGAGGAGCGCGGCGCAGGCCAGGACGAGGAGGACGACGTGCCACGTCTCGGCCGGAGAGAGGGAGATCCGCGGGGCCAGGGGGGCCGGCCCGCCGAGGCGGGAAGCGGATTCGGCCGCGGCCCGGTATATTCCGAGGGCACGTGGTGAGAGCACACCGAGAAGGAAAGACGGAACCGGGATGAGCTGCACCAGGCCGAGGGCTGCGAGGGCCGCGAGGGCCGAGGCTGGAATTCGGACCGGCCGCAGGCTGGGCCGGGGCTGGCGGGAGAGCGCGGTGAGGAGCGCGATGACGAACGCGAGCGCCTGGACGACGAGCCTTCCCTCGGGGGTGATGCCCCCGAACGGAAGCGGCACGGCGAACGGCACGATGACCAGCAGCACGAACGCCGCGGCCTCGAAACGGTCGGGGCCGAGAACGCGCGCGACGCGCTCGCTCCACGAAAGGTGCCGATGAAGGGGTATGTCCGGGCGCTCCTTGTCTCCGCGATTCTAGCGACGCCCGCGGCGGCGTACGACGACTTCTACGCGCAGCGGCTGGCGCTGGGCAAGCAGGCGTTCGCGGAAGGGAAGCCGGCGGTGGCGGCGGAGGAGCTGCGGGTGGCCTGCTTCGGGATGCTCGACGCCCCCGAGGCGCTGCTCGACTGCGTGGCGCGCCTCGCGCTGGCGCAGGACCGCGCGGGACGGACGGCCGACGCCGACGCCACGATGGACAGGTTCGTGCTGCTGAACGGCAGGCTCGGGCTCTTCGCTCAGCTGCCGCTGGAGCCGGGGCTGAAGCAACCGTTCCGCGACCTCGTATTAAAGAGGAAGGGCGTGGATCTGTCTCCGCCCGCTCCGACGGCGACGGCGACGGCGGCTCCGACCCGGACTCCGGTGGCGACCTCGACACCGGTGGCGACCCCGACCGCGACGCCGACCCCGAGCCCGACCCCGAGCCCGACTCGGGCGTCGACTCCCAAGCCCACGCCCACGCCTGCGCCGAGGCCGGCGGCCGACCGGGAGGCCGCTCTGCTCGCAGACGCCCGGAAGCTGGTGGCGGGGAACAAGGCGGCCGAAGCCAGGACCCTGCTGATGCCGCTGGCGGTGCCTGGCGCGAGCCGGGAGGCGCGCAAGGCCCTGCTCGAGGTGGGCATCCTGACGCGCGACTACCGCCTGGCCCTGGAGCAGGCGAACGCGCTGGCGCCGTTCGCCGACGGAGAGGATCCGTCGATGTTCTACGCGGCGGTCGCCCTCTACGAGACCGGGAAGAAGAGCGAAGCGAAGGCGCTGGCGGAGCGGTGCCTCCCGAGGCTTCAATCGACGCCGTTCGTCGACTACTACGCCAAGAGGATGAAGAGCGGGTTGTGATGTGACCTAGGTCACGCTTTGGTCACAGGGGCGCGCTTTTTTCAGCCTGGCGCTGCAATCGTTTGAATTCTCGCGTTTTCGAGAGTACCGTTCACGAAGTGTTCAGCCGTCCCTATGTACGGCCTCGTTGTCCTTCAGGAGGTCCCATGAGATTCGGAAGCCTTATCGTTGCCTCAGTCTTCTCCGTCGGCGCAGTAGCCGCAAGTGCAGCCCCGTCAGGGAAGCTCTCGCACGAGCCGCTTCGGTGCGTTCCCTCGAACGCGAACGCGAAGGTCACGGCCAGCTGGGCGGGCGCCGGGCAGGTGACGATGGCGCGGGTCTACTTCCGCGCTTCGGGCGCAAAGGAAGAGTCGTTCCTCGAGCTGAGGCGCACGAGCGTGCCCAACGGCTTCTGGGCCGTTCTCCCCATCCCCGCACAGGGCGTGACGGCGGTGTCGTACCGCGTCGTCCTGAAGGACTCGGACGGCAAGGCGGCTTCGAGCGACCCGGTCGAGGTGCCCGTGTCGGCTGCGTGCCCGGTGACGCTCTCCGCGGACGAGCTGGCCTATGCGAAGAACCTCGTGGTGGGGCAGACGGGCGTGGCCCAGTCGGCCGTCCCGGCGGGATTCTCGTGCGCGGGGGTCGTGGCGTTCATCGCCTCGAACGGCGACATGAAGTCGCTGCCGCCCTGCCCCGAGATGCTCGCCGCGAGCCGCGCGAAGGCCGCGGGCCCGGAGGAGAAGCCGGCCGCGAAGGCCGCTTCGCCGATGCGGCTCGACAACCCGCCGCTGGTGATCGGCGGGTCGGCGACGGTGAGCGGGACGATCCCGACGCCGGCGCCCACGCAGCCTCCCGTCTCGCCCGCTCGTCCGCAGCCGAACTGAACCGGAGCCTCCCGGCCCGGCCGGGAAGTCGTCGCGTGATACCCGCAGTGCCCGCACGGAGGTCCCTATGACTCGGTCAGCCAGAAGGTCCAGCACCCTCGCCGTTCTCCTCGCCGCCGCCCTCGTGGCAACCGTGGCCCAGGCCGCGGTCTACGCGCCCATCGGCGACGCCAGCCTCGTGGGGCGCGCCCCCGCGGCGGCGCTCGTGAGGGCCGTGGCTTCGGAGCCCGGGACGCTCGCGTCGGGCCTGCCGGAGACCCGGACGCGCTTCGAGGTGATCGAGGCGCTTCGCGGCGGTCTCGGGCGCGAGGTCGAGGTGGGCGTCCTCGGCGGCGAGACGGCCGACGGCAGGATGCTCGTCGTGCCCGACGTGCCGAGGTTCGAGCCGGGCCGCGTCTACCTCCTCCTCCTGTCCCAGCGTCCCGACGGCCGCTACGGCGTGGTCGAGCAGTCGCTCGGCGCGTTCGACGTGGTGCAGGACGAGGCCGGGGTGCGCTGGGCGACGAGGCTCTCCTTCTCGGAGAAGAAGGCGCGGACGGTGGAAGTGCTCGGAGAGGACGGGCGGATCCGGGCCGAGCTGGAGCCGATGAGGCGGTTGAACGCCTTCTCCGCGGCCATCCGCGACGCGCAGGGGCTGCTCATGGACGAGCCGGGCCAGTACGTGGGCGCGGCGAGCGGCCGGACCATCCCGGTGCGCGAGTCGCGCGGGGTGTCGACGCTGTGGGACTCGAACTGGAGCGGACAGCGGGCGCGGTGGAGCCCTTCGGCGACGGCGACGACCTATGCGTGTGACGTGCAGAACGTGACCTGGGGGCAGGGTGGGGTTGCCGACGGGGGCTACTCGCAGCTGGCCCAGGCCGCCACGGAATGGTCGACCGTGCCCTTCGCCGCGAAGGGCGCCGTCATCCACTACAACGTCCCGATCCGCCTCGAGGGAACCTGCCCCACGACGCCCGAAGTGAACTCGGGACAGGTCGTCATCGCCCTCGACGACACGGCGATGACGGGCGCGGCCCTGGCCTGCGGCGAAGGCGGCGTGCTGGGCATGGGCGCCTGGCTGACCGACAACACCTCGCACACGTGGAAGGACGAGTCGTACAAGACGATCAAGGCCGGGCAGGCCTGGCTGCGGCGCGTGGACTGCTCCGTCTACCCGGAGAACCTCTTCAACGCCGTCGTTCTGCACGTGCTCGGCAACACGCTCGGCCTCTCGAACTCGAACGTCTCCCAGAACGCCAACGACGTCGACCCGACCGACAACCTGGGCGGCGTGATGGTCGCGACGTTCGGGCCGGTTCCGCCCTCGGGGCTGAACAGCGACGACATCGACGGGGCCGCGTGGCTCTACACCCCCACGCCCGTCACGCCCGAGGGGCTCCAGGCGGCGTTCTACTTCCCGAACCCCTGGTACAAGGGAGAGGCCGTTCCGTTCTCCGACCGGTCGCGCGGCACGCCCACGACCTGGAGCTGGACGTTCGGCGACGGCTCGCCCGCGGCGACGACCCCCAACCCGACGCACACCTACGCCGCGGCGGGCCTCTACACGGTGTCGCTGACGGTGACCCGGACGGTGGCAGGGGTGGTGGAGACGTCGACGACGTCGCAGACCATCTCCATCCTGACCGACATCGTCCCGGTCCTGACGACGACGCCTCCCACGGTGCAGGTGGGCAGCCCGGTCACCGTGGGGCTGAGCCTGGCCAAGGGGAAGGGGAAGAGCCCCGCGCAGCTGGACTTCGACGACGGCACCGCGGCGGCGCCGACGACGACGGACGGGGTCACGTATGCCAGCACGGTCCACACCTACACCGAGCCGGGCAAGTACTACGTGCGCGCCACGGTGCAGGACCAGGACAACGCGATCGCGCCCGGGGTGACGGGACCCGAAAACTTCGCGACGGCGATCGCCGTCGTGACGGTGTACCCGGTGGCCTGCACGGCGCCCACGGTGGCGCCGGTGGTGAACCTGCCGGACACCGTGAGGCTGGGGAACAACCTCTTCATCTCCTGGACGGCAGACCCGAACCTCGACCCGCGGATCGACGAATACCAGGTGGACGTTTCCGCGATCCCCGAGTTCCCCGCCGGGTCGGTGGAGACGTTCCGCACCGCGTCGGACTACCTCCTCTACAGGGTGGTGTCGTACCCGGTGAGCACGCGGCTCTACGTGCGGGTGCGCACCGTGAAGCAGTGCGCCACCACGCTGGTGAGCCCGAATTCGAACGTGGCGAGCTCGATCGTGGTGCGGCCGCCGACGGTCGTGGTCGCGGTGACGAGTCCCGGGGCGATGTTCCATCAGCTGGGATCGTCCGCGGCGGCGCCGACGGCGGAGTACTGCTTCTTGAACCAGGAGTACTCGATCGGCGATGCGCTCCTCGCGCTCTCGCTGACGGGGACGGACGCCGGCGCGTTCACGCTCGACAAGACCTCGGTCACGATCCTGCCCGGCGAGATCGGCTGCGTGAAGGTGACGCCGAAGCCCGCGACGCTGGCGGCGGCCGGGAACAAGGCCGCCCGGCTCGTGGCGAGCTGGGGCTCGGCGCCCGAGGAGACGATCGACGTCGAGGTGTCGCTCCTCGTCTCGAGCTCTTCGCGGCCGCCCGCCTCGACGGTGATGCGCGCGGCCGCCTCGAAGCTCAACTTCGCGGCTCCGGCCGGCCAGACGCCGACCCCGGTGACGCTCACGGTGAACATCACGCCGCCCCCGCAGTCGGGGCAGACGATCGAGCTGCAGGTGCTGAGCAAGCCGGCGTGGCTCGTCGTCGACCAGCCGGCCGGCGGCCTGAAGTTCGATGCGGCCGGGCAGATCGTCCTGACGATCCGGGTCGACCGGACGCTGCGCGACTACCCCGGAGCGCCGCAGTCGGGCGACCTCGGCCTCGGGCTCGCCTTCTCCAACCCGGCCGTCACCATCTCGATTCCCGTCCTCGACATGGAGCCCTACACGGTGCAGTCCGGCCAGGCCGGGACCCGCAGCGTGCAGTTCGAGCCTCTCGGAAAGCTGGACACGCTCGACGAATCTCCCGGTTCGTTCTTCGTCGCCTCGGCGGTCGAGGCCCCGGGCCTCCAGGGAGCCTTCTTCTCCTCGGACGGCTGGCTCCGCAACAACACGAACGTCGACGACCTTCCCCTCGAGTTCTGGTACACGCCGGCCGGCAAGGACGGCACGACAGACACGGGCGTCCTCGTGGCGAGGACGGCGGTGAAGGCGAACCGGACGCTGAGGCTCTCCTCGTTCCTCACGACGGTCTTCGGCCTCACGGGCGGGTCCGGGATGGTGGAGGTGAAGAGCCGCTTCGCCGGCGCCTTCACGTTCCGCTCGCGCACGCAGTCGAGCACGGGCGGCGACCCGGCGCTCCTCTTCGGGGCGGAGATGCCCTCCGTGGCCGTCACCGACGGCGTGGACGCCTCGGGCGGCGAGGCCACCGTTCCCGGCATCGTCTCCACGAACGCGGGCCGCTCGAACCTGATCCTGGCGAACGTCACGCGCGAAGGCGCCACGGTCGAGGTGAAGGTCACGGGCGCCGACGGCACGGCCTCGGGGACGATCTCGAACCTCTACGTGCCGCCGTTCAGCCGCCAGCAGATCGACGGCGTGGCGTCGGCCGCCGGCTTCCCGAGCCTCTCTCTCGGCTCCCTCTCCATGAAGGTGACGGCGGGCTCCGGCCGGGTGGTTCCGGTGGTGTCGGTCGTCGACAACGCGTCGAACAGCTTCAGCCTCGTGAAGGGGCGCAAGGTCGGGACCGGCTCGTTCCGCGCGCTCATCGTCCCCGGCGTCGTCCGCGCGACGGGCGCCAACGACACGCGCTACCGGACGTCGCTGAACATCGCCAACGGCACGGCGGCGCCCGCGAACCTCCAGCTCGTCTACAGGTACTACGACCTCGACCTGGCCGGCAAGCCGGGCGAGGCGGTCGTCAACGTGACGATCCCGGCGTTCGGCTCGCTCCCGGCCGCGCAGGCCGACGACGTGCTGTCGGCCCTCTTCGGGCTCGACGGCCAGACGTACGGCTGGATCGCCATCGAGGGCGAGGCGCAGAAGGTGGCGGCCGCGGCGGTCGTCGCCGCGCAGGTCGACAACGCCAACGCGGCCAAGGGGCGCACGGCCGCCCAGCTCGCCGCCATCCCGTCGACGAGCCGCGAGATCACGAGCCTCGGGGCGCAGCCGATCCGCTTCGCCGGAGCCGAGAAGAGCACCGTTCGCCGGTCGAACCTCGTCATCCTCGAAACGGCCGGCGCGGCGACCACGGTTCAGGTGGTCCTGACGAACCTCTCGGGAACGGTCCTCGGCGTCAAGGACCTCGAGCTGAAGGCCTACGAGTACCGGCAGGTGAACGACCTCTTCGGCCCCGCCCTCTTCGACCTGGGCGGCGGCCCGTTTGCCGAGTCGGACATCTCGGTGCAGGTGAAATCCGGCTCCGGCCGCGTTCTCTCCTTCGTCTCGACCATCGTGAACGCCTCGCGCAACCCGGAGATCTACCTCCTCGCCCCCTCCGGCCCGTAGCCACTCACCCATCCAGACGACCAAAGGCCGCCCACCCGGGCGGCCTTTTTCATGGGATCCCGTTGGGGGTCAGGTCTACCTTCTACACTCTACGCGGGACGCGTAGAGTGTAGAAGGTAGACCTGACCCCCGGCTTATGGTGTCCTCCTGGAAAGTACGGATTCTTTCTGATCGATCCTTGACAGAAGGACACCTTCGGCAGGAACGCGGGGAAGAATGCACGCGGAGCCAAAGGGGGCTAGCTCCGTTCTTCGTGAACGCCGAGAACCGCGCCGGCCGGCGTCTCTGCCTGACGCACCTCGATCATTGACGCGCCGGGGGCTGACCCCTACCCTCGCAGGTGACGGCGCCTCGGATCCCGTTCTGCTGTCCGGGGTTGGTGTCCAGAAATCCGGGACGCCGGTCAGATTGAATTGCTGAGGGTGTCCAAGACTTTCTCCGTTCGGCCACCCAAGGGGCCGGAGGCTGCCCGGCTCGCAACGTTGTGGTTCGCAAGTAATTGACAGCAAATGATTTCCACGGCGACCCGCCTCCGCCGTCGATCCTCGTCCTCTACCACTTCCTCCCTCCGGACGACGTGGTGAGCGCGCGGATCTACGGGGAGCTGTGCGAAGGGCTCGCGGCGCGGGGCTGGAGCGTTGAGGCGCGGCCCTCGAACCGGTCGTGCTTCGAGGCCGGCGCGCGCCACACCCGGCGCGAGCTGAGAAGCGGTGTGGCGTATCGCCGCGTGAGCCGTCCCGCGTTTACGCAGGCTTCGGCCGCGGGACGCGTCGCGAACGCCCTCTGGATGACGGCCGCCTGGAGCGCGCGCGCGCTGCGACCGGGCCGCGGGCCGGACGTCGTCCTCGTCGGTACCGACCCGATCCTCTCCGTCTTCACGCTCGCCGTGTTTCGCATGTTCCGCCCTTTCACACGCCGCGCGCACTGGGCCTTCGACGTCTATCCCGACGCGGCGGTGGCGGACGGGGCGCTCTGCGCAGGTGGCCTCCCGGCGCGCCTTCTAGCGCGCGTGGCGGCAGCGGGGGTGAAGGCGGCAAACCTGGTGGCCGACATCGGCGCCTGCATGAGGGAGAGGCTCGTGGTGGCTCCCGGAGCGGTCCGCGAGACGCTCCCTCCCTGGGCCCTCGTGGAGCCCGCGGCGCCGCTCGAGGCCGACCCCCGGGAGCGCCGGCTGCTCTTCGGCGACGCGCGGCTCGGCATCCTCTACTCCGGGAGCTTCGGCCGGGCCCACTCGTTCGACGAGCTCCTCGCGCTCGCGCGCCGGCTCCGCGGCACGGGGATCAGGTTCGCGTTCTCGGTGCGCGGGAACCGGGAGACCGAGCTGCGCGAGGCCGTCACCGCGGAAGACGGGAACGTCTCGTTCGCGCCGTTCGTCGAGGAGGGCGCCCTGGCGCGACGCCTCGGCGCGGCCGACGTCCACGTTGTGTCTCTGAGGCCCGCGTGGACGGGCACCGTCGTCCCCTCGAAGTTTCAGGCCGCGCTCGCCGCGGGCCGCCCGGTGCTCTTCGCCGGCAGCCCCGAGGCCTCGCCGGCGCGGTGGATCGCCGAGCTGGGCCTGGGCTTCACGCTGACGCCGGACCCCGCGTCCATCGAGGCGGCGGCGGCGGCGCTCCTGCGTCTCGCGGACGATCCGGCCGGGCGGACCGCCCTGAACGCGCGCTGCCACGCCGCGTATACCGCGCGGTTCTCCCGAGAGAGAACGATAACGGCGTGGGACACCGCGCTCCGCGGGCTGCTGGCCGCGGGAGCGAGCCGATGAAGCCCGTCCTCCTCGCCCTGCCCCTCCTCGCAGCTGCCGGGCTCTCGCTGGCGCTCACACCGCTGGCGAAGCGGCTCGCGATGAAGGTGGGGGCGATGGACCTGCCGAACGCGCGGAAGGTCCACAAGGTGCCTGTTCCGCGGCTCGGAGGCGTGGCGGTCGTCGCGGCCTTCGCTCTCGTCAGCGCCGCGATGCTCGCCGGCATCCTGCCGGTGCCGCGGCTTCCCCAGGCGGAATTCATCCGGACGCTGGCCCTCGGCCTCCTGCCGGTGTTCGCGGTCTCGCTCGTGGACGACATCCGGCCGCAACGGGCGTTCGTCCGCCTCGCGGCGCAGGCCGCCGGCGCGGCCTTCGTCGTCGCGAACGGCTTCGTCCTCAACCCGTCGATCCACCTCTTCGGGACGGAGATCGAGATCGGCCTTCTCGCCGCGCCGCTCTCCTTTCTGTGGATCCTCGGCGTGACGAACGCCTTCAACCTCATCGACGGCCTCGACGGGCTCTCCGCGGGCCTCGCGCTGATCTCCGCCTTCAGCCTGGTCGGGGTCTTCCTCCTGGCCGACCGGATCGAGGTGGCCGTCATTCCGCTCGCCCTCGCCGGGGCGCTCCTCGGGTTCCTCCGCTACAACCTCTACCCGGCCTCGATCTTCCTCGGAGACTCGGGGGCCTGCTCGATCGGCTTCGTCCTCGCATGCCTCTGCCTGAAGGGGAACGCCCTTCTCTCCGCGGGGCTCGCGGTGCTCATCCCGGTCCTCATCGTCGGCGTCCCGATCGCCGACACGGTTCTCTCCATCCTCCGCCGCGTCGTGAACCGGATCGAGGACCCGACGAGGAAGGGCGTGATGGAGGCCGACAGGGGGCACATCCACCACCGGCTGCTCGGGCTCGGTTTGAACCAGCGACGGGCCGTATTCCTCCTCCACGGGGTCGCCCTGGCGTGTGCGCTCCTGGCCCTCGGGTCGCTCTTCCTCTCGGAGCGCAGCGCGGCCATGTTCCTCGTGGCGCTCCTCGGCGCGGCATTCATCGGCATCTCGCGCCTCGGGTACGACGAGCTCTCCTTCGTGCGCCGGGGCACGGTCCTGAAGATCTACGACATTCCCGCACTGAAGTCGGGGTTCTTCATCGTGTTTGCCGACCTCCTGATGGCGGTGGCGGCGCTCTACCTGGCCATCGGGCTGAAGTGGGACGACTGGGAGCTGAAGACGTACGGCAGCCTCGCGCGCGAGATGGGCGCCGTCGTCCCGATCCTCGTCGTCCTCGCGTTCTTCCTGTTCGGCCTCTACAGGCGGCGGTGGCGGCACGCGACGGTGGAGGACCTGGCCCGGCCCTCCGGAGCGGTCCTGCTGACGGGCGCCGGCGCGATGCTCGTGGACTCCTTCGCGTTCGGCGCCCGCACTCCGGCGTCTTTCTTCGTCCTCTTCACGACCCTCCTCCTGCTCCTGGCCAACAGCAGCCGCAGCTCGTACCGGCTCCTGGCCTGGATGAAGGGGCGCGCGGCGGAGGCGGGCGCGCGCGTCCTCCTCTACGGGGCGGGGCGTCGCGGTTCGATGGCCATCCGCGAGCTGCAGGGCCTGCCCAACATCCCCCTCTTTCCCGTCGGCTTCGTCGACGACGACCCGGAAAAGCAGGGCCGCTTCCTGAACGGCCTTCCCGTGCTCGGCACCCTCGAAGACCTCGACGCGCTCATCGCGAAGCACGGCGTGGGAGGGGTGATCGTCACCACGCCGCGGATCCCGCGCGCGTCCGTCCTGCGCGTGGAGGACGTCTGCGCGGAGAACGACGCGGCATTCCTGCAGTTCAACGTGTCGTTCGACGGGACGCTCATCGCCCGGAGGGACGACGAGGCCGCGCCGGCCGCCGAGGCACGGACAGAGGACGAAGTCATCGGTCCCCAGGAGGCAACGAGATGAAGCGGTTCGCAGCCCTGTTGGTACTTCTCTTCTCCGCCTTCGCCGCGGCGCAGCCCGCGTCGGCACAGGGGGGACACGCGCTCGGGGTGAAGGCCGGCTGGGGGAGCCCGAGCCCGACGGCGTCCGACAGCGTGTTCACCGTGGAGAGCACGGAAGGCTCGGGCGGCTTCGTCGCCGGCGTCTCCTGGGAGGGCGGGCTCTGGAAGGGCTGGAGCCTGGAGGGCGAGGTGCTCTACGTGAGCCGCGAGGTCACCGTAGGCTACTCCGGGGTGCTGCCGGGTGTCGCGACCACGACCGTCGTTTACGACATCGAGACGCTCGAGGTCCCCTTCCACGCCAAATACTCCTTCTCCTCCGGGGCGACGCGGCCCTACCTCCTCGGAGGCTGGGTGACGGCGATCCCGCTCTCCGTCGAGCAGACGGGAACCCTCTTCGGCCCCTCGGACACCGCGAAGGTCAAGTACAACTTCGACGGCGTCTGGCTCGCGCTGGAGGTGGGTGCGGGGCTCGAGCAGAAGCTGGGCAGCGACCTCGGGCTCGGGGTCGACGTGAGGTACGTCTACGGACTGAACAACGTGAGCGACGTGGAGGGCGAGAGCCTGAAGATGCGGGACCTGCGGATCATCGCGGCGCTGAAGTTCAGGCTGTAGTGCGCGTTCTCGTCACGGGAGGCGCGGGCTTCATCGGCGCCGCGGTCTGCGAGAGGCTCCTCGCCAGGGGCGACTCCGTCGTCTGCGTCGACAACCTGAACGACGCCTACGACGTCCGCCTGAAGGAGTGGCGCCTCGCGAGGCTCACCGGCCGGCCGGGCTTCACCTTCGCGCGCGTGGACGTCGCCGACGCCGAGGCCGTGCACGGCGTGTTCGAGGCCGCGCGCAGCGGCGGCGGGTTCGGCGCGGTGGTGAATCTCGCGGCCCGGGCGGGCATCCGCCCCTCGCTCGAGATCCCCCGGGCCTACTACGAGACGAACGTCCTCGGCACCCTCGCGCTCCTCGAGGCGTGCCGCTCCCACGACGTGCCCCGCTTCGTCCTCGCCTCTTCGTCCTCGGTCTACGGCGACTCCCCCCGCATTCCCTTTCGCGAGGACGACCCGCCCGGCCGGCTCCTCTCTCCCTACGCGGCGTCGAAGCAGGCCGCCGAGGAGCTCTGCCGCGTCTACGAGCGGCTGCACGGAATCCGGTCCACGATCCTGCGCTACTTCACCGTCTTCGGCCCCGCCGGACGCCCCGACATGAGCCCCTTCCGCTTCGTCCAGTGGGCGGTCGAAGGCCGGCCCATCCGCGTCTTCGGCGACGGCACGCAGACCCGCGACTTCACCTACGTGGACGACATCGCCGACGGAACCCTCGCCGCCCTCGACCGCGGCGCCGAAGGCCCCTACAACCTCGGCAACGACCACCCCGTGCGCCTCCTCGACTTCATCGCCCTCGTCGAGAAGGCCGTGGGCCGCAAGGTGATCGTCGAGCACCTCCCCCCGAGCCCCGCGGACGTGCCGGCGACCTGGGCGGACATCTCGCGGGCGCGGACGGAGCTGGGCTGGGCACCGCGGGTCTCCTGCGCGGAGGGCGTGGGGCGGATCGTGGAGTGGTACCGGGAGAACCGCGGGTGGGCGGCGGGAGTGGGGACGGGGTGAGGGAGGAGTCCTCGAGTGCGTCGGGCGGGGTGAGTCCGTTCGACCTCAAGACGCGTCGTCTGGAGGGAGAGCTCACTCTCGGTGTCGTACTCATCGCTGTCTGTCTTCATGGTTACGAGGCTTTCTGGAGCCCTTCTTCGGGCCCTGACAAGCTCGGCCAGCTCTCGGCCGCTGCCGCACTGCTGAATGGCGAGGGGTACGCGATAGCTTGGTGGAACCCGGCCACAGGCGGGCTGGAGCATGCAGCACTCAATACCTCGCCTCCTCTTTACAGCCTCTTGGTTGCCGGCCTCGTCGGTGCAGGTCTGCCCCCCGTCGACACCGCGTTCTTGCTGGATGCGGCAGCGGTGGCTCTGTTTCTGTTCAGCTGGGCGATCCTGCTGCGCCGGATCGCAAGGACAGGAACTGGAGTGAATCCACTAGCGGTCATGATCCTCTGGCTTGCCGGCGCGAGCCCAGTCGCGGCTGCGATCGTGAACCCCAGCTGCATCCTCGCCCTCGCGCTGTTCAGCGCGTCCCTGGCCATGGTCGTCACCGAGACGGCCGCGCAGACCGGGGCCGGGGCTCTGGCCCGGGGTGCGACGGGCGGACTCCTGATGGCTGGAGCGTGTCTCACCCGATACGCCTACGTTCCGCTTGCAGTGGTGGCGCCTTTCGCCCTGCTGTTTCGGAACGGAAGGCGTCGTCCAGGCGTGTGGTGGATGGCGATTCTCTACGTGGCGATTCCCGCGGTGACCCTGTTTCCGTGGTTACAACGGAACCAGGAGAGAACGGGGAGCCCGACGTTCTTGAAAGCGAATCTGCCAGAGCCCTTCGACCTCGGGAAGCTAAAGCGTTCCTATCCGTTTCCCGTCGCGGCGCTGAATCTGGATTCACCCTTGAGCCGACCCATCCTGGCCCTGACGGCAGGACGCGGTGGCCGGAGAGTGGCCATGTGGGTACTCGCTGGCCTCGTCTCCGTGGCCTGTCTCGCCGGGCTCCGACGTATGCGGCAAGCAAGGCAAGGGGTCGCGGCGGACGGCAGTGCGAGCCGCCTGTTGGCCGAGATCGGCCTGGCGACGATGGTCCTGACGGTAACGATGCTCGTCACCCTGACCCTTCGCGAGCCGTATCAGTACTTCGAGGGCCCGGACAGACCATGGACCTACGTCGCAGAGATCCGGTACTACGCGCCCGTCCTTCCTTTCGTGGTCACGAGCTTCTTTGTGTGGCTTCATTCGGCTCTCACCGGAAGCCGCGGAACCCGATCGGTTGGACTCGCGACGGTGGCGGCGCTTGCGGGAATAGGTGTCATCACGGCGCTGCAGAGAATCGACCGCGTCCACTCGGACCAGGCGTCGGCACTGCGTCGGGATCTTGCCGTGGTCGGAAACGCACTTGAGCGCGGCAGCGATCTCGAGGAGCCCGTGGTGGCGTCCTCTGCACGTGATGCGCAGCTGATACAGCAGAACATGCGCACTCCGGTTCGTTTGGCCCCTCAGGGGGACGCAGGTCGCGGGGCGCTGCTCTCCCTCAGAGTCTCGTCAGCGGCAGCAGCTGACTGGAACCGCGGATGGGTTTCGGCAGGAATGCCAGGTGTCGAGGCATGGGAGAGGATCGGAGGGACTTCGTCGGTGGCTGTCCTGAGGCGCGTACCGAGCGAGAGGCGATGACACGAGAGTACGGCGATCGTTCAGCCGAGGTCTGGATCGTCATCCCGGCCTACAACGAGGCTACCAGGATCGAAGTCGTCCTGGCGGAGCTGCTACTTTCGTGGAAACGCATCGTCGTCATCGACGACGGCTCCTCAGATGAGACCGCGCGGATCGCCAGCATGTACCCGGTGTGGCTGCTCCGGCACGGAACGAACCTCGGGCAGGGGGCCGCGATACAGACGGGCATCGAGTTCGCGCTCGCGCGCGGTGCTCGATACATCGTCACCTTCGATGCCGATGGCCAGCACGACCCGGCCGACGTCGGTCGCCTCCTCACCAGGCTCGAGGCCAGGAATCTCGACTTCGTCCTCGGGTCGAGATTTCTCGGCGCGACGGAGGGGATGCCTCTGACGCGGGCGCTCACCCTGAGAGTCGGAGTGCTGTTCACGCGGCTCCTGTCCGGTGTACGGCTAACGGATGCTCACAACGGGCTCCGGGCGATGACGGCCAGGGGGGCCGCGACCCTGCAGCTCGTACAGAACGGAATGGAGCACGCCAGCGAGATCGTCGACCGGATCAGCACGTCAGGTCTCCCGTTTGCCGAAGCGGGGGTCACGGTGAGGTACACGCCAGAGACGCTCGAGAAGGGCCAGCGGTCAGGCGCTGCGCTCGGTCTCGCCGCGAGACTCCTGATCGAGAAGCTCCTTCGATGAACCTCTTCCAGATCGTCTTCGTGCCCCTATTCGCCGTGACGGCCGTTCTCGGCCTGGTCCGGGTCATGAGGACGCGCGGCAGGACTCGCCTGAATGCGGCTGTCCTGACGCTCGGGGCGCTCGGAGGGGTCGTGGTGGTTTCGATCCCTCAGCTCTCCACGACTTTGAGCCGCCAGTTCGGGATCGGCCGAGGCGCCGATTTCGTCGTCTATGTCGGCCTCACCGTCATTCTCTACTCCCTGATCTGGCTGTACCGGAGAGTCGGCCGCCTGGAGACGCAACTCACTCGGCTCATTCGTACGCACGCCATCGAGAGGGCCACGTGGCAGGAGGGTGGGGCGGAGGGCAGGGATGAGGCCCGTCCATAGTGCCGCTCGGCGGTCGGATGACCGCTCTTCGAGCTACGGTTGCGTGGCGTGCGGCGGCCGGATCGAAGACCGATTCATGAAGTGGGGGTACCCGATCGCGTTCTGCGAAGGATGCGGAACAGGCACGACGCGGCTCGAGGGGCGCTTCAGCGCTTCTCGCCTCTATGACTGCGGGTACTTCGAAGGGGAGCGCCGGGACGGCTATTCTGGATACGGAGCGACGGAAGCAGTCCTTCGAAAGGGATTTCGCCGGACCGTCCGTGAGTTGCTGAAGCTGCTGCCGGCCGGCGGTCGCCTTCTCGAGATCGGGTGCGCGTACGGATTCTTCCTCCTTGAGGCGAGCAGCCGGTTCGACGTGTTGGGACTCGAGATTTCCGACGGAGCGGTGCGGGAAGCCAATGACCGGGGTCTTCTGGTCCTTCCCGAGGATGACGAGGCCACGACGCTCCGTCGCATTGCAAAGGAGGCGGTCAATCGGTTCGATGCCGTCGTGATGTTGGACGTTATCGAGCACCTCTCACGCCCTCGCGAGACGCTCCGACTGGTGGCCGAAGTCCTGCGACCTGGTGGCGTGCTACTGCTCACAACGGGAGATGCCGGGTCGTTCTTGGCACGGGCGTTTGGGCGGCACTGGAGGCTGATGACGCCGCCGCAGCACCTCTATTTCTTCACGGGGCGTGGCTTGAATCGGCTCCTGTCGGAGGAGGGATTCGCCGTCCTGAGCACACGCCGGCCGTGGAAGACGGTTCCGGCCGGCCTCGCCGTCTTTCAGATCCTTCGGAGCATCACGCGGAGGCCATGGGCTCCGAAGTGGCTGAGCCGGGTCGGAGTGCCGGTGAACCTCTGGGATACGGTGGAGGTCGTCGCGATCAGGGGCGGCATTTCGGAGCCCGGAGTCGACTAGGAAGCAGGGTAAAGGCTCCATGTGCGGGATCTTCGGGGCGGTCGGAAGGCCCGGGTGGGTATCGGGCCAGAGGCTCGATCGCGCCATCGATTCGATGGCGCACCGCGGGCCGGACGGTACTGGCACGTGGCGAAGCCCCTCGCTCGACGCGCCGGGCGGAGGCTCTGAGCCGGCGTGTGCCCTCGGCCACACGCGCCTCTCGATCATCGATCTCTCGGACGCGGGCCGGCAGCCGATGTCGACGGCGGACGGGCGCCACACGCTCGTCTACAACGGGGAGGTCTACAACTTTGTCGAGATCCGGAAGGAACTCGAAACGCTCGGAGAGACACTCCGATCGTCTGGAGACAGTGAAGTTGTCCTGAAGGCGCTGGTCCGCTGGGGGCCGGCTGCCGTGGAACGCTTTCGCGGGATGTTCGCCCTCGGCCTCTGGGACGAACACGAGCGGACTCTTCTCCTCGCGCGAGACCGGCTCGGAGTCAAGCCGCTGTACGTAACCACCGGGCCGGAAGGGCTCGCGTTCGCGTCGGAGGTGCGTACGCTTCTCGCTGCGGGAGCGGCCAGCCGCGTCCTCTCTCCGCGAGGCCTTCTGGGGTACATGCGGTTCGGGTCGGTGCAGGAGCCGGACACGCTGATCGCGGGTGTCCGTTCTCTAGAGCCGGGCTCGACGCTCGTCTACGACGGACGTGAGGGGCGTGAACGGAGATACTGGAGCCTTCCCGAAGGTCGAGCGAAGGAGGTCCCGCGGCCGGAAGCGGTTGCCGAGATCCGGCGTCTCCTCCATGAGTCCGTCCGGCTCCGTCTTGTTTCAGACGTACCCTTCGGAATCTTCCTTTCGGGCGGTGGAGACAGCTCAGCCCTCGCGGCCATCGCCTCGGCGGAGGCGAGCAGGCCTGTCCACACGTTCACCGTCACCTTTGACGAGACGGTACTCTCCGAGGAGAAGCAGGCCGCGGAGATCGCATCCCGATTCGGGTGCGTGCACCACTCGGTCCGCGTTACGGGAGAAGATGCCGGGCGAGATCTGCCGGAGGCGCTTCACGCACAGGATCAGCCGTCGGGCGATGGCCTCAACACGTGGCTCGTCTCCCGCGCGGCCCATCGGGAGGGTCTCTCCATGGCCCTCTCCGGGCTCGGCGGCGACGAGGTGTTCGCGGGCTACCCGAGCTTCCGGAGCGTCGGCCGGATACTGAGATTCTCGGGAGCGGCGGCAGCAGTGCCTTCGGGGTTCCTCGACGTACTTGCGAAGGGCGCGGCCGGGCCGGGCGCTTCGAACCGCTTCCGGAAGGGCGTGGCGATCGCCCAGGCGAAGGGGAACTCAGAAGCCGTATTCGGAACCTTTCGCTACCACTACACTGAAGCGGAGATGGAGCGCCTGATGCCGGGACCCGCCTTCCGGCGAATCGTCGCCGACTCGGCTACGAACGGACTTCCGGCTGGAGCATCGAACCCAATTCCAGTGGACGATGCCGTCAACGCGCTCTCACGGTTCGAGCTCTCGCACTACCTGCGGAACAGGCTCCTCCGCGACACCGACTCCATGTCGATGTCCAGCTCGTTGGAGGTGCGCGTCCCGTTCCTCGACCACCAGCTGGTGGAGTTCGGCCTGTCTCTTCCCGGTGAGTCGAAGCTGGACCGGATCGTCAACAAGCCGCTCCTCTTTGACGCCGTGCCCGAGCTGCCGCGCGAAGTCGGGACGAGGCCGAAGATGGGCTTCGTCCTTCCGCTACAAGAGTGGTTCCGCGGGTCGATGAAAGCAGCGATGGAGGACATCCTCCTCGGCCTTCCAGGCGCATCGGCAGGTCTGTTGAGGCGGAAGTCGACGACCGAGGCCTGGCATGCGTTCCTCCGGGGCGACGGGACCGTCAGCGCGACGCGCGTCTTCACTCTCGCCTCGCTCGCCGCGTGGACGGCCGAGCACGACCTCATACTGCCGTGGTGATGAGTTGAAGAACGTCCTCCTCCTGTTGCCTGGCGCCTTCTCAGGAGTCGGCGGAATCGAGATGTACAACCGGCAGATCGTCCTGGCGTTTCTCGAGCTTGGCCAGGAACTGGGCTTCTCGGTAACGACGCTCATCCGGAATGACCGGTCGGCGGACGTGGACGACAGGTACATCCCGCGCGGCGCGGCTTCGCCGATCGGCTTTGGCCGGCGGGGGTTCATCTTCGGAGCGGCGGCGCTCCGGAGCGTGATTCGGGAGAAGCCGGACCTGATCGTTCTGGGCCACGTTCACTTCGCCCGAATCGCTCGCCTTATCAAGGCCCTCTCGCCTTCCTCGCGTCTCTGGTGCCTGGTCTACGGTATCGAGGTGTGGCATCCGTTGAGGGCGTCGGTCCGAAAAGGCCTCGCGCTGGTGGAGAAGGTGCTCTCCATCAGCGACTACAGCCGCCGGGAGCTGGCGAAGAACGGCGGCGTGGCGCTGGACCGGATCGGGCTCCTTCCTTGCGCGCTCGACCCGGTATGGCAGGCGCAGTACTCCCCTCGTCCGGATGACGCGCCCTCCAGACCCGGTCCTCCGACGCTCCTGACGGTTGCGCGTCTCGCGGCGTCGGAGCGCTATAAGGGCGTGGACTCCGTCCTCCGCGCCTTGCGAGAGGTGCTGAAGGCGGTCCCCAGCCTCCGCTACGACATCGTGGGCGACGGTGACGATAGACCCCGGCTGGAGGCGCTCGCGCGAGAGCTCGGCGTCTCGCAACACGTGCGATTTCGCGGACGCCTCTTCCCGGATGAGCTGGCAGCCGCCTACAGGGACTGCACGCTCTTCGTTATGCCCTCGAGCCACGAAGGGTTCGGAATCGTCTTCCTCGAGGCAGCGTTGTTTCGGAAGGCATCGATCGGCGGCAAGCACGGAGGGACGCCGGAGGTCGTGGAGGATGGGGTGACGGGGTGCCTGGTGGAGCGGGAGGACGTGCTGGGCTTGTCCAGGGTCCTGGGTCGGCTCCTCTCAAGCGATGATGAACGCGCCCCGATGGAAAGCGCGGCGCGAAGGCGGCTTCTCGAGCGATTCACCTATGTCTCCCTTCGGGACTCGATGAAGGCGCAGCTCGGCGACCGGGGTTTGCAGGTAGGAGAGAGAGCCGCAGCATGAATCGAATCGACGAGTCGGAAGATGGTGTCACCGTCATCCGGCCCTCTTCCGGATGGTTCAACCTGCATCTTGACCAGCTCTGGAGATACCGCGACCTCGTCGTTCTCTTCGTGCGGCGAGACTTCGTTTCGGTCTACAAGCAGACGATCCTCGGTCCTCTCTGGTTCCTCCTGCAACCGCTACTGACGACGGTAATGTTCACCTTGGTGTTCGGCCGACTCGCCGGCATCCCGACCGACGGTGTCCCACCATTTCTCTTCTACATGGCCGGGGTCCTTCCGTGGAACTTCTTCGCGGGAAGTCTCAACCAGACTTCGAGCACCTTCGTGGCAAACGCGAACCTGTTCGGGAAAGTCTGGTTCCCTCGCCTCACGGTTCCCATTGCAGCGGTTACAAACAACCTGCTGACGTTCACAATTCAGCTCGTCCTCTTCGCCGCGTGCTACGTGTTCTTCCTCGTGCGCGGAGTGCCCGTTGCACCGACGTTGGCTCTCCTCGCTGTCCCGCTTCTCGTCCTCCAGCTCGCAGCGCTTGGGCTCGGCTGCGGCATCATCGTGTCCTCTCTCACGACGAGGTACCGGGACCTCGTTCACCTCGTGGCGTTCGGCATACAGCTCTGGATGTTCGCCACCCCAGTGGTCTACCCGAGCTCGAGGATTCCGGCGCGCTGGAGCTGGGTCGTCACCGTCAATCCGATGGCTCCTGTGATTGAGCAGTTCAGGCACGCCACACTCGGCACTCCCGCGGTCGGGCCAGGCGCCATGCTGGTGAGCGCCTCGGCGACGCTGGTTCTCGTGCTCGTCGGCCTCGTCCTCTTCAGCCGGGTCGAAAAGAGCTTCGTGGATACGGTATGAGCGGGCCGGTCATCCAGGTCGAGGGTCTCTCGAAGAGATATCGACTTGGTACCCTGAGCCATCAGTCTCTCCGGAAGGACATTCAGAGCGGATGGGCTCGGTTTCGGGGAAAGGACGATCCCAACTCCTGCGTGGTCGGTCAGAGAGGTGCCGGGTTGGACTCGGAAGAGGTCCTCTGGGCGCTGAAGGACGTTTCCTTCGAGGTCAACCAGGGCGACGTCGTCGGTATCGTTGGAAGAAACGGAGCCGGAAAGAGCACCCTTCTCAAGATCCTTTCGAGAGTGACGACCCCGACCGAGGGACTCGCGCGCCTCAGAGGGCACGTCGCGAGCCTTCTCGAAGTGGGCACGGGCTTCCATCCGGAGCTCACCGGGCGCGAGAACATCTTTCTCAACGGCGCGATCCTGGGCATGAGGCGTGGGGAGATCGAGCGGAAGCTCGACGAGATCATCGCGTTCGCCGAGGTGGACAGGTTCGTAGACACGCCCGTGAAGCGCTATTCCTCAGGTATGTACGTGCGACTCGCCTTCGCTGTGGCCGCGCATCTCGATCCCGAGATTCTCATCGTGGACGAGGTCCTGGCTGTCGGCGATATTCAGTTCCAGCGGAAATGCCTCGGAAAGATGGGGAGCGTCGCGAAGGCCGGCCGGACCGTTCTCTTCGTGAGCCACAACCTGGGCGCGGTGCGGAGCCTTTGCTCCCGAGCTCTTCTCTTCGAGCGCGGACGCCTGACCTTCGATGGCGCCGTCGAGGAGGGGGTGGCGCTCTACGAGCAGACCTTCAGCGGAGGGCAGGGGATTGCTCCGGACGCCCGATTCACGGGGCCCTTACAGAACGATATTCACGTGGACCGGCTCACCTGCGTGCAATCGGGCAAGCCGGTGTCCGTGCTCGATCCGCTGGTCCCGTTCCGGATTGAGCTGCAGGGAGTTGCCAAGAGGTCCTTTCAGGTGCTCGACCTCAACCTCGGCGTATTCCACGACGGCATCTATCTGACTACCTGCTTCGACGCACCGCCGGAAGTGGCCCTGGCGCAGGGGACCTTCTGCTCGACGTTCGACTTCCCGGCGAACGTATTCCTGCCCGGTCGCTACACGATAGCCGTTGGTGCAAGTGCCTCGATAGGAGAGTGGACCTGGGCGCCGGATGTCGCCGCCCTCGAGTTCGCAGACAAAGGCATAGAGCTCGGAGTCGATCGCAGGCGGGGTGTGATCGTCATTCCGTATGCGGCTGAGCGACGACAGTAGACCAGCCGGCAGGCGGTGACGAATGTGTCGATCCCGGAAACGAGAATCGAGAATGCCAGCGGAAGGGGGCGGCCGGTGCGGATCCTGATTACTGGAGGGGCGGGGTTTGTCGGAAGCGCGCTGGCGCGGCACTTCAGAAGTTTCGCCGGGGAGACTTCGGTCGTCGTTCTCGACAATCTCCGTCGCAGGGGTTCCGAGCTCAACCTCGCGGAGCTACAGGCGAGGGGCGTCGTTTTCGTCCACGGCGACGTGCGCAACCCGGCGGACCTTGAGAGCCTCGAGGGTTCGTTCGATGTCCTGATCGAAGCGTCGGCAGAGCCGAGCGTCCTCGCGGGCCTCGAGGAGTCGCCGCGATACGTCCTCGATACGAACCTTTTCGGTGCTGCGAACTGCCTCGAGTTCGCGCGGAAGCGCTGCGGTGGCCTCGTCTTCCTTTCCACCTCGCGGGTGTACTCGATCGGGCCGCTGAGAGCGATACCGCTGGTAGAGGAGCCGACGCGCTTCGAGTTGGCAGGAGATGCCAGCGGAATTCCTGGTCTGGCGTGGACGGGCGTCGCGGAGGGCTTTCCCTGCGCTGACTACCGCTCCTTCTATGGTGCCTCGAAGCTCGCGGCCGAGCTCCTCTGCCAGGAGTACTCGGCGCAGGCCGGCCTGCCCGTGGTCATCAATCGTTGCGGCGTCATTGCCGGTCCAGGTCAGCTCGGGAGAACGGACCAGGGGATCTTCACCCTCTGGGTGGCGCGCCATTGGTACGGTCGCTCGCTGAGGTACACAGGGTTTGGCGGGAAGGGCCTCCAGGTGCGTGACCTGCTCCACCCCGACGATCTCTGCGATCTGGTACGGCGACAGATCGAGTCGTGGCCGGTGGTCTCGGGTAAGACGTTCAACGTCGGGGGCGGGCGGAACGGTTCTGTGTCTCTTCGGGAGTTCACGTCGGTATGCCGCGAAGCAACGGGGCGCGAGGTGCCCATCGCTGAGGAGGCGGCAACGAGTCCCGTAGACGTGCCCTGGTACGTCTCCGACAACACGCGGGTAACGGCCGCACTGGGATGGGCGCCTGCCCACGGCCCTGCCAGGATCGCGAATGACATCGCGGAGTGGGTCAGAACCAACGAGAAACGCCTGGCCGGAGTTCTCGCGTAGGTACGCGGACAGAACGAGGGGAACCGCTATGAGCGTCGTCATCGTGACGGGATCGTCCGGGCTCATCGGGAGCGAGACGGTTCGCTGTTTCCACGACCAAGGCTTCGACGTCGTAGGCATCGACAACGATATGCGTGCCTACTTCTTCGGACAGGAGGCCTCGGTCGAGTGGAGCACGAAGCGGCTCGTAGCTTCCCTACCGAGATTCCGGCACGAAGCCATCGACATCAGGGACGTAGCCGCCGTCGAAGCACTCTTCGGGAGGTATGGAAGGGACATCGTGCTGGTGGTCCACTGCGCGGCCCAGCCGAGCCACGACTGGGCTGCGCGGGAGCCGGCGACTGACTTCTCGATCAACGCTTCGGGCACTCTCGTCCTCCTCGAGGCGACGAGGAAGCTCGCACCGGAGGCGGTGTTCATCTTCACGTCGACGAACAAGGTTTACGGGGACACGCCGAACGGACTCCCCATAGTGGAACAGGAACGGCGCTGGGAACTCGAGCCGTCACACCCGTGGGCCGAGCACGGCATTGACGAGTCGATGAGCATCGACCAGACGAAGCACAGCGTGTTCGGCGCGAGCAAGGTGGCTGCGGACGTTATGGTTCAGGAGTACGGCAGGTACTTCGGCCTCAAGACCGGGGTGTTCCGAGGAGGTTGCCTGACGGGCCCTGCGCACTCCGGGGCGGAACTCCACGGGTTCCTCGCCTACCTGGTTCGATGCGCGGTGACGCGGCGGCCCTACACGATCTTCGGCTACAAGGGGAAGCAGGTCCGCGACAACATCCACTCCACCGATCTCGTGCAGTGTCTCTGGCACTTCTTCGGGCAACCCAGGCCCGGTGCGGTCTACAACATGGGCGGGTCGCGCCACAGCAGCTGCTCTGTCCTCGAGGCCATCGACCTGATCGCTGAGTTGGGCGGAGGCGAAGTGGACTACCGGGTCACAGACGCAGCCCGCTCTGGAGACCACATCTGGTGGATCAGCGACGTCCGCAGGTTTCAGCAGGACTTCCCCGGATGGTCGTACACGTACGACCTTCGCACGACGCTGAAGGAGATGATCGACGCTGCGGCGGAGCGCTACGGGCGAGGTGGAGGAGGAGTTTGAAGGCCGATCTCTTCGTCGGCGTGACGACGTGGGAGAGCGAGCTCTTTCTCGAGCACTGCCTGCGCTCGGTGCGGCGCTGCACGGAGGGAGTGAAGCTGCGAGTCGGCGTCGTCGACAACGTCTCCAGCGACAGATCCGTCGAGATCGCGCATGACCTAGGAGCGGAGGTGCACGTCGAGAGGTGCAGCCAGGCGATCGCCCTGAACCGGCTGCTCGCGATGTCGGAAGCTCGCCACACGCTCCTCATTCACTCAGATGTCGTCCTGCTCTCGCCGACATGGTACCCGACGTGCAGCCGCCATCTCGCGGGGAACGTGGCCCTCGTGGCGCCCGAGGACGTGGGCTGCGGACCGCTCTCGAGGCCCTACGGCGCCGGGATGCCCGAGAGCTGCTTCTTGCTCTTCGACACGCCGAAGGCCCGAGAAGCCAGGACACTCACGTGGGTGAAGCGGCGGGGAATTCCCTTCCCCGAGCGGAGGCTCGATCTCGACCACTACTACGTCACCCACGATCTGCCGGACGCGCTTGGCCGCCGCGGCTTTGCGTGGAAGGCGATGAGGGTGCATGCGTCGCCGAAGGACGCCTCGGCGGCCTACGAGCCGCCCTTCACCCCGGAGTACTGGTCCGAGGAGCTCTCCTTCCTGCGATACGCGATGGGGAACTTCTACAGCCTCGACGGCGAGATCACTCATTACCACAACTGGTTCGATCGGGTTTCGAAGGCCGTTCCCCCCGACTCGCTGGAGACGACGGACGGGGACGGCCGCGGCCTTCCTCTCGCGTTCCTGAGCCAGGGGACCAGGCGGTTCCTCGAGGACCTCGAGGCCGGCGCAGTCGTCCTGCCCTCTCCGGACGAGCCGGCTCGAACACCGGTGCAGACGCCCCGGCACGCTCCCGACCTCACGCGTCCATTCGGGTCGGTCGCCGGGAGCCGATGAAGAAGGTCCTCCTCTATTCGCCGGACGTCATCGGGCATCCGCGGGTCTACTGCAGGGTTATTGCGGATGCCCTTGACGGCGAGGAGTGCGAAGTCATCGTGGCGATGGGGTTCACTGACGAAGTGGGCCTGGAGCATTCGCCCGACCTCCATCCGCTTGTCGGGAGACCCGGGGTGAGGCTCGTCGAGTCTCGGACCTTCTCCCGGAGCGGAGCCCCACACCTCACGGCGGAAGAGCTCGTTGCACTCCAGTACGAGCTCATGATCGAGACGACCCTCTTTATCGAGGCGGACAAGTCGAACCACGAGTTCCGCCGGATCGCGGCAGGAGATGCGCCGCGCCTTCGAGGCCAGAACCTCGGCATCTTCGCCAACACGGCGGAGTGGTACCCAGGAGAGGACTCGCAAACGGGAGAGCGCAAGGGGCTTCTCGCACCCACGCTGAGGACGACCCTCGGCAACCTGAAGAGAGCTGTCTTCGACCAGCGCCGGTCTGCGAAATACTTCTACGAGAAGGTCATCATCGGGGAGCGCGTGCTCGACGAGGTCCTCGTGAAGGACGAGCGGCTCGCGGACTGGCGCGGCCGGCCGGTGCACTGGATGCCTGAGATCTCGCGGCCGGTTCCGGTGCCGGAAACGACCGATGAGGCCGCCGAGTTCGAGCAGAGGAAGGAAGAGCTTGGCGCCTTCCTCTCGCGCAACGAGGGGCGGGAGCCCGTTCTCTACTTCGGCGACGGCGCGTACTACAAAGGCTACGACCTCTTTCTGCAGTTCTTGGAATCGAATCCGTCGTTCTGCGGCCTCCACCCTGGGCGGCCCTGCGACGAGAGGCAGCGAGCCTGGTTCAAGTTCGACACGGATGCCCTCCGCTTACGGCTCGCGAAGGAAGGCCGGCTCTACGAGACGGGCCGGTACGTGCATACCCAGCGTCTGAAGGAGCTCTTCTTTGGTGCCGTCCGTCTTTACATGACGACGCACCGGCTCACGCTCTCGAGTTCGACCGTTATCCAGGCGCTCGAGCTGGGGAAGCCGATTCTCGTTCCGGACCGGGGTCTCCTCGGATACCGAGTCCGCGCGAACGGGCTCGGCGACGTCTACCGTTACGAGGACCTCGATGATCTCCGCCGCAAGGCGGAAGCGCTCTGGTCGACCGACCTGGGTCGCTTCTCTGCACCCGCGATGGCCTTCTGGCAGCGCTTCTCCGACACCGCGATCAGAAACTTCTTTGTAAGGCAACTCCTCGCCTGAGTGTCGGGCGAAGGCGGTCCTCGTGTAGTGCGAGCCAGGCGGTTGCCGAGCCTGAGCAGGGGCGGGGGTATCCCCACGACGACGGCCTTCGGGCGGGTATGAGGATCAAGTGATTCGCGCCGCGCTCCGGAACCTCGTTCGCTTCATGACTTCGCTGCGACTCCGCAATGAGGTCCGCCTTGCTTGTGGTCTTTATCCAAGGACCCTGCGGGAACGCTATCCCGACCTCGAGTCGGTCGGGCTTCGGCGTAACGCAGTCGTAGTCGATGTCGGAGCGAACGTCGGCGATTTTGCAGAGTGCGTGCTCGCGTTTCAGCCGTGGGCCCGGCTACATCTCATCGAGCCACTATCCGAAACCCTCCCGGTACTTCGTTCAAAGTTCGGAGAGTACTCCGGCGTCTCTCTCGGGACCTTCGCTCTCGGAAGCGAGCCGGGAGAAAGGGAGTTCTTCGTCTGCCAGTATGACCAGGCGAGCTCTTTCCTCGAGACCGGTGCAGCATTGAAAGCTGGCGCTTATGGTCTCGATTTCTCACGCAAGGAGGTGCGACGCGTCCCCGTGAGAACTCTTGTGGACTACCTGCGCGAGGCCAGAGTGGACCACGTCGATTTGCTGAAACTCGACGTACAGGGTTTCGAGCTGGAGGTGCTTCGAGGTGCAGGGGACGCGCTGGGTCGGATCGACTGGATCTACGCGGAGGCACAATTCCAGGAGCTGTATCGCGGCGGGCCGCTGTTCTCCGACGTCTTCGAGTACCTTCAGACGAGGGGTTTCGAGCTTCTTCGGATGACCTCGTTCAGGGTCGACGAAGGGGGAAGGCTGTTGGAGTGCGACATGCTGTTCCGGCGCAGACGGACGAAAGAGGACGTCTCGTGAGCGGCATAGTGGCGGGCGCGGTCGGGGGCGCGGCCGCGACGGGTCGACTTGGGAGGTTGCGGGGTCAGGCAGGAACGCTGGTCTTCGATCGGCCCCGTTTCGCCTGGCCACTTCTCCTGTCGAGTGTCTTGCCGCGGAGATGGGCAGGCTTTCACAATCGCGAGGAACGGCTGGTTCGGGGTCCTTCAAAGATCGGGTTCGACTGCGACTGGCGATGGACGTCGGACCTGACCGTAGCGAAGGTGTTTCCAACGGCCGGAGTCCGGCTCCTGAGAGCGGCAGTCGCCGAGTGGCCTATCGAACTCCGGGCGGCCCCGACATCGCCTCGAGCCAGTGGACCCGACGTCTCCTTCATCGTCGGACACCGGGGCGAGGAACGCCTTCCTCACCTTCTGGCGACGTTGGCGAGCCTCCTTGGGCAGAAGGGATGCGCCACCGAGATCCTCGTCGTCGAGCAGTCGGAGGCGCCGCTGCTCGAGGGGAAACTCCCCGCAGGCGTACGACGGGTTCACCAGATTCCGCCGCGGGACGGGATGCCCTACTCCCGTTCCTGGGCTTTCAACAGAGGCGCCCGGGAGGCGCGAGGCCGTTTCGTGGTGCTACACGACAACGACGTCCTGGTTCCGTCCCGCTATGCGGCGGAGGTGATGCGTCTCGGCCAGGCGGGATACGAGGCGATGCGCCTGCAACGATTTGTCTTCTACCTCGATCAAGGATCCACGGCGCGCGTGTGTGAGGCTGGAGCAGCAGGCTCATCCCTGCAAGGGACGACAGGCCTGGAATTCGTCAGGCAGAACTGTGAGGGCCATACGATCGCCGTCAATCGAGAGGCGTACCTGAAGATTGGAGGCCACGACGAGGCCTTTCTCGGCTGGGGCGGTGAGGACAACGAGTTTTATGACCGCTGCCGGCTGCTTCGGCTGCATCCGTGGGGATACCTCCCGTTCGTCCACCTCTGGCACGCGCCGCAGCCTGGGAAGCTCCGCCCGGAAGGGGCTCTGGCCCACCTCGACGAGGCCATGGCGGTTCCCAGAGAAGATCGCACCCGCCGTCTCTCCGCGCTGCCTTTCGGCTCACCCTTGGGACCTCTCCTGACAGGGACCTCCTAACGTGTGTGGAATCGCCGGCTGGCTCGGCTCCCCGCCTTTCTCTCAAGAGGAGCAAAGGGGAGTGGTACGGGCGCTGGCCCACCGGGGCCCGGACGACGAGGGGCGCTTCGTCGACGAGGAGGCCGGCGTCGGCCTGCTGCATCGCCGGCTCTCGATCATCGACCTCAGCCCACTTGGCCATCAGCCGATGCCGAACGAGGACGGGTCCGCGGTCCTCTGTTTCAACGGAGAGATCTACAACTTCGGGGCGCTTCGGCCCGAGCTCGAGGCGAAGGGCCACGTCTTCCGGTCCCGGACGGACTCCGAGGTTCTCCTGCACGGCTGGGAGGAGTGGGGCGAGGGCGTGCTCCAGCGTGTCCGAGGCATGTTCGCGTTCGCGATCTGGGATTCGCGGCGTCGGCTCCTCGTCCTGGCACGCGATCCGATGGGCATCAAGCCCCTGTACCTCTGGTGGTCGGCCTCCGGGCGTCTCGCCTTCGCTTCCGAGCTGAAGGCGTTCCTGGGACTCGCAGGTTTCGAAGCCAGGCCGGATCTTACGGCGCTGAGTCAGTACCTCGAGTTCTCCTTCATCTCCGATCCCGATCGGACCTCTCTCGAGGGCGTTCGGAAGCTCCGGCCCGGCCACGTCCTGACAATCTCGTTCGACGACGTGATGGAAGGGCGGCTACCACCTTCGCGACCGTACTTCACGCCCCCGCGGGTCGTTCACGAGGAAACCGGAAGCAACTCCCTCGATGCTCGAGCGGACCGTCTCTTCGAGACCCTCTCGGAGGTTGTCGGGCAGCACCTCGTGGCTGACGTGCCGGTCGGGCTCCTTCTCTCCGGCGGCCTCGATTCGAGCATCCTGGCAGCTCTCGCGCGCAGATCCGGCCCAGTGCGGACGCTCTCGATGGGCTTTGCCGCTTCCGGGCTCGACGAGCGCCCGTTTGGCCGATCCGTGGCCGGTTACCTCGGTACTTCTCACGAGGAAGTCCTCATCAGGCCGGAAGAGATCTCCGCCGGCCTGGAGGACTCGTCGTGGTACGTGGACGATCTCTTCGGCGACTGGGGAGTCATCTCCACGATGCTCCTCTACCGGAAATGCCGGGAGGCTGGGGTGAATGTCGTTCTCGTCGGAGAGGGCTCGGACGAGGTCTTCGGCGGCTATCCGGATTTCGTCAGCGCGGGAGGGCTTGAGGCCGAGAGCCTCGGCGCCTTCCGGCGTGGGCTGAGGCTCTACCGTTGGTTCTCCGGTAGGCGCTGGGGCAAGGAGCTGCTTCCGCTCGTCCGTCTCGTGCGGGAGCTGGACGCCGAGTCTGGCGACGCCTTCTCGACGGTTCGTCTCTTCGAGACCCGCCACCAGCTTCCTTCGAACTACAACATGAAGGTCGACAAGGCGAGCATGGCGGCGAGCGTGGAGGCGCGCGTGCCGTTCCTGGACCAGCGCGTTGCCGAGGAGGGGTTCCGGACACCCCGGGAGATGCTCCTGCGGGAGGGGACGAACAAGTTTCTCCTGCGGTACATGTCCGAGCGGCACGACCTGCTTCCGAGCGAGACGACGCGCCGCCCGAAGGTCGGGGGCTCGATCGCCGCCACCTGGATGGAAGACTCGCCGCCGTTTCGGTCCTACGCGCGCGACGTCGTTCTCGACCCGGCCGGAATGACCGCGACCCTCGGGCTTCGTCGCGCCATGGAGGACTACTTCGACCGGGGCCGGCAGGGCTACCGGCCGCCGAGCGGCCTCAGCATTCTCTCGATGGTGGCATGGAGACTCCTCATGCTGAATCTCTGGGCGCGCCACTACCTCGGTTCGGGCGCCGGGAGGTTCTTGATTGCATCCCAGGCCGTTGCCGCGGAATGAGAGGCCTGAAGTCCATCGTGAACGCGACGGTGCGGCTGCCGCTTCGGGCGATTCCGAAGGGAACGGTCGTACCCGTTCTCTCGGGGCAGCTTCGAGGGTCCCGATGGGTCGTAGGGCAAGGCACCAATGGCTGCTGGCTTGGCACGTACGAGCCGCTCACGCGGATGTGGCTCTCTTCGCTGCTCGGTCCCGGCCGCGTCGTGTTCGACGTCGGGGCGAACGTCGGCTTCTTCACGCTCCTCGCTTCCCGGCTCGTCGGGAACTCCGGCTCGGTCGTTGCATTTGAGCCGATGCTCTCGAACGTCGCAGCTCTGCGAAGGCACATGGAGCTCAACCAGGTTCGGAACGTCACGATCTTCGAGGCGGCGGTCTCGGATCATCACGGGACGGCACGGTTCAGCCCCTCATGGAATCCCTCGATGGGCCGGCTGTCGGAGGGTGGGGAGCTCGAGGTCGAGATCGTCTCTCTCGACGACCTTGTGGGCGGCGGGACGGTGCCTGCGCCGGACCTTCTGAAGGTCGACGTGGAAGGCGCCGAGATGCAGGTGCTCCTCGGAGGTCTGCGCTGCCTGAGGGAGAAGCGTCCGGCGATCGTCCTCTCGGCTCACGGTTGGCGCCTCTTCGAGGAATGCCGGGCGCTTCTGGAGGGCCTTGATTACGTGCTGGACGTTGCGAAGGACGGGAGCGAAGACGGGGACTACCTCGTGATCGCAAGGGGCCAGCGCGATTGAGCCCCGGCGAAAGCAACGAACTCGTCCCTGGTCTCGTCTCCGTCGTCATTCCCGTCCACAACAGGGCCGAGTTGATGAGGGAGGCAGTCGGCTCGGTCGTCGCGCAGACGTACCGCCCGGTCGAAATTCTCCTCGTGGACGACGGTTCGACGGACGGGACGGCTGAGGCGTGCGACGAGCTGGCGAACCGGATGCCCGATCTTGTCCGGGTGCACCACCGGTCGAACGGCGGGCCCGGCGCCGCCCGCGAGACCGGGCGACTGGCGGCCCGCGGTGAGTTCCTGCAGTACCTCGACAGTGACGACCTTCTCCTTCCCCGGAAGCTCGAGATCCAGGTCCGGGCCCTGCGGAGCTCTCCGGGCGCGGGTGTGGCGTACGGCTTCACGCAGTTCCGGAAGGGCGATGGCGTTCTCGTCGAAGGGCCATGGAAAGGCTCAGGAGTGGAGCGAAGGACGATGTTCCCGTCGTTCCTGACGGAGAGGTGGTGGGACACGCCGACGCCTCTCTACCGCCGCTCCGTCACGGATGCGGCTGGGCCCTGGCTGCCTCTCTGGCAGGAAGAGGACTGGGAGTACGACTGCCGCATAGCTGCGCTGGGGACGAGCCTCGTGCAGGTGAAGGAGTTCGTTGCGGAAGTGAGGGACCACGGCGAGGACAGGTTGTCGAGAGGTGAGCCGCTCGATGCACGCCGCTGCCAGGCCCGCGCCGTCGCGCACGAGGCGGTCTACGGGCATGCGCGGCGGGCCGGCATGGGACCGGAAGACCCCGAGATGCAGCGCTACGCACGGGAGCTCTTTCTCCTCGCGCGGCAGTGCGGTGCGGCCAGTCTCCCGGAAGAGTCGCGACGGCTTTTCGCCCTCGCGCGCGAGGCGTCGGGCCCGGAACGAGCGAAGGGCCTCGACTTCAGGGCCTATCGGATGGCGGCGTCGGTCCTGGGCTGGGCGCTGGTCGGTGGCCTGGCCTGCCGGGCGGACGGCCTGCGTCGCGGCGCAGCGGAGCCGGTGGCGTGAGCGGCCGGCCGCTCGTCTCCGTCGTGATGTCGGTCTACAACGGCGACAGGTATCTCGCGGCATCCCTCGATAGCGTTCTCTCTCAGGAAGACGTCGAGTTCGAGCTTGTGGTCGTTGACGATGGGTCAACGGATCGGTCACCCGCGATTCTCGCGGACTACGGTCGCAGGGACCCGCGAGTCCGAGTCATTCGCCAGGAGAACGCCGGCCTGACGAAGGCCCTTGTCCGGGGTTGTGCCGAGGCGACGGGCGACCTCATCGCGCGCCAGGACGCCGACGATGTCTCGCTTCCCGGGAGGTTGGCCAAGCTCGCGGCGGTAATGCAGCAGAACGCGGGCGTTGCGGTTGCGGCGAGCTGGGTGGAGTCGATTGGGCCGCGTGACGAGCCCCTTTCGACGACGCGTTTCGCCGAGGGGCCGGAAGCGGGGACCCGAGGGGTCCTCGAGGAAAGGCGAAGCCCGGTCCACGGCTCGGCCATGTTCCGGAAGGCGGACCTGGAGGCGGTGGGTGGCTACCGGCCCGAGTTCTACTTCGCCCAGGACTCGGATCTCTGGTTCCGCCTCGCGGACCGTGGAGACTTCCTCTTCCTGCCAGAGGTCCTCTACGCGTTCCGGATCGTCGGTGGAAGCATCTCGGTCCGGCATCGCGAGGCGCAGCTGAAGCTGTACGACCTCGCGCGAGCCTGCCGCGCAGCGAGACTCGGTGGAAGCTCCGATGCGACCTATCTGCAGGAGGCTTCGACCATCAGACCGGCTCACTCCGCCGGACGGGGCATCCGGAGCGGGGCGGCAGACTACTTTCTCGGAAGCGTCCTCCTCCGAAGGCGAGACCCGCGGGCTCTCGGGTACATGCGCGCGTTCGTTCGGCAGCGGCCGGGAGACCCGCGCGGATGGGTCGGCTGGCTTCGTTCGGCGATCCTTGCGGCTCGTCGCGACTCGCACGCTCTGCCGACCCGGGACTTGATGTGACAGAAGGAATTGCCCCGCGTGAGGCCAAAGGAATGCGGCCGACTTCGGCGCGGGCCGGAAATCGCGCTGAGCGGCTTCTCGAATCGATCGTGCGACTCGGGACCCTTGGCGCAGGGCGAGCCCGAGCGGCCGCTTTGCGGATCCGGGGAGCGACAGTGGGCTCGAAGGTTTCGATCGGGCCGCGCTGCGTCTTTGAGAATCCCTGGTGCGTCACCATCGGAGAACGGGCCCAGATCGAGGCGGACGTCTACGTCAAGGTGACGCGACCAGATGCTGTCGTCGATATCGGCGCGTACGCCTTTATCGGTCGGGGTACGGAGATCGACGTGTCGCGCGAAGTGACGGTGGGCCCGCACACCCTGCTCGCGCCTCGCTGCTTTGTGACGGACCACGCCCATCGGTTCGCAGAACTCTCACGGAGGATCGACGAGCAGGGCTCGATTGAAGCCCCGGTGAGGATCGGCAGCGATGCCTGGATCGGCGTGGGAGCGGTCGTCCTCGCAGGTGTTTCGGTCGGGGACGGCGCGGTCGTCGGCGCCGGCTCCGTCGTCAGGTCACCGGTGCCTCCGGGAGAGGTGCACGCGGGAGTGCCGGCCCGGAAGATCGGAGAACGACGCTGAGGCCACCCGTCTTCGACCCCGCGTGGACGGAGGAGGTCAAGCGGCTCTGGGAACACGATGTTCGGGAGATCTGGGATCCACGAGTTGCGCCCCAGATCTTCATGCAGTATCAGAATCAGCTTCGGGTCTACCGGTCGCTCCTCGCGGGGCGTGCCGGCCTGCGCATTCTCGACGCAGGTTGCGCGCAAGCCACTCTCGCGATGGGCCTGGCCGAGGAGGGACACGAGGTCACGGCCGTCGACCTCCGTGAGCAGTTTCTCGACTACGCCGCGACCCGGTATGAGCGTGGGAAGATCCGCTTCTTGGCCGGAAACGTCCTCGAGATGGATCGCCCGGGGGAGTTCGACGTCATCTTCTGCAACCAGCTCGTCGAGCACCTCGTCTACCCGGAGCGTCTCGTGGCCCGATTCGCCGACTGGCTGGCCCCGGCGGGACTCCTCGTCGTGACGACGCCGAACGGTCGATACGCCAAGAACTCTCTGCGATCGTTCTCTTCGCTCGGCGATCGGTCGCAGCACGAGCATCGGCAGTTCACCGCGGACGGCGACGGTCACTTCTTCGCGTTTCTCTCCGAGGAGCTGGTGGGCCTCTTCCCGGCGGATCGGTTCCATTCGGTGGACCTGAGCTACTTCGAGACGCCATGGATGAGCGGCCACATGAAGGTCAGGGTCGTGCAGCCGTGGCTGGGAAAGAGGGTCTGCGCGCTTCTCGAACGGGCGACGCTGGCCCTTCCGGGCCTCAGGTCGCGTGCCGCGCACCAGCTCCTGGCCGTCGCCCGGAGGCGGGAAGGCTGATGCCGGCGCATGCGCAAACCGGGGTCACGATCGCCATCCCGACGTATGGCAGGGAAGCGGTTCTCGTCGAAACCCTGGCCTCGGTCCTGAGTCTCGACGACCGGGCGGAAGAGGTCCTCGTCCTCGACCAGACCGCTCAGCACCAGCCGGAAACCGAGGCGGCACTCGCGGGTTGGGCCGCGGACCGGCGCATCCGGTGGATCCGCCTTCAGGAGCCCTCCATTCCGAAGGCGATGAACGCCGGGCTGCGCGCGGCGGAGTCGGCGATCGTCCTCTTCCTCGACGACGACATCGTCCCGCAGCCGGGGCTGGTCGCTGCGCACCGGAGGGCTCACGCGGAATCCGGAGTGGTGGCTGTGACGGGAATGGTGCTGCAGCCCGGAGAGGAACCGGCCGAAGGCCCTCTCGGGTCGGCACGCGGCGAAAGGCTCCGGCGCGACCTCGAGTTTTCATTCCGGTCCAAGGAGAAGGCCGACGTCTGGAACGTGATGGCAGGCAACCTCTCCGTGAGGAAGGAGCCGGCGCTCGCCTGCGGCGGCTTCGACGAACGCTTCGTCGGCGTCGCATACCGCTTCGAGACGGAGTTCTGCCGTCGCCTTCGAAGACTGGGCGGACGTGTGATTTACGAGCCCGCGGCCGTCATACGGCATTTGAAGGCCCCCTCGGGCGGGACTCGGACCTGGGGGTGCCACCAGACTTCGGCCAGACCCGAACATTCCGTAGGGGACTACTACTTCGCATTCCTGGAAGGCCGGGGCGCCGAGGTCGTGACCTACCCGGTACGTCGATTCCTCCAGGAGACGCTTTCACGCTTCCACCGGACTCACCCTTGGTACATCCCGGCAAAGGTTCTCGGCGAAGTGCGAGGCTTCCTGCTGGCCGCGAGGCTTCGGATGCGTAAGGGGCAGGCAGGGTGACGGGTCGGGGACCGAGGATCGTCGCTCTCGCGACTCACCCCATCCAGTACCACGCGCCCTGGTTTCGGGCCCTCGTTACCGAGGGCGTGGACCTCCACGTTCTCTTCGCCTGCCTTCCGGACGCGGCCCGGCAAGCGAAGGGATTCGGAGGGTCGTTCCTCTGGGACGTTCCCCTGCTGGACGGTTACCCGTGGACCGTCCTCTCGCAGGCATTGAAGGCACCGGACCTGGGGCGCTTCGCAGGGCTCCGGAGCCGGCAGATGGGGCGCACTCTCGCCGCACTCTCCCCGGACGTCGTCCTTCTGACGGGCTGGAATGCTCTCCCTCTCCTGCAGGGTCTCCGGGCGGCGGTCCAGATCGGCGTCCCGACAGTCGTTCGAGGCGAGTCGAACGCGTTGAGACCTCGATCTGCATGGAAGTCGGCGGGCCACAGGGCGTTGCTCTCCCTCTACGACGCCTTCGTCTCGATCGGAACAGCGAACCGTGACTTCTACGTGAAGAACGGCGTCCGTCCGGAACGCATCGTCGACGGTGGGTACTTCGTCGACGAAGAACATTTCCTCGGGCTGCGGGGCCGGGAAGCCCCCTGCAGGTCAGAGCACCGGAGGGCATGGGGCATTCCCGAAGGAGCCTGCTGCTTCCTCTTCGTCGGGAAGCTCGAGGCGAAGAAGCGCCCGATGGACTTCCTGGCTGCGCTCGACACGGCTGCGCGGCGCCTTCCCGCAGGGGCCGTCCACGGGCTCGTGGTCGGGAGCGGAGAGCTCGACGACGAAATGCGGACGGCGGCCTCGGCATCTGCGGTGCCGGTTTCATTCACCGGTTTCCTGAACCAGACGGAGATCGGCCGCGCCTACGCGGCGGCGGACGCTCTGGTCCTCCCGTCCGACTGGGGGGAAACGTGGGGTCTCGTCGTGAACGAGGCCATGCTCTTCGGCCTTCCGGTCGTCGTCAGCGACAGGGTCGGGTGCGGCCCGGACCTCGTCAGCGAGGCGGAGACTGGCTTTGTCGTCCCGTTTGGTGAACAGGGCGCCCTGGCCGGGAGACTGGTCGAGCTGGCGCGGGACGCCTCGCGGCGCTCCGAGATGGGGAGCCGAGCCTTCGAGCGGGTCCGCGGCTATTCGCCGCGCCGCGGCGCGCTCGCGACCGTCGAGGCCGCGCGGATCGCGATGGGGGATCGCTGAGATGATGCCGGCGCTCGCCGTCGTCCTTGTCGTGGCTGCGCTCGCGTGCGCGGCCGACTATCGCAGGGGCCTCCTGATCGTCGCGGCCGTCGGGCTCCTGCAGGACCTCGTTCGCAAGCTGGCGGAAGGGCAGCCTACTTTTCTCATGGGGCTCGTCTTC
>Ga0209573_1001411_pt1 | contig 37435 bp, 31 predicted proteins | sample TNRBio252014_DNA_FD_185870 | JGI IMG/M metagenome (GOLD analysis project Ga0209573, IMG submission 185870) | Wastewater treatment Type I Accumulibacter community from EBPR Bioreactor in Madison, WI, USA - TNR Reactor_6/25/2014_ DNA (SPAdes)... | ecosystem: Engineered > Bioreactor > EBPR >...
GGGGCGTTCTCCGCCATGGGCTGAAGGTTCTCCGATACGGCCTCAACGATCTCAGAAATCTGATGGCCGCCGCTGCGGCCGCTGATCAGTTGGCGAGACATGGACACGGCCTGCGCCGGGGTCATTCGGGAAATCGCTCCCGCGCACGTAACGCCGGTCTGGAGATCCTGGGCCGACACGGCATAAGCAGCCATGAGCAGGGGGATGGATTCTTGGTCTGGCAGGTCTACGGCAGCCTCGGCGATCAAGCGCGCGATTTCCTGGCGGTCCTCGATCTCCGCGTCTGCCGGATCCATGGTTGCGAGCAAAGTGCGAAGCAAGAGTGGCCGTCCATCCGATGGCTGAGCCATTGCAGATCTGGCACAATTCAAGATCAGGTCTCCCCTTTCCCCCGAACCGATGGCGGGCGGATCCAAAGACACGAGATCTTTAAGGATCCCAACAGCTGCGGGACCGGGAAACGCTCCGGCAGATACAGCCAGCTCATTCAGCACAGGTTCCGGGCTCTCGAGTATTTCCGATCGCAATTCCTGCCGCTCCAAGCTTTCGGGCAGGCTAGACAGGTGATTGATCACTCCCATCGCGTCTTGCCGCCATAGAGCGTGCGCGGGTTCGATCTCTTCTGCCACGGGTGAATCGGATTTTGGTACGCTTGACACCAGGATCTCCCAAGCACTCCGCAACGGTCGAATGTTAGCGGTGGCAAGAGAAATCTCCGTGAGATACCCTGCGAATGTGCGTTCGCCGCGGGGCGGATTTACCGAAGTGCTGCCTTCAACCCAGTTCTCGCCTCTGAGCCCCTGCAGGGTCCACGCTGCCACCAACCACGCCGTGGCACTGCCAACTACCATCAAATAGGAAACCCTTGGTGAAGACCACCTAAACACCCAGAGATCGCAGTGCCACAGACGACGTATCAGCAATGCGAGCAAACCAGCCGCGAGGATCGGGTGAGAGGAAGGCACCAGCGTCTGGCGCAGGCATTGGAGTTGGAAAGAGAAGCGCTGTGCCTGATCATCGGAATAAGGAGTTGCGTTGTGATTGCGGGCGATCAGAAGTGCACCCGCGATAGTACAAGTCCAGAAGACCGCCCACGCGAGATCCGGGCGCCAATTGCGCATTGCCCCTTCCGCCGCGAGCAGAATCAGAGCGGCTGTGCCGATGATCAACCACGGGAGCTGGCGATACCAAGACAACGCGCTCAGGATCCAACGATCCAGCCCGATCAGAACCAACGCGATGATCGCAAACAGGACCAGAAAAACCGGCAGTTGCCCGTCGATGTTACTCGACGACTCGGAGAATTTGGTCAATCGCGCCAAGCAGTGCGCTGCCAGACCCGCTACCAGGAACCCGGTGGCGATCGCTTGTCCACGTATGCTTTGGTCATGTCCGGGGAAAACCCTGCCGGCCGATGTTTCGATCGTGCCTGATGTGAAAAAGTCGAGCAAGGTCGCCACAGCCGTGAGAGTCGTTCCCAAGACGATGATCCAACGCAATTCCTCCATTAATCGGTCAAAGGCGCCGATATCCTTAACGGGGATGTCCGTCACCGCGCGTGCCGCCCAGAACAGCAGTGCTAGCGGAGCGAGAACCAGGAAGCCCGCCGTCAGGGTGAGCAACAGAAGAGCACTCATGTGGAACGTCCTTCCAAATTGTCCAGGAAATTGCGGAACGTCACTCCGTTCGTAACGCGGCAACACCCGGCATGTTCGGTCAACCCGCAGGTTTGTTCCGATCGATCCTCGAATGCCACTGTCGGCGGTTGATGGCGGGGAAAATCCAGACCGCCGGGTCGCCGCCGGATTCGAGCCAGAGATGTTCCACTTTTGCATGCTCGGCGGGAGCTAATCCGCGCAGGCCTTCATTATCGGTTACAACACGGATCAGCACGGAACGATCGGAAGCGCTGAAATGCCATCTGTTTCCGCATCTCAGATATCCCCGTTCTGTCAGGACTCTGACGGTATGATCCGTGGTCCCGCAACAAACCGAGGCTGCAATCACAGCGGCTTTGTCGCCGAATCCTTCGAGTGGCTTTGCGGGAGAGCAACCCGGAGCAAAGCAACGCTCCACACCTCGTTTTGGGTTGAGTCTTTCCCGACAATGAGGACATCGCTCGGTAAGAGTGAAGCCAGGCGCATAACAGAGTGGCGGTAGTTCCTCCCCACACTGTGCGCAGACCCGTCGCCCCTCGAGTGTGCCAAGGCAATGGGGACACAGCCCACGTTTTCGGATACGACGGCGCCGAAAGTACCACACGTTCTTTCTAAACAGCCAGAAATACAGTTTCCACGTCGCAAATCCCAGGCCCATGACTGCAGCCGACCCGACGAACCATTCCCACACATTGTCCGACCGGGCACCATGACAGGCCGCCAGGATCGGGAGCGCCAGAAGAATCACGGGGCCGATCGCTCGAAGTGCCCGCAAGAGGCCGTTTTGATCGAACTGGTCGGTCTTGAGCAAATGACTTGGAACGCTGTCGGACATGGCAGAATCTGCTTGGAGCTTCATTGACGAAACAAGCCACGAATAATACTGGCTGTGCCCTCCAATCTCTTCGATACTTCAGGAGTGGCCTCCACCAACCCTTGTCGAATCGCTCGGATCCAGGCTTTGGCAGCCGCCCTGCTGCGGCGTGTCTCCACGAAGCCAAGCAACGATTCGGCCTCGGAGGGCGAGTTCAACAAGCCAAGAGCACCCGCGGCACCGAAGGCCGGGCCTGCGCAGTTCGTGCCCGTCAAGTCACACAGCAGTTGCAGGGTGATGGCACGGTGGCGTCGGACGCTGAGCAGACGCATCCAATCCTCGACGTTACGGTAAGTGCCATGCGCTGCTGCGTATTTCAGCAGATCCGCCATTACCTGATAGGATGAATCGTCGAGTGAATCGACCTCCGCCAGGTCCCGGGGGGGCATTCCACTGAGCAAATCTGTGACTCCTTCGAGGAGGATGGCGGTGGATCCGCAATGCGCGCGCCTCTCCGAAGCCACCAGCCATGCCGCGTAGTCAGCGATGTTCGAGAACCATGGACTTGCTTCGCGCAGCACCATTGGCATGGTTTGCAACCGCAACAAATGCAATGCAATTGCCCGATGCAACATGCTGCGATTCGGATCTTCGGTCGAAGCTAACGTTTCTGCGGCGGGAAGTGCTACGTTTGGTCCAACCGCGATGCTGGTGGAGGCGATTTCATCCAGAAAGCCACCATTCGCAGTCACTGCGAGAAGCTCGGCGGCGGCTTCTCCACCCGACGCCCAGACGCGAAGTGTCCATTCGCACAATAGGCCGCGTTGCCGCGGAAGAGCGGCAAGATTCGGTGCGAGAGCCGCGAACCACGCCACGGGCTGCTGCGAAAATGCCGGCCACAATGGATCGATCGCCCAGGAGCGTATGCCCGCGTGCAGGGAACAATATCGGAACGGATCGGCCGTCAGCCAACCCAGGCACCAGTCCGCCCAAAGTTTTTCCGCCCAATCCAACGCGGGCAGAAGAGCGGGATCCATAAGCGCGTTAATCCGGTCCTCCTCAGACGATTGACCATGGCCGCCGAGAAGCGCGAGGGAACGACGCACTGCGCCAGCGGTCTCTCCCACGCTCAAAATGGCGAAAGGAGAGTTCGGCGGGCAGATGCTGGACTCGGAAAAAGTTCGGCATTGGCTTCGTGGCTGACCAAGCAGCGACTCCTCGGGCACGGTCAGCAATCGGAACGCGGCCAAGCCTTCAAGGCTGTGACAGAAGTTGAGGCAGAAGGACAGGCTGGCCGCCGTCTCGGGTGGCAGCACGCTTTGCATGTTTGCCAAACTTTCCAGGATTTTGGCGACCGGGAGCGTGCCTGTGAGCCACGCCGGTTTCCTTCCGGAGTCCGACCTTTCCAGTTCATCCAGCACGGCGATTTGGAGGGGTTCCAGCGGCGTGTCCGGCCAACCGTACTCAATCCCGGACAGTTCGAGGGTTTCCGGTTCGCCAGCCCACCGACTGGTCGGCAATTCGGCTTCCGTGCTAAAGAATCTCAGTTTCTGCAGGAGGAGGGCCGTAGGCAGTCCAAGGGCAAGAATGTCTCTCAATCGCGTCACCTGGTGATGGGCAAAGCAGCTCTCCCTGCCCGTGCTGTCCGTTCCCCACACCACCTGCATGAAGGCCAACCAACCCTCCACCGGACAAAAGCAACCCAAGCGCGGCGGGCGTGGGCCGCCGCGTGGGTCGCTCATCTGTCCGACGATGGCGAGGGCGTCGAGGAGGCGCGGCGTTTCGCGTAGTGCCCGGGTATGCGCCGCCCATTGATAGCCGGAACCGGCGCCGGATACTCCGCGCTCTACCCGGCCATATATTGCGTGGTGAATCTCTAGTTTCATGTGTCGACGACGATGCGATTGCCATGGACTCGTGCACGGAAGTGGAGATTCCTACTGTCCTTTCGAAGCACCAGAGAACGCGCCAGTTCGGTGAGCAGTTCGTCTTCGAGGGCGTTCACCACGGCCCTTCCGCCGAAGCGCTCCACCGATGGTTCATGCCGCGTCGTGAGGAAGTCCAGCAACCCGGGTTCCATGGTCAGTTTCAGCCCCAGGTCGGCATACACCTCGGAGAACCGGCGAGAAATCTTGTCCAGATAGCTCTCAAACATTCTCCTCGTGGCCGTGAGGCCCTTCACCGGCTGGAATGGAATGATGTTGTAGAGCCGTCCCAGCAGCTCGGGACGAGAGAGTTCGAGTTCGAAAAACTGCTCCACACTGTCCCGGAAGTGCCGGGCGATTTGTGCGGGATCCGACTTCGCGGCGACCAGCGCTTCAAAGCGATCGCGCTCGGAGCACGGCACCGTCTGCCCTCCCGAGGCTCCGCCGATCCAGCCGTGGCACTGAGTTCGCATTCCTACGTTGGATGTGAAAACAATGATGGCCTCGCTGAAAAACACTGTCTGACCGTGGCTGTCGGTGAGCCGCCCGTCGCTGAGGATCTGCAGAAACATGTCATGAATGCGCGGGTGAGCTTTCTCGATCTCGTCGAAGAGGATCACGCGACAAGGATTGCGCAGCATCGAGTTGGTCAGTTCGCCACCTTCGGCGGAGCCGACATATCCGGGCGGCGCACCCACCAGTCTTGTGACACTAAAGTCCTGCATGTAGTCCGACATGTCGAATCTCACAAACGCCTCTTCATCATCAAAGAAAAACCGAGCCAAACGCTTGGCCGCCATGGTTTTACCTGTGCCGGTGGGTCCGGGGAAAAATAGCACGCCTCGTGGCGGCAGGCTCCCGGCGTCGCGCAGAAGTTGGGCCACGTTGGTCACCGCTCGCCAGATGGCCTTCTCAATGTATTCAATCGCACTTTCCTGGCCCTCGATGCCGGGCATCGTGGCGATCTCGCTGCCGTGCTCGTCCCTGATCTTTCCGCCAGTGAAGAATTCCCGGACCTGATTAAGCCGCCAGATGGGAACCTGTTCATAGGGATCCTGACGCTCCCCAAATTTGAAATGGTGTATGGTGCGTCGCAATTGCTCCGGCAGAGAGGCGGAACGCTCGCCTGTTTGGAACGGGTTGGCGGCGAACAGGTTCACAATCTGGCTCAGCGGCATCTCCGCCGTGAGATTCGCCGCCATGTCCAGCAGCGCCTCGCGCTGGGCGACGACGTCCCGCTCACTGCGTGAAAGTGATGCGCTATCACTCAACCGGAGTTCGCGCCGAGCCGCGAAGCGGCGTTCGACCGGGCCGGGCAGGGGCACCTGCAGGACCGCGGTGCGCGGCGAGCACATGTATAGTTCGCGCGGGATTTGCTTCAGGTCGGGATAGATGAGAACCAGCTTGCGGCCCGGGGCCAGCTTGTCGACAAGGCGGCGCAGCAGCAAGTAGCGACGGGCCAAGTCATCCTGGTGACGTTGCTGCTCGGGATTCATATTCTCCATCACCCAGACCTCCGGTTCCGTCACGACCAGACAGGTGATCTCCGGCTCCGTCTCCCCAACCGTTTGCGTCGGCCCGATCGACGGCGGAGGAATGGGCTGGGCAAGTCGGCGCTGCAACGCCAGCAGGTCGGCCTCCGAGTTGAAATCGCTGGCGTCTCTCCTACGCACCGCCAGTCCATGCACCGTCAGTGCGCCACATTCCGCGTAGCTGGCGTGATCGGCCGTTAAGGTCCCCATGCAGAGGCGATCCACTGGATCAAAAAAATGCACCGGGTCCGGAGTTCGCAGAGACACGATGAGGTCGCTCAACGAGCCGATGCCGATGTTGCCTTGCTGCAGGAGGATGAAGGAGTCCTTGACGTTGCCATGAAGGATGAGCACGTCACGCGTCTTCAAGAAATGGGCGAGATTCTGCTGCCAGTCGATGATAGGTTGTCGAGGAATCATTTCAGATGAGTTTTTCGTCACGGAGCATCCACAAAATTGGATCCACTACGCGGACCAACGCCGGCTGGGTGGCGCATGCGGCAAGATAGGGGGAGTCTTCACCGGCGGCAAAAGCCACGGGAGCGGAGCCGAGCGCCGAGCAGGCCCCAACACGCAGCGAGGCGAAATTTCGTGTATCCACCAGCAGATCGAACAGCTTCGGTGCTCGTTCCTTCAATTCGGCGCGTGCCAACCGATCCGCCTTGGCCATTCCCTCCATATAGTCCCGCACCGTGGGTGGTGGCCCGTCGTCGAGATGGATTCGGTTGGGCCGAAGGTTTACAGCCTCAACAAGTCTGGCGGGGCAGCGTGGGCTGTCGCATTGCGCGAACATGACGAGGGCGCGGGGGGGGCGACCGGGCCGACCCGGCTGATTGGCCTGGGTGGCCAGCAGGCTGCAGTGGACCTCGTCAATCCAGTGAACGGCATGGGCCAAACTCGCGGACATTTGGTCGGGATTACTGGCATTAATGATGAAAAGATGCCAGGTGGAAGTGATGAGATGACGCTTGTCTGGTGCCCTGAGCAATTCGGCAAATCCCTGCATGAGTGCCTCACCGGCAATGTCTTTGAGCACGAAATGCCTCAGCCGGCCTGGACCGGCCGCCAGCATGTAGGTGGGAGGCCGGCCACGTAGATCCGTGGATGCAGGCAACTCTCCCAAGCCCAAGGCTTGAGAATCGAGGAGGGCGGGGTCACCTTCCGCCCCAGCCGCGTTCATCAGCGAACAAGGAACCATTCCATAGCAATGGTTCTTCCCGACATGTGGGTAAAGCGTGCTCGCACCCAGGCTTTGCAGCCACGTGGTCTTGCCCGCTGTCTTCAGCCCCAGAACACTGACAAATCGGATGCGCCCTCGTCGAGCATCGGTCAGATAACTCTTGTTGACCGGGAAGCTGGACAGGTCCACCCAGCCGGTTTCCCCCACGCTGGGCCCTTCCGGGTGGGCATAGCGGATCTCATCCAACCGAGCCGCCGATTGCTGGCGCACGCAGTGAAAGGATGCGGCCTTCGCTGTCTCGTCGCGCAGGATCTCGCAGCAGTAGGGACAGCGCATGGGAGACGCTCTCAAGAGTTTTCGGCGGATGAAATTGTAGAAGGCGTCGAAGGGCATGTCTCTTAGATTGTTGGAGATTCACGAGGGCCGTCGGCCAAGTGTGACGAAGAGGAAGGTCGCCACCCCGCCGCTCGCAACCCCTTGACGAGTCGGCTCAAGGCCGGTCCCGCCGTACCCACATTGGTGAAGGAGCCGGATGCCGAGAGCGTCAGATCGTTCACGACGGCGTTCTCCAGAGCCCGCGCTGTGTGGCGGCTGGTGAGAAAATGCACGCGCTGATTGTTACTGCCCCGCCATGGCAGGGGTGCAGCCAATTCAGGCATGAAGGGGCCGTCGATCAGCACGTCCAGTTGTGAAAGCAATTCCGACGCGCCTGCAACCGCATCACTCTCAAGTTCCTCACGCAGGAATCCGGAGTAACTGACCACGGTACGGTCAGTCTCCCGCACGAACCGAGCTAGCTCGGCCAACGCTTTGGCCTGAAGGAAAGGTTCGCCGCCGGAGAAACAGACTCCGTCATGTTCTGAACGAAGCCGCTCCAAAAGACGCTCCGGCGGAATGAGATGACGTTCCCGGAGGTCGAGGAAGTCGGGGTTGATGCAGCCAGGGCAGCGACGGTTGCATCCCTGCACCCAGATGGTGAGCATGAGTCCCGGCCCGGCGGACCACATCGAGTCCGCCACATGGGCCACATTCAAGAGTGTGGGTGTCTCATTCTCCATGGCACGCGGAACGGTGTTGAGTCTGCGGCAGCGAACGCTGTTCGACGCCTTTGCGCGTCGCGGGAGTGCCGTCGGGGAAGCGAAGCTCGGATTTCCAACCATGCTCCATGAGTCCGGCCTGCAGTGGTTCCACCCAACTCACGCATGGAGCGGTGGCCGGTGTGGCCGAAAGTTCGACGAGGAGGTCGCCTGATTCCGTGGTCATCCCCCCATGTAGGGGCAGGCGCACGAGAATGTCTCCGTAGATGCCGGTGTCGAGACGGATGCGGATTTCACGATTGGGATCGGACTCCGGCAGGATGACGGTCAGCCAGCCCTCGGCCCTTGCCACCTCCCGCACGTCGGCCATGAAGGCGGCACGACGGCGCTCCAGGCCCTCTCGGCGCTCCACTGCCGTCTGAAATGCCGTCACCCTTGCCTCCAGCGCCGCCCGTCGCCCTGGCAGTGCGGCATCCTCGCTGCCCGCCCGCGCTGCTTTGACGGCACTGAGCGACAGGGCTTCCAGCGCAATTCGTTGTGCATCGAGCCAGGCGGCATCCCACCGCCCGAGGCGGTCCGCCTGAGTTTGGAGCAGCGCGAGTAGCGCCTGCAACCGAATGGACTCCCCCACCCCGGACAAGCTCGCGGCAACTCGGGCACCGAGTTCTCGAACCTGCACCTGCAACCGCGCGGCCTCGGTCGCCACTTGCTGTGCACCTTGGAGCGTGAGAGAGCGTTTGCCCAATTGCTTGCTCGCCTCCGAGGCTGTCGTTTCGATTTGCCGCAGGAGGGTCGTTAGCTCATCGCGGAGGACGCCAAATGCTGACGGCACCTGATTTGTCTCGAGCGCCGCAGCGAGCGCCGCCAGTTGAGCCCGCGCCGCCGATGCGCCGGTTTCCGCCGAGTCACAGGCCGCCAGCGCAGCGGCCTTCACTTCGTCAGCGGTGAGTTCAGATTCCTTGATTCCACTCATAGCAGGGATGGAAGGGGGATGGGATCGGAGACGGGATGCACGGCGGCCTGCTCTCGGATGACAGGTCTCATCGTAAGCGCCGGGTGGTGCTCAATCACAAAAATGCGCCGCCATGCCCCCCCATCGGTCAGCGACGGCAACAGGGAGTGCCTACCCACCACCACGGGATGGTAGCGAACAGTTCCTTTGGTCAAAATATTCACCTGCTCGTAGTCACTCGTCAGCTCCCAGCACCCCAGTTCCATGAAGGGCAATCCCGGTTGCTGAGAAACAGAAACCTGCTCATCGCGACGCAGCGCCGCCTGCAATTGGTGAAGTGCCAGCACGGCGGCACGCGAGAGTCGAAGCTCCGCCGTGTGCCGTAACGCCTCGATGAGCAGGCTGATCGGACTGACGCTCTTGCCGGCTTGGCGCAACAGGTCGTATTCCCCCTCTGACATGAGTCGGCCACCGAGCCATTTCAAGAGCGCCGCGGCCTCCGTGCTCGGGTGTGGAGTTGCGGGTGCCACCTGGTTGGCCCGTTGCACTTCTTGCTGTTGGTTCCGCAATTGTACCGTGAAGTTGGTCGCGATCGTCGCGACGGAAGATGCTTTGCCCAGTGGCCTTCGCTCTTGTGCCTCGACCAGTGCAGAATCAAATCGGTAACGGCCGCCAGAGCCGTGCATCACCCGGCGCTCCATCTGGTTCACAGGCTCGTGGCCGTTCTCATCCATCCCTGAAGTCCCGCTTGCCCGGGTGGCATCTTCCGCTCGCCCGGTTTCGGGAAGACGGCCCAGGTAGGTGGCGGCGGCGCCCGTATAAATAAAGACGTCCACCTGTGCCTTCATCATGGGGAGCAGAGATACATAGCCATCGGTCGGGCATCGACCGTGCGGGCCGGTAAACCGGACCACGGGCCAGCCCGAGCAATCCGTGGCAAATTCAATCGCATTCATGATCGGTCTCAGATGGTGAAGATACGCCACTCGCCCAACTCGTCCGTGTATTGGTGGGCGTCGCTGCCAAAGGATCCCGGTCGCGCGAGAGAACCGTCGGCTTTGACGACCGCGACTCCTCCGGACAGGAGGACCGCCCTGGCATCCCGGTTCAGATCGACCTGCCGGCGTCCCAGAATCCAGCGCCCGTTCCGGTCGATTGACACGATCCCCGGCGGGGAATGCTTCGCCACCGCCTTCTCAAGCGTCTCGATCCACAGTAGATTGCCGCGCAATCCTCCATTGCGGATACATTTCAAATGGGCCAGGTCGTCGCCATCGTCATGCCGTAGCCGACAGGACCAGGGTTCGGCCCAGGGCGGGAGTTCGTCCGCATCCAGTTTACCCTGTTCCAAAGCCTGCTCGAACTCAGCCGTTCCGACAGGTCCGGGCTGGTAGCCGAGAATTTCCGTCACTTCAAACTCGCGTTCTCTACCGTCGATCTCTTGATTGGTGTAGGTAATCCCAAGTTCTACCGGCAGGTCGGTCCCCCGGTCAAACATCACCTTGGCGGAACGGCCCTGCAGAGGTCCGATCAGTTCGAAATTCCCCTCGTCACGGGAATGCAAATCCAACTCACCGGTCCAGCCCAATGGCGCTCGCCGTCCGAGGCCGATCCGTAAACTCCGCAGGTTGAACGGCACCTTCCCGCAGCGCCGGGCGAGCTCCTTTCTGGCCTCGGGCGAAAGCGTTCCGTGTGCATCAAAATAGAGCCTGTCCAACACATCCGTGGTCGAGAATGGTCGAACCCAGTTCTCTCCCCCGCAGTCATCGTTGAGGTCGGGCACCGGACCGAGGGCTGCCACCATGGCGTCCACCACATCGTATTTTGACAGTTCCCGCCGCCAGTGGTCCTGCACCGGACGCAGGTAGCGGCCTCGCGTGGCCAGTCGCAACCGATGGTGTTCCTTCAGAAGATGCGTGTTTAGTTTCTTTCCGTCCAGCGGTTCCTTCGCATGCCCGTCCGGCAACACCTGCATCAGCAACTGCCCGCCACCGTCCTTCGTGATGATCACGCTTGGCTCATCAACGGATAGAAAGTGCACGGCGATGCTGCCCATGCCAGAGCGGTTTTCAAAGACGGCCCGCGCCACCTCGTAGACCACCTGCACGCCAGGGCTGGTGGTGTCTTCGTCACGCCAGAGCGAGGCATCCGCACCGGCCACGGCGAGCACCACGACCCATGTGCCGCGGTGCTGCTCGCTCTCGACCTCCCCCTGGGTGAATGCGAGCCTGAGCTCGCAGTGGCGTCCCTGGCGGCGCAAGCGGCACCAAATTGGGCTATGCCCTATCTGAAAACACGAATGATCCGCCACCACGACGCCGCATTGGGCCTGCTCCCATTGTTTTACCTGCTCCGGGGTCAGCCGGTTCACCCAGCGCGTTCGGAAATCCACCGGTGTGATGGACAAGAGCCAGCGTCTGCGCACTTCGTCCACATCGCCGAGAACAACGCCAAGCAAGTCCTCACCCGAGACAACCCCAATGGTGTCTTTGTGGAATATCGCGTCCTCATTGCTCACGATCACCCGAACCGCGGAACCCCATTCTCCCCGGGTCGCCGCGAGCTTCTCCTCCAGCGAACCGACTCGACGGCACATGCCAGTTGCGTCGACCCTGGTGCTGATGACGACGGGGGAATACCGCAGAAGCTTGGCCGCGCCGCCATCCATGGCCAGTCGAGCCTCCACATAGGCGACTGCCATCAGCACCAGCAGCGCCCCGGTGTGCGACAGCCCCTCTTCGATCGTGTGATCGTAGAGGTTGTTGATGGAGAATTGGCGGTTCACCAGTTCGATTTCACTCGCGGGCAACACCTCCGCAGGAACCCCGGTGACCCACGAAATGGCTGTTCGGCAGAGATCGTTCAGGACCCCGAAGTTTCTCGCTTCCTCAGAAAACCCCACTACCTCCCAAATCGGTGGTCCGCTGCGCGACGTGAGCCGCATGTAGCTGAGACCGCCACCCTCCTTGTCCACCCACGGAAACGTCACCAGGGACAGGGGCTCACGACTTGCGTTGTCTTCGCTAAATACCCAACGGCCAGTGGGGGCGTTGGTTCCGCGCCACCGGTCAGCGAAGACGACCCAAAGATCCTGCCACCCATCCCATATTGAACAGCTCTGCTTCAGGGTTTCGCGCTTATTTGGATCCGCCACAGCATCGATACGATCCAACCCTATTTCCCTGCTTCTGCCGAGTTCCAGCCAGGAATCGATCGCTCCGGCAACCTCGCTGGACTTCCCCGGAAACTGCCATTCGCAGTGACACATCAGCGCGATTTTCGCCTTTTGCATCTGTTGCAAGTGATCAAAGTAACTGGTGAGTCTGTCTGTCAAATCCGGATACTTCGTTACCGCCCTCAACTCCTCAATGGCACGTGTCATCAGTTGCAGATAGGCGCTCTTTATTAGGCCTCGGTCCCACATGCCCATGATTGTTTTATCGTTCAAGTGAAAGCTCATCGCTGAAGAGACAAGGGGTTCAATTCGTGGGCAGGGGCAGGAACACCAGCATTGGCCCTGATATTTCGTCAAGAAAGAACTCAACCCGCATGCGGCTCAGGACAGCCAAGTCTTTCCTCAGTTCTTCGCCGTGCGTGTAGGGGCAATCGTCTAATTTGACAGAGAGCCCGGCGGGGATGGTAAAGTGCGCGACTCCGGCGCGAATCTCGAGCAAGACGGATTCGGCGAACGAGGCCGCCCCCGCCTCGTTAGTTATCGTCAGGTCGCTGACGCGTATCGGTCCGGACATAGGAGCTCCAGTCAGACAGGTGGCAAGTTCATGCTCGGGGTTGGCCGCTGCCCGCCTGAGCGGATCCCGCGCTGTCCGCTCGAACCGTAGCGGCATCGGTGTGGTCTCATCATGGGATTGACCCAATTTATCGTTTCGCAGTTCGGTTCCGGACTTGGCGACCAGAGCTAGGGTGCGATCGATTGCTGGATTGGTTCGGTCGGCGAATTCTGTCGTCCCGGTCGCCATTGCGGGATCGGCCTTGGCCAATTCCAGGGAAAAGGAACACTCCCGGTCCAATTCGACGTCGGTGAAGGTGGCCTCACCGGCGGCATCTGTTTCGACAGTTTGAGCTGAAGTACCCACTTGGTGGAGATGGATGCGGCGGTGCTGCAACACCTCAGCCGGCAATGGGGGACTGGAGAGGCGGTCCAATTCCGACCGGGCACGGGTCGCGATGCCTGGATTCAGATCGTCGGTCAGTTCCTGCTGGCCTCTCTTGGCGACATCGAGAAGCGCGGGGTCGCCAGAAATCAACGGGACGAGGGGAATGATCCTAAGCCTCAGGTCGCCAAACTTGGCGCGGAGCGGATTGCGCCCCGAAATCTCGATAGCGAATCGGGTTCCGAATTTTCGTGAGCCGTATCGGGGAATCAACAGGCATTTCGACAGGATCTCACTCAGGTCCTCCTCCGGGCTGATTTGTGGATCGATCGTTTTCATGGTTTGGGTCTTTTCTAAATGGGATCTGGTGGGGACGGAATTTGGCGAATCACCACGGGGACTCGTCTTCAGGGTCATACCCCGGATCGCTTTCGTATGTCTCCCTAGGTTCAGATTCTAAGTCCTCAGCAATCTTACCGAGCCAGTCGCGCCAATCCGCCCAAATTCTCTCGATATCGGCTCTCAATGACGGTAGGCCGGGAATACCAATGGACTCTTCTTCGTGAGGGTGGGAGGGGGGGGGGGTGAAGAAAAATCGACTCCGGGATCTCGGGCGACCAAGATTCTGACCAAATCCTGGATCCAAAAGCGGTCCTTTGGATCCAGGTTTTGGGCTGGGGTTAGTTGGCCAAGATGGTTGCCAGCTGCGGCTGGTTGCCTGAAAAAGTATGCGTAAATACGCCGCTGGCTCGCTTTCTGCCCGCAGCTGGGACAATTATTTGATTCCCCCTTTCGAACTGGACCCGGGACGAAAATAGACCGGCAGTCTTTGTCGCCGCAAACCCGGACATCTCTCGGCTGAAACCCGCCACCTGGGCCCAACAGGATGGGCATCGGGAGTGAGAAGATGCCGATCTTTGGGTGAAACGGTTTTTTGCATTGATCGCACTTTTGGAGATCTAGGCTGATCACGTCTTTGTTGCCGCATGATGGACACTTCTTGACCGCCACAGGGACCTCATGCAGATCGAGATCCTCGCGAAGAATATATCCCAGCATGCTTGCGGCGATCTGGTCCAACTCGATCTTTTTTGACCCGCCGCGTACCGCTCGCATGAGAAAAGGAAACAATGCATAGACTCCATCCCACGCCGTGATGTGATGCCACGCAGCATGCGTTCGGATCTTGGCTTTGACGTTGCCTTCGGCCAACCGCGCTACTTTTGGAATTCCTTTCTCTCGTGCTTCCTTGACTGCTGCTTCCTTGGCCGCCTCCGGCTTTGATAAATACAGTTCATGGAGTCGGCAGCAGAGGCACTCCGCCCGGTTCTTTCCGGTGAGCGCTTCACAGATTTGGGCGGTCCAAGCCGAGTATTGCCTCTCATCAACAAAATCCCAGAAGTGTGGCACCCTCGTGCCCCTTGGCACCCACGAAGTTTGGGCCTTTGCCGAGGCGCCGCGCCTCGGCCCGGGCAACGCAGCGTTCAAAGATGAGAGAAAATTGGGCCCCCCGATCGCACCGCCCAGATGTCGGCATGCTAGGGTAACTGAATCCAAGACTATCACTTTCAGGGTGCCCCAGGCATCCATCGGCCCTTCCCACCCATTGGAGTCCCAGTTCACCCTGCGCCCATTGGCTCCGAGCAACCAGGCCATGGCGAATTCCCAAGCTCGATCCGAATCGACGGCCTTTGGCTTTTTCGGCAAGGCGTCCCGGGCATTTCTCAACAAGAATGTGGCCTTTTTGATGTCCTCTTTATTCAGAGCTTCGCAGGCTTCGTCGAGAACGGTGCGAGAGGAACCAAGAGAGCCACCAGCGCCGAGGATCGACTGGGCGGCATTTATCATTCTCTCAGCAGCGTGGTGGTCCATATCTGCGAGGAACCGGTCCGCTTCCGAAAGCTTTGCGGTGGCTTCTGCAATCCTGAAGATCAGCGGTTTGCTCGCGTCAACAAACACCTCAATCTTGGCTACGGCTGATCGGATTTCGAACATTTGTTCCGTGGTCCAGCAGTTGGGTGGTGCGAAGACCGCGAGGGCTGCCGGGATTGCAATGTCTTCGCGCGACCATGGATGGCGCTCACTCAGGAGGTCCAGAAGCGCTCGGAAACTGCCAAAGCCGGGGATTTGGGAGCTATCGCCTTCGCCGTCCAGATACATGCATTTCAGGCGCTTGCCCGGTGGCTGTCCCTTGAAGGACTGGACTTCCTGATGGAGCATTACGAGATCCAGGTCGCTGATGGGGGTGCGCATGGGGCTGATGGGGTCACTCGCTTTCATACTCTGTAGGCCCATGAGTTTTCTTCACTTATCCAAAACGCGGCTGGACTGCCAATCCAACTGGAAGGCCACAGGGAGCTGTCCTTCTCACTCCCGGACCGGGTAAGCAGCGGCCATGCGGACGGGTGCTGGATCTGGTGTCGGCAATCTCCGCCCGGAATCGAAGGGAGTGCAGTGGGGGCGTTTTGCGAACGTTGTAATTCATTGCAGATTTTTTGGGCGGTGCCCAAGCGATGCTGTTCACGTGGCTGCCCACCACCCAAGTCATCGCCTCCCGCAGGTTCCAGACCGGCACATTCTCCAACCGCAGCCATGACTCGCTCTCCGGCACTTCGGCCTCAATCCGCCGGACGAAGCTCTCCAGCACCGGTCGGGCCGGATTATCAGCTTCCGCCAGCCGCCAGATGAGGCCGTGTCGCAATTCTTGGACAACTCGGGAGCGGATCATGCGCCGTCAGATCACTCCGGCATGCGCCCTTTCAGCAGTAGGATCAGATAAGAAGTTGGCTCCAGATCCAAGTGGCACAGCACGCACATGGCTGTTTCGGAAAGAACCCCGACTGGAATCCCCAGAACTCCCAACTGCTCATCATCAAGATCCACCGCAGGGAAGCTGTTGTCGGACGGGCAAAACTGACGGAGCATTTCGTCTGGTATCATCTGCTGACCCTCGCGGGCAGACCAAGAGAACCGGCAAGTCAATAAAACCTCTTTTGCTTCCAAGCTGGCGACAATGCCAAAGGCACCATCATCTCCAATCGTTTCCGTTTTGCCATCTTCCACCCCAACGAACATCGTTTCCATCAACAGCATGCGAACTTCCCCCGGAAGCGGGTCGGTCGGCACGGGTGTGCCCTCCTTGTCCGGGATAGCCAACATGGCAAACTTGCGATTTCCAAAGACCTGCGCGGGGCCGCGTGTAACATTTATAATGCTTGCCTTCATTGTTTTTCGTTTGGCAGGGCAGTTGGTTTGACTTGAGGGTTTGGGTTCTCTCTTTCAATGGAAATCCGGAGACCTTCGCTGTTCTACAAGATTCGAGGGGTCCGGGTAAAGCGCTTTCACGGTATCTTGGGGGGTATCCGGCCTCGTCGCCCTCGGCGTGCGACACGGTTGGCCCCGGCCGTCCCAGCCCTCACCACCCCGCCGCAACCGACGCGGCGCGATCAGGGGAAGCACCATTCGGCAGGCTCAGATGAACCACCGCCCGGGATCCGTCGCGACGGGAATGGGCGGCGAGGGCGTGGATGTCGGCGCCGAGGTGGTGATAGGCCTTCAGGGCGAGCGAATAGAGCAGATCCCCGACAGGCCCCACACTCTCTGCCTGGAGTCTGAACAGGCCGGGGCGTGACTCCTCCAGGGTGACCGGACCGGCCGGAAGCAGACCGGGAACGTCCCCGGGATCGAGGTGCTTTCCCCCGGCGATGGCGTCCTCCACCGCCCGGCAGATGTCCGGCAGGGGAGGCAGGGAGCCGCCGCGCGAGGGCTCGGGCGTGGCGAGATGGAAGAAGTCCATCGCCAGTCCGCGACCTGTAGAGGAGAACAAGTGCGCCTGCCGCAGGGGCACTCCGAGTTTCCACAGGGCTCCGCAGATCGATGAGGCGAGACCCCGGTCGTTCCGCGCGGCGACCCCGAGGATGACGGAGGCACGACGAAGGATCGCCGCAGCCTTGGGCGCGCCGTTGGTTTCGGACCGAGCCAGATCAAGGAGATGTCCGCCAAAGCGGAGCGCGTCGTAGCGGTAGATTCCCTCAAAGAGATCGCGGCCAAAACTCCGGACCACCGCGAGCTCCTCCGGATCACAACCCGCCAGGAGAAAGGTTTGTTCGGCGTTCCGGCCTTGCCCCAGGGCGGCGATGGACTTGGCGTAGAGTTCCCGAATGTTCTGCCATCGGGCGGGATCGTCGCGGGCGGACTCCCATTCCGCGCGGTCGGCGGCGGTGAAGACAAAGAGGGCCCGGACCCGATCGAGATCCCTGCCGCACCGTCCGAGGAGTCGCTCCACGGCGATCCCGTCCATGAGATCCGTGTCGGCGATCTCCTTGAACAGCCTCCGGTTCTCTACGAGAAAGCGGGCCGTTTCCAGCGTTCTCTCTCCGAAACCTGCGGGCGCGAGGGCATGTTCGTAATACACCTCCGACGGAATCCGTGAGAATCCGCTGTTGCGGCGTTCTGGATCCGCGGCCGACGGATTCGTTCGGTTGTCGAGGTCTTCGGGGGTCAGCGGGAGGCGTTTGGTGACCAGGGCAAGCTTCACCGCCGCCAGAAGTTCCGGAGCGAGCCGCGCGGTCTCCAAGGCGGGTGAAACGGCGAAGGCGGTGTCGACGAGGGATCCCGGCTCGGCGACTTCCCCCGCACCGCCCATGCCCTGGTTCCATGCCGCTTCCAAGGCCTTCACCTTCCGACGCGCCAAGGCACCGCGGAGTTCCCGGCGCTCCTCGAGCACTCTCGCGTCCACGGACGATTCGAATCGGCCGTAGCCAGGGAAAATGCGGTCCAGCGCCCCAGGAATGCGGGCTAGGAACTCGAGGCTTTCGACGAGACTGCCCCGGGATTCGCGAAAGAGCGCGCCAAGACCGCCATCCGCCTGCAGCCAGTCGCCGGCACCGTCGAATACACCGCCGTGGAGTTCGGCGCGGTCGATTCGTAGCGTGTATCGCCGGGATGCGAGAAGGAGGGCGAAAATGGCGCGACTGCGGTCGCCGGGAGAGGCATGGCTAGGAAGCGGATCGTGGGCAAGACCTCCAGGCCCGAGGAATACCGGGCTTCCCGCGGCGATCCGGCGGCCTTGCCGAAGCTCGCGCCCGAACACGCCCCTGGCATAGGTCGCGATGCGGCGCCTCGCCGTGAGGATCCGTCCGCGGAGTTCGGTGGCGAACTCCTGCCGCTCCGCTTCCGTGGCTTCAGGTCCAAGCATTTCGCCGAAGGAGAGAAAGTCCGCGAACTCCATGAGATCCTCGGGATGACGCCCGCCGACGGCGGGAGCGGGCGGCCGCCGGAGATGAATCCAGGAGCGGACCCGCAAGAGGAAATGATAGGCCTCAAGGTCGCGGGGATGGCTTGCCTCGAGGCGGGCATGCACCTGGTGGCTGTGCTCGAAGTCTTCGCCGCCCTCGACCCACACACCGCACTGGAATAGACGAAGGGCTTCCTCCTTCAGGTCAAAGCGGTCGATGCGCTCCGCCGAGGCGTCCGCCTTCTTCCAATGCCGACGGAACAACTGCCGGAGGTCGAGAAAGTGCTCGAACGGATCGAAGCTCTCACGGATGCGTTCCCGGAACACCGCGCCAAGACCATATGGATCGTGGACGGGCGCCATGTCGAGGAATGCGTTGAGCTGTGCGGCGCAACTGCAGATCTCCGGAACATGTTCCAGCCCGTAACATGGCGCTTCGATGGAGAATCCATGCCGGCGCTTGAACTCATCGCCGTGAATGGTGCGCTTCTGCAGATCGATCATGAAGTCTTCCCCCGCCACCCCGTCCTCGAAGAGGAAGGCGAGGTCCAGATCCGAGCGCGGTGTCATCTCGGCCCGCCCCGTCCCGCCGATGGCCACCACGGCGAAGGGCTTCTGATAGCCGAACGCCTCCTGCCTTTCCTCCGCCCAACGGGCGATGGCGCTGGTGAAAACCGCGGTGCGCCGTTTCACGATGGCGCTTCCGTGGTCGAGGCTGGCGGAGCGGATCAGGGCGTCGTTTTCCGCGAGTTCGCGCCGGATCCCCTCCGCCGGGGTTCCGGCAACGCAGGGTGCATCCAAATCCAATTTCAGGTTCATATCGAGTGGGGGCGATGGTCATGGGCGGGGAGCCAGCAACGCGATGGCCCGATCCGCATCCGCTTCGGTGAGACCGAATTCGGCGTCCACTGGCACCAGCCGGTCCGCGTGCGGTTCGAGAAGGTGCTCGCTGCTGTCGTCGAGGATCACGAAGACATCCCTGTACTGGTTCTGCACGAGCCAGGCATCGATTTCCATACCGCGGGTGATGCGGGATCCGGGTTCCTCCGGGGGAGTGCAGCCGATCGGCCGGTGCTTCAATCCGGCACTCGCGAGGCGGTTGCACACCCGGTCGAAGCTGAGACGCCGCCAGTCACTGCTGACGACGATGCGGGCTCCCGTGGCCTCCACGATGTGATTGACGTGCGCCAGTTTCGCGGGATCGAAGGTGAAGCTCTCGTGGGTCCGCTCCCATTGGTCGTTGGTGAGGACGCCGTCGAAGTCGAGGAAGAGAATGGGGCCCTTGGTTTCCATATGCCGGGGACTGCTGATTGACGGTCTCCGCCGCATTCCGGGCCGACGCGCGGCCCGGGAATGCGGCGGTTTGTATCCAATGGCGGCTCAGACCGCCACGAGTTCCGGCCGGGTGGCGCGTGCAAAAGGGGGCACAACCCGGGCCTTCTCGCGAGCCGCCCGCAACGCGATTGCCTTGCCGAGCGCACGGCGAAGGGTGGCGCGGCTGAGAACTGCGCCTTCGTAGCGGGGGATCTCCGGCTGCAGGTCCCACGCGCGCACGAGCCACTTGGCCGGCTGGTAGACCTCGCGCTCCCGGTAGCCGTTACCACTGCCGCCGGTGAAGAAGCGGGTCAATGCTTCGCGGCAGTCGATCTTTTCCCCGCCGGTGCGTTTCTCGGTCAGAATCGCGAAGATGCATCCGGTGCCGTTGTCTCCGTGGTAGCTGCCACGGACGAGGCGGCCGAAATTGCTTTTGAGGTGTTCCAGTTCCGCGAGACTGAACCACCGTGGATCCTCGAAACAGAATTCAAGGTCGGCGATCAATCGGGCACGCCCCGCGGGCGTGCCGTTGGTTTCATCGGGGATCATTTCGGTGGGTTCGTATGATTTCATCGTTTGTCAGGATTGGGTTTGGGTTGCTTCCGGGCGTTGCGTCTTTTGCACCGCCACTCTCCTGCTCCTGTAGGGGGATGAGTTTCGCCGATGTGACCCCATGGGTCCTCACCTGCGCTTTTTCGGCCTCCGGAGTCCATCGCTCGATCGCCCTTCTCCTGGTTTTGGTCGGCGCAAAAGAAGGTGGAGGAAACGCCGCGCGGGCCGCCCGTATTGATCTCCCTGCCTCCAGGGGGCTTGTTGCCGGAGGCATCCGGAGTTCACGCGGGGCGGGAGATTCATGCGTGCCCATCGAGCAAGGCTTCCTCCACCGAATCCCAAAGCAGTTCCTGGTCGAGGGTGGCACCGCCAAATCGGGCGAGGCGCTTCTGATCGAAGGCTTTCAAGAGATAGCGCGCCGGCTGATAGGATGGCAGCTCCCGATGGGCGCCAGTGGTGCCTCCGGTGAAGTGCCAGGTCAGCGTCTCCCTGGAAACGATGCGTTCCTTCGGAGGAAGCACTTCCGACAGGATATGGAAGAGACAGCCGGTGCCATCAGGTCCGACGTACGAACCATAGGACAACCGGTGGAAGTTATTCCTGAGGTGAACCAGCGATTCCCGGGGGAAGTACGCGAAAACGAAGCGCAGGTCGTCTTTCAGTCGGGCTCTGCCCTGTTCGGGGGTGAGGCGGAGGCGGGAGGTTCTCCGCTCCGGTTCCGCAGTCACCACCGGTCGACGACCTCCAGCGATGAGCGATCTGACAGACCGGATGCCGTTGCGGGCCCCTCTGATCGCCGTGATGCAACCAAGAAGAAACACACCGATGATCACGAGCGAAACAAGGAAGCCTATCCCCATCGATGCGGCAACAATGCCGAGGAAGGCGACGAGATGCAGTCCGCACACGATTAGGAGAGCATGGTGAAGAGAAGCAGGTGAGGGGACTCTGCGAAGGCGCACCGGCTGGGCGGGCCGCCAATCCGGCGGCGGAGGAACGGCTTTGTCGGGCAAGCGTTTCGACGGGACTGAGGGGGGTGCGGGCGTTGCCGGAAGGAGATCGGAAGCCGCGGGTTTGGCCGTGATGGTTGTCATCTGGTTGGTCTTTGATTTGGTTGATGGGATCGATCGGAAAGGGTGAACGGAGTCAGACGGCATGTGCCAAGGGGCCGGTGAGGCGACCTTGGCACCACAGGGACCAGGTTTGCGGCTCGAGGATCGCACGAAACCGGGGACACTCCTCGAAGGCGGGGAATTGACGGGCGATGCCGGCGACGGCTTCGCGGGTCGTCTCGCTGGAATCACCCCGGATCTGGGCCATCAGGAGCCGCGTGCGCAACTGGCCGGGATTGCCCAGCCCGGTCTGAATCGCCAGGGCTCGTTCCAGCCGCTCCATCGCAAGGTCGTCCCGAGCCAGACAGCGATCCAGCTTCGCTCGATAGGGAAGGCAGTAGTCGGCGTGGTCGCCGTTGAACCGGCCGAGAAGGTAGGCGTCCTCGGAACGGCGAAGCCAGCCTTCTGCCTCATCGAGCCGCCCTTCCCGGCGACAGCATTCACCGCGGTGGGCGAGGATGCGGGCCTGGGTGTGAGCATGGGAAGCCTCAAAAACGTCCGGCTCCAGAGCGCGGTCCAACCAGCGGCGCGCCGTTTCCGTATCGCCGGTCCGGAGGCGCCGCAGGGCGGCATTGCTCAGGAAGGCGGCGTCGGCCGATTCGGGGCCGCCGAGTGCCAAGAAACCGGATTGAATCGAGGCCTCGATGGTGTCGTGTCCCGCCAAGCCAAGGTTCGACAAGGCCAGGACGAAGTCGGCATGGTGCCCCAGGGAACTCTGGAAGAAATGGGTGGAGCGGTTGAGTTGTTCGAGGGCGTGATGCGTTTCGGTGGACAAACCCAATCGGGCGGCAAACCAGGCGCGAAGCCTCAGGTAGTCGTATGAAGGGCTCCCTCCGGAGATCCCGGCCGCGGAGTCCGCCAGGCTCCGCCGGTAGGCTTCGATCATTTCCCACCCCGACCTGTAGTCGCCGGCGTCGTAGCGGTCGAGCAAGTCGCTGAAGGGGAACACGGGCGAATCGGGAGACGGTTGCGATCCGCCGAAGAGCGTCAGCCATGGGTCCAAGATATCCGGGGGCACGACCCAGCGGATCTTCGTTTCGAATGGATCACCCAGATCCAGCATGCGGTGGCTTTTTTCCTTGTCGCGGATGCCTTCCCAGGATGCCGTGAATCGCCGGCCCATGCCGGCTCGATGAAGGCGCCTGATCATGGAGCCGCGGATGGATGCGCGGGTCCCCGAAGGCGGTCGATGGCGTGCTTCCTCGATCGAATCGTCCGTTTCCATCCGATGCCGAACGCATCCGGCCCGCTCGATGGAGCGAAACAGCCCTTCACCGCCCACTTCCATCAGTCGGATGTCGATTTCCTGGAGGGTATCGCGAAGTCGCAGGAAGGGAATCAGCCGCGCCTCTCGAAGCCCGAGTCTGGCAATGCCTTGTCGCATCTCCCTCAACAGGTCCTCAGGATACCCTTCAATGCCCAGTTCGATTGCCTTGGTGCTCGGGTAGGGGAACGGCTCCCCTCTGCTTGTCCGCCTCCGCAGCACAACGGACATGACCGCGTTCCACGCCTTCACTTCCTTCCAGGTGAATCCCCCCTCGCAGAGCACCCCGTTGAAGAGCGCATGTTTGATCCTCCAGTCGAGCGACTCCTCATTCGGGTTCCCGGGATTCCGCCCGTCCACCTGCGCTTGGGAGAGGGCATCCAGTGCGGCCCTCCATTGCCAGATCGCTTCCCTGGTCCAAGGCGGCATTTCGGGCCGGTCTACGGCATTCTCCGCGGCCGCCAGATACCATCGCTGGATCTCGATTGCGGACATCCGCGACCCGTCGGAGAGCCGCGCCCGACACCTTAGGTTCCAATCTCGCGCGAACTGCAACATGCTCTGGACGGGGTTCTCGAGCCTGAGATCGGGCAAGGGAAGATCGGCATCCAGCATGGCAACTACGAGCGCGGTCGTGGCGAACTTGAGACAAAGGGAGCGGTCTCCCAGATTGCTCTCGCCACAGATCAAGTGGATTCGGTCGTAACCCAGATCCGCGCTGGTGAGGGATTCGGGTCGGAGGTGAAAGATCGGTCGATCGGAGGTCGAACTGGGCGAGATCGGACAGGTCAGATGCGCGACGCGCGGCGAGATGAGAAACTCAATGCCGGGGAAGCGGCTGTTGAAGCCGCCCGATCCGGTGAAGAGGATTCGGGTGACCAGAAAAGGAATCAGAGACCCTGCGAAGGAGCGCTTGGATTGGTCACTGTTCCGCCCGGCAGCGCTCTTTCTACCGAGGTAGGATTCATGGGTTCCCCAGGCAATGAACCCATCCGCGCCGTGGTTTGCGTTGTGCTTGAAGATGCGCATGGATCGGACCCGGCCGCCGACCTGCAGCGACTTCGCGAGGTCGGCGAGAATCGCCTCGCCCGCGCGGGTGTAGCGGACGATTTCCGACGGGTGGCTCACTTCCGGGGTCGTGATCTCCGGGTGATCACCGGAATCCGGATAAAACCGGCCCCCGGTGGCGAGAAACATGCCCTGCCCGCCATCGCAGGGCAGATGGGGAAGGTCGGTCCGGGCCTGTTCGAACAAGAGGGCGGCGCATTGCCCGGAGGACAGGGGAAAACCATGAGGCGACGTGGCCGTTACGGCCAACTCCCTCTCTTCTCCGAAAAGACTGACGCCTCCCGCATTCATGAGGCCACTCTCGAATCCGTCCACACCGGATCCGACGCGTCGAACGGGTTGCTCAAGTTCAGGGATCGTTCTTCCGCGGCGACGACCCGGTCCCAGTAGGCGAGACCGCGCTCTCCGCGGGAGTGAAGCTCGGCCACAGCCAGACCCCGGGTCCTCGCCCGGGTATCCGACGGCGGAGTGTGCAGCGCGCGGGCGATTTGCTCCGGGGTCACGATCCGATGGGCCAGCAATCCGGCCTCGAGACGGCGAAAGATGCCGTGCTGCGCATCGAGCTGACCGTAACGGATGTCGATTTCCAGTTGGCGCTCCATCGAGGTATCGGCGTTCTGAAAAAGAACCCACTTGGTGGCCCAGTCGAGACGATCGGCCACCGACTCCGGTGCGCCCTGCCCGAGGGCGGAGAGGAGTTCGTCCCACCGATCGCAGCAATCCGATGCCCATGAGGGAAAAGGAATGCCCGCACTGATGGCGGCGCGAACCGCCTCCAGATAATGTCTCTGGATTTCGATTGCGGTCACCTGCCTACGGCGCTGTGTGGTCCTTTGCGTGACGCGGCAGTAGGGATCCTGGCAAAAGGCGTGCAGTGCCGCAATGGGGTCCGCCAGCATGACACCGTTCGCCGGCTCCAACCCGGCGTCGCAGAGTCGCATGGTCAGAAGCGTCGATCCGGCGGCGACGTAGCGTTGGAACTCGGAACTGAGGGATTCGAATCCTAAAAGATGTTGTCGCCTTCCCAAGCCCGATGGGCAATGCGAGAGCTGCCTCGTATCGAGCAGGCCTCGGTTGTATGTGGTTGTACCCGAGGTGACCGATTCGATGGTGGAACAGCGCGGGGCGACGCTGAATTGGCGAGTCAAGAGAGAAAAGCCGCCGGCTCCCCCGATGACCACGTTCGAGGCGAGGAAGGGAACGAGTTGGCTGACCAGCGTCTCGATCGGACTGGTCGTCATGGCGTTGAAATGGGTTGCCCACGAGGTTCCGCTGACGTGATCGATGTTGTGCCGGAATGCCGTGGCCGTGCGAATGGTCGGATCAAATTCGGGCAGTTGACTGCAGAGGCGCTCCAGCAACAGGTTGCCCGCTTCGACCTGGCAAACGAGGTCGACCGGATCGGAACATTCCGGTGTCGCCCACTCCGGCAGACCGTAGTCCGCGGCGGCTCCCCGTTCGCGATAGAGCTTTCCTCCGTTCGTGAGGTGCACTCCGTCATCCTGGCCGCTCGGCAGGCTCGGGTAGGATTGTGCCGCGAGCCGGATAAGGGCTTCGCTCACGCGCGGGGCCGGGATGCGAAGCCCTTCGCCGTCGAATGCCGCGACGGCATACTCGGTTTCGAAGCCGCCGAGGCAGCCGGGGAGTAGATTGGTTTGCATGATCAAGTCGGGTGAAGGGGTTGTGAAGCGGTGCGTGCGAACCCATCGCGGATCGGTAGCCAGTCCCGCCTTGGCGCAGGGGGTTACTGCCCCCCTTTTTGCCGGACACTCTCGAGAAACTGCGTCGAGTCGTTCGACAGTGCCTGGGCGATGATCGACTGGCCGGCGGAAGCCACGGTGGCGGCCCGTTGCCGGATCTCGTCGAGATCGGTGCCGGGTTGGTCGTCTCCGGGGGCGCTGCCTCCGCCTCCTTGGTTGGCTTCTCGGTGGCGCAGTCCGTCGTGGTCGGATGGAGGATTCGGTGTCATGGGTTCGGTGATTGGTTTTGCTTGTTGATTTTGGTGGGGTTGGGTCCGGCGTTGCGGCCGGAGTGAGAATCGTGATGCCGTTCTTCGAGGCGGGGAGGTCCGGGACGGTGCGTCCTAAGAGGTGGCGGTTGGGGCGGCACGGACTTCGTGGAAAGGGCGGCCAGATCTGCCGGATCCGAAAGCGCATCCCAGAAGGGGGGCATCTGCATGGCCGGGTCGGAGAGCGGCAGGTTGAAGACCCGGGTTCGACCAGTCGCGGGATCGATGCCTTCGAAGACGATCTCATCCCAGTTGACTCGCACGATGTCCTTGCGGGGAAGGATGCCGAGCAATTTGGCGCGAACGCCGGCCCGGGTGTCCCGCGGCGCAGCATACGGGGTTTGGGCAAGTTCAGAGTTCGCGCCCGGGAACGACGTTTCGACTTCTCCGGCCCGTTCCAGCAGAAAGAACAGGCCGTCGGGAAGTTCTCCGTAGAGATGGTCGAGCGCCTTGAGCCTTGGGCTGTCCCACCCGAGGGTGGAATCTTGGCTCATGGCCTCGACGAGCAGGTTGCGCTTCGTCCAGGCATCGAAGCGTCGCGCCAGCCACGCGGTGTCCCCCGCTTCCAGGCGGGCCGCCGTTTCCGCCCACGAATGGAGAATTGCTTCCGCGTCTGGGACCACGGAGCCGATCAACTCAGGCGCACCGGAAAAGAAGTCTCCGGCCCGTTCCGCGAGACGCGCATGGTAGGCCGCCAGCGTGATCCATTCGCCGGTGATCAGCCGCGCGCGAGCGCGGCCGTACTCCGATGAAACCCTCTTGGATCGGTCATCGTACAGGGTCTGGTCGCGACCCCAGTCATGCGCCGCCTTTGGCGGGTCCTCGAGGATGAGGTCGTAGGGCACCCGCTCGGCCTCGATCATCGACAGGACCAGTTGGAGATGTCCGACCTTGAGCCAGTCGGAGTAGCGATTGAGCGTGTGGTCGTAGGGGATGCAGTGGTAACGGGCGAACTCGGCGGAACGCTTTCCGGCAAGGGCTTCGTCCCGGGTGTTCACCAGGCCCCGATGCGCGCCGCACATCGTGTCGAGCGTGGCGACCTTGGAAAAGAAATCAGGCACCCGCTGGCTGATCTGATAGGCGATCGGCGGATGGTTCTCGGCGCCGACTTTGCCTTGGCCGAAGAGCACTCCGGCAGCGTGAACACTGGCCAAAAAGGCCTGATAATGGAGGCGTCGATCCATGACATTGGTGAAGGCGTCCCGGCTGATGAGAAAGTCGAGATGGGTGCCCCACGCCTGTCCGCGGCCGTCGCTGTTTCCCGCGAGTAGACGGATCTTCCCATCCTCCGGATCACGACGGAGGTTCGCCGCTTTCAGCGCGGCAACAGCGACGTCCAGCATGGCCCGGTGGGCATGGACGAATCCGGCCGCCGAGCGCGATTCCGGGAAGGCGAGTTCCAAGTGGGTGGAGTCGATGTAAACACAGCCGCCGTTCGCGAGGTATTTCCGGCCGTGATCCACCAAGGATTCCACGGTGGATCGGGGCTGCTTGGTTTTCGCGGTGACCGGCCACTTGAACGGCTTGAGCCCCCGGAAGGCGGGCACGCCATCGATTTCGGCGAGGATGGCGTCCGCCGCTTCGTCGGAGGGCTCCGTCTCGCCTTCGATGAAATTGGTGAGTTCATAGTCGCCGCCCAAGATCTTGGGCAGAAGCTTCGATTCGTCGATGGGGGTGGGTTTGTTGTTCATGGCTGGAGTGTGGGTCAGGCATGCACGCGATAGCGGTGGCGGTCGGGCACCTTCGGCACGATGGGCTCCACGGCGACGACGGCGATGTCCTGAGGGACGTCGTCGAGGTAGGCGTGGATGCTGTGGCGCGTGAGGCTGCTGCGCATCTTAGCGAAGGCCTCCGCGACTCCGGCCTCGACATCCTCCCGGCGAATCCCCGGCTCGCCGAGCTTCAGATCACGGGTGAAGGCCGTACGACCCGCTGCTTCCGCGATCTGCTGGATGAGTCGCCCGCTGACCAGTTCCCTCGCCCGGACGATTCGCGATTTGCCATCGGCGAAACGAACACGCGCGATTTCGGACTCTTCTCCGTTGCCAAAGAGCAGGGCGATGGCACGCTCGATCGCGTGGTTTCGGGTGGTGGCACTCTCCGACCCATTCGGCGAATACGCATAGTCCGGACCCAGATGGATGCCGAGGATCTCGCGGGCACCCTTGGCATCCGGGCGGCCGATGTGGATCTCCTCGCCGATGCGGCTGGCCAGGGCCGTGTCGAGCAGGTCTTTCCGATTGGTGGCGCAGATGATGCAGAGGTTGGGACAAGCCTCGGTGCCATCGACTTCTGCCAGGAAAGCGGCCAACGCGCGATCGCTGTGGTGCGCCGTCTCGCTGCTGCCACGATGTCGACCGATGGCCTCGATCTCGTCAATATAGGCCACCACGAGTCCATCCTCCGCCAGCCGGCGACACGACGCGAAGAAGCGGCGGATTTTTTCGTGGGTGCCGCCCACGTAGGGATCATCCCATTCGGCCGGTTTCACCGAGGCGAAGTGGCAGGGCCGTTGGAAACGCTCCTCCATCTCCGTGGCCACGACCTTGGCGAGAAGCGTCTTGCCCGTGCCGGGAGGTCCTGACAAAAGCACTACCTTGCGCCCGCTCAATCCATAACGGGCCGCCCGGGATGGATCGATCAGGGCACCGAACACGGTCATCTCCAGCTGTTCGTAGGCCGCCGCCTGGCCTCCGATATCGTTGCGGGTGGCTCGGGTGCGGCGCGCGGCGGAGAACTCGGTCGCGTCCGAGGCCTCGGGCTCGGCGATCATTTCGCAGACGATCTGCGCCTCTCGGTGAAACCGCACCCGGTTGCCCGGCTTGAGATCCTCCAGTTTGCCCGACGGGCAGGCCGTCTCGGCAATCACCTCCTCGTCGCGCTGTCTCACGATGAGCCGGCGACGCGTTGCCGGGTCGAGCCAGCGCACGAAGACTGCGGTCTCTCCCGTCGCGTCGTTGGCATCGGTGGCTTCGGCCATCATGATGGCGCTGCCTTTCGCGTTGAGGTAGACCTTCTGGCCCGGAACGAGCGCGGCGGGATCGATGCGGCTGCGATCAATTCCGAGGACGACGCGGCGGTTTCCGCTGGCCAGGACCTCCGCGCGGGTGGGGGCGCCGTGGTGATCGATGTGAAGGGGGCGCAGGAAGATCGCGGCGGACCACGGCTCCGTGGTGAGATCGGCGACGATGCCGACGAGTTCCGCGATCCTTGCCTCGGACTGTTTCAGCCCGATTGCGAGGTGCCGGATCGCGGCGACGAGCGCGTTGTCGATGGCCACCGCATGGTCGGCCTCCCGGAGGCGGTGTTCGCCGATCACCCGGGCGAGATCGTCCGGAGACGGTCCGTCCGGATCTGTGGCTAATCGGATCGCTTCGTTGGCACGCGCAAGGGATTCACGGGATGATGATGATGGGGTGGACATGGCGATGAATGGGTTAGGAGTTGGCGGGGGTGACGCGGTAGGGCACCTGTCTCACGACACCTCGGTTTGCGGCATAGGCACTCACGGTGGTCCCGGCGTCGGCCACGTTGACCAGCAACCCGAGTTGGTGGGCCTTGGGGAAGACCTCCCGATGCAGAGTGAGGTCGTCGGAGGAGAAGAACGGGGCCTGTTTCGGGCAGGTGAGCCGGTTCTCCAGTGGGCATGCCTCGGGGCACCAGGTTCTGGCCGGGTGACTGTGCCACCAGCCGATCACGATCTCGGCGGCGAGTGAATCAACCGCCGATTTGCGGAGGCGGAGCGCATGGTTGGCGGCGGACCAGGTTTCGTCGGTAAAGCGGAGGGAGGTATTGGAGGCTTCGGTGTATTGGGCGTGAATCTGGGCGGTGATCTCCACCGCCAGCCGGTGGGTGTCGGAGTCCTCATACCGGTGTAGACGCCCTAGGAGCAGGCCACCCGTCTCCACGGTATCGGCCGCTTCCGAAGCGGCTTTGATCTCTTCGATCAGGTCATGCGACACCAGGATGGGGAACGGCTCGGCCGCGTCATCGCCTGCATCGGTTTCCACCCGGACCGCGCCGGGAAAGGTCGCGTCGAGACCGGCGATCTCGTGGATCGGGGGCAGGATGGCGACTTCGGTGAAGGGGGAGGGCTGGCCCGGCGTCGGCACATCCCCGATCGGATAGGCCACGGCCCGGTAGGTGATGAGATCACCCGTCTCCACCTTCTTTTCGGCCACCATTCTCGCGGAAAGGAGGCGGGATGCCGGGCGGACGAATGCCGCGTTGGGGAAGTCCAGGGAGAATTGCTGGCCGTCGGAATCGGCGATCGCGTTCACTCCCTCGAGCCAGGGCCCTCCGGATTCGGTGGAGAAGATGGGCGTGAGCGAGTAGTCCTCTTCCCCGATCGGGGTGACGCTTATTCCGTCCCGTCGAAGCAGCTCGAATTGGACGGATTCCCGAACCGGCACCCAGTCCGGCTCGATGGGATGCTGCCCGAGGTCTTCGTTTTCGGGACCTGTTAGGATCAGGGCGAGGCGATAGGGGAACCGGGGCATGATCAGAGTGGGTGATGGTTGATTGTTCCGAAATCTGTGCGGCTACCGGAGGCGGCGGCGGACAAGCAAGCCCGCCGCCGCCCGGCACGGCATTCGGTCATCCGGCCTGAACGCTCGGCGAGAGGGTCAGCACGTCGCCGTCTTCCAGGTCCGAGATCGGCTGGCTGGAGTGAAGCCGCACTCCGCCTTCGCGGTCATCACCCCGAAGCGTGTAGGTGACTTGCCTTCCGGAGCTGTCGGTCGAAGCCTGCTGGCTGCGATTGACGAAATCGTGCAAGACGTCACCGACACTTTGGTGATGAGGTTCGGGGCTGAACTCCCAGCGACGGGAGCCGGTCACGTCCTGGATGGTGAGCCGGGGTGAACGCGGAGAAGCGGTTCCAGGTCGGTTTTCTGCGATGTTGTTCATGATGATATCGTTGTCTTTCTGGGTTCAGGTTTGCAGGGTGGTGATCCGCCCTTCGATCGGGGAGGCGAACCGGTTCAAATAGGTTTTGGCGATGTCGGAATCGGCGAGTGCTTCGAACTCTCCGAGCGATTCCTTCACGGCCAGGTGCAGGGCCGGAAGGGCGACACGCAGTCGGGCGGAGTCGGTCAGGCTGGGAAGGCTCACCCTGAGGTGAAACCGGTCGTCATCGGCGAGAGCGGGCACGATCAGACGGAAGACCCGGCCGAGCCGCAGCAGCAGAAGCGCCCGAGCATCTGCCGTGACCGATTCGCCGGAGTCTTCACCGGACGCTTCGATCGTCTGCGGGTAGTCAAAGCGGATCTCAACTCCGCTGCGTCGAAGATCTGCCTCCACCCTCGCCGGCGGTGCGCCGGGAAGATCCAGATGAATCAGGTGAACTTCGGCATCGCGTGCCGCGACACGGATTTCCCAGCCGACCTCGGACGCCCATTCCGCCCAAGGGGGAGATCCTTCGGTCGAACCCGCCCAAGCCCCCGATTCGGCACCCATTGAACCAGCCAGCACGGCCTCCGCAGCCGAGAGATAGGGCGAGGGATCCTCCTCGCCGGCGATGAGATCCAACCGCAGCACTGCCGATCCTCCGCAGCCATCCAGATGCCATTTGAGCCGCGGTGGAAACTTCGAGTTCTGCCTCAGCAGGTTCGCGGCGCTCTTGTCGCTGTGAAACCAAGGCCAATCCGACGGGGCGGACGCCGTGATCCAATCCGGACCCTCCGTGATCGCCCATCCGATAGGATGCACGGGCCGATCTCCGCGTGATGCGGTAGACGTCGGCTTCAGGGGACTCATTGGCATGCTCATGATATGACCGATGTAGGGGGGTGAGCCGGAGTCCGGGGGTGTCGGAGAGGTCGTTTGTCCAGCGGGAAGTGTGTCGAGGGCTGATGTCGGGCCCACGCGGAGGCCTCCCGGTTGAGCGCATCGTGCATCGCGTAGTTCTCCCACCGGAACACGTCGAAGAGCTGATGCAGCAGGTCCGGGATGGAGACCCCGGCATTGAGATGCCCGAGACAAACAAACGGCCCGCGCACATTCGGGTGCCAGAGATCGGGAGGATCCAGAATGGTCACCGTTCCGGGATCATACTCGCGCAGGTGATGGGGGAAGAGCTGGATACCGACGGTAATCTCGGTCACCTCACGCAGCCCGCCCGTCGGATCGCCCGCGAGGCTGGGGGTATGGAAGTTCACGAGAAACCGATCCGGCGCCACCGGGAACAGCCTGACAATGTCGCTATCGGCGGCGAAGGCCAATGCGGTATCCAGTTGGGCGTCGAGGAAGCGCTCGAAGACGGGGTCGGACTGGGAATTCATGTCAGGGACGAAGGGGTTGTGGGTTTGTCAGGATTCGAGTGCGAGGCGGAAGAGTGCCTGGGGGCGTGAGCGATCGTGGTAGAAGGTGATTTCGTCGCCGGGTCTCACTCCCGCCGTTCGCAGTGAATCGACGAGGTGTTTCCCGCCGGGATCATTCCGCCACAGCAGCGGCTGCGACTTGAATCCGACCGGCATCAAGTTCGCGGATCCGCAGTGGCTGCACTTCCCGTCGCCGAGCCGGTTCTCAAGGCACAAACATCGTTCGGCCGGGCGGCCGCAGCCTGTGCACGCGACCTCATGAATCCACCGCCCCGCGCCATGCACCGCAATCCCGACCGAGGCCCCGGGGGCGAAGCGCTCGAACAAGGTCTCGATCGGGAGATCCAGCTCCACCCGGTGCGCGAAATCCGGCAACGGATCCATGAGATGGTGGAACCGGCAGGCTGCATGACGTGGCAGCCGGGTCTCGAGCGCGCTTCCTCCGTCGAGGCGCAGCAGGGTCTCGCGGTGGACCACCGCACCCCTGTCGGAAAGGATGGATCGGAGCGCCGCCAGCATGCCCGCCGCGGCCAGTCGTCCCAACTCCGCCGACGCCGCAGTCGGGGATGCCTCGTTTTTCCCCCCGCACAGATATCGCTGCTCCAGCGCCGCGTAGTCGGTATCGGTCCAATCGCATTCGAGGCAGGGCGCGTTATGGCCTCCCTGCAGCATGGTGACCCGGGCCAGCCCGGCGTCCGGCGACACGCCGCCGTCGATCCAACGAGCCAGCCCCGTTCGATAAACGCGATCGTTCAGGGCGGCACGGGCGCGACGTGAGTCGAGTCCGGAGACGATCACGTCCGCCCCTCGGTAGACCCCGAACGGGACCGCCTCCAGCGCAGTGACGTGCGTGTCGATCCGGAGATCCGGCCGGGCGCGCCCCAGCTTCCCTGCCTGGGCCTCGACCTTGGGTTTGCCAAGGTCGCCCCGGTCGATCGCCTGCCCGGCGAGATTGGATTCCTCGTAGAGGTCCGGATCGATAAAAACCACCCTCGTCACCGGGATCGGCACCTTCGCCATTTCGGACACGAAGTGGCTGCCGATATTGCCCAGTCCGGCGACCAGCAGGGTCGAATTGTTCGGGTGTTCATTCATGGCGTCATACGGACGAATCGCTCCGTCACCAGCCGGCCTCATCGGGCGTCCAGGGGCAGACACCCAGCAGGTTGGGCTGGGAGCAGAGCGGGCACGCGACGGCACCTTCGTAAGTCCAGCAGGGAAGGTTTTCAGTCTCGTGGCTCCACGCACCACAGCCGGGACAACGCACGGCCAGTTCGCCGGGAGCGATGGCAGTGCGGCAACGCGCACACGTCCCCGGCTTGCCCTCGCCGAGGCCGGGAAAGGCCTCGATCCGGGCGGGTTCTTCGTCCGTGAAGAAGAATCGGGTCCCGTCCGGGGTGGTCAGCGCGTCGCGATTCTTGAGCACACGGATGCCGAGGGAGAGCGGAGTGCCGTTCACGCGAAGTCCGGAACCGATGGCGATCCACCGAGCCCTGCTGCCGGTGGCCATGCCTGTCGGTTTGAGTCGACGCAGTTCAGCCGGATCCAGTGGGAAAACGTCGGATGCCGGCAGAGGAACGGGCTCCCATGCGTGGGGGCTATCGGAAAGGGCAGGGTGCCAGAGGGTTGCCATGAGGCAAGCAACTCCCATTTTCGGCTGGTCTTGTGACGGACCGTTGAAAATCACAGAAGACACCCTGTCACGATGACCGCGATCTCGCCGCCCTACAGACGTGGAAAAGGAGATCCAAGTCATGGCAAAACCCGACCCCACGGAACCGTCCCTGGAAAAGGCGGCCCGCATCTTGCGAGAAATCATGTCCCTCTGGCCCACCGTTGCCGACCTCACCCGCCGCATGGCCGGCCATCCCTTGGCGGCCCATGCGCTGAATCGCCATCTGGCAAGGGTGGCTTCCCTGTCCGCGCAATTCAACGAGGCGATCACGTCCCTTCCGGTCACGGCGACGCAGACGGTCCTTGTCCGCTTCCCCGCCACCTCCCGGGGCAAGGTCAATGTCGAATTCGGTGACCTTATCCGCTATCATGTCGAGGTCTCCGTTCTGGAGGGGGAATTGCTGGCGATCCTCGGGGAGGCGCAGGCATCCCGGCCGATGGGCGGTCCTCCCCATTCACCCCTCTGGCTGCCGATCGGCCATCTTCAGAGTCGGCTTCAGGAGCGCACGGGGCGCGAGATCTCGCGGCATTACGTCCAACAACTCGTCTATCGTCTGAAAACCACCTTCGGCGAGTTCGGTCACTCCCACCTCATCGAGTCGAAGCGTGCGGGCGGTTACCGCCTCCTCGCAAGGGTGGAGGTCAACCGCTGAACCTTTGTCGACTGGGCAGGCCGCTTTCCGTATCGACAAGTTTCCAACGAAACGCTATCGAGCTTGGGCGAAGTGGATCTCATTCCCCGACGACCAGACCTGATGCCAATGATTCACTCCAGTCACGTTCTCGACCTCGTCGGTTCCATGGCCATGGCAACGCTTTCTGAATGGATGTTGCCCTGTTCAATCGCCATCGGGCTGCTGGTTGTGATTGGCTACATCTTCCTCGTGTTGCACAGGAAGGAACAGGCGGAGCGACGGAAGAGACGGGCCGAGGCAGTCGAGAGACGCGTAGGGTCGAAACTCGCTGAGCTGCTTCCCTCGTTTGACCAGACGACGCCCGGCCTCTTCAACTTGGCGGGGCAACTTGGAATCGAACATCCCGATTCCACCGAGACTCTGCTGGAGTTGGACCGGCGCCTGACCCGGGACCCAGTCGTGCTTGGTAGTTTGGCCCGACTGAACAAGATGGTGAACTCGTGTGCCGCCTTCCGGGAGCAGACCGATGCGATCCAGAAGTTCATCTATCTCGAGGTGACGCATCGATCGAATGAAGTGCAACGACCTATCGGCGCACCGGAACGTGGCCAACACCGCCTAACCGTCCGGAAACAGTTGGAGCTACTGATGCCCCTTGAAAAGGAGTTCAAGTCCGAAAGGGAGGAGTTCCGGATGCAGGTCCGCCAACTTCTGACCGACACCGTTTGCGAGATCGCTCTCCACCATTCCTGGCAGGAACCTTTCAGCTCGAAATGGTCGGCGCTGCTGCGCCACGCCCGGTTCGAAACCATCGGGCTAAAGGCGATCAGGGCCGCTCGGGCAAATGCGTTGGGCTGGTCTCCCTGATTCCTGTTGCGCTCACGGATCCGTTTCAACAAGCGCCGGTTGAGCCCGATCGCTGGCCAGACTCTCTTGGCGAGTGTTCCGAGGATTGGGGGCACCTCACGGGCTCGAAGCCATTTGATATGCGAAGTGTAAGGCCCTTACTCCGCTTAGACGAATTGTTAGGACCCAAGTCGGACCCTTACCGTCATCCCTTCTGTGACTTTCTGAATGTCCGTCGGAGTATGTGCGATATCGATGGTAGCGAATATGGGGCCTTTGCACACAAGGGCAATTTTAAACTCGTTAAGTTTGTCCTTTCTCGTGATGATAAGGCCGGCATCGCAGGCGACCGATTCTTTCTTTCCCTTCTTGAAACGCTCCAATAACTCGATTGTCGTCACGGGTCCCGTGTGAAGCCTCAAGCTGAGGTGGTCGAACCGGTAGCAGTCGCGTCGTTTGTTGTAGCGGAAGCCCTTTGGAGCTTCTGTGACTCTCAGGGAAAAGCAATTGTAGAGGAGACGCTCCTTTGGTGTTTCGCCACTGTGGCCCTCAATGACAATGAATCGGCTCTTACCTAATTGCTTGCCTAATGGAATCGAGATGGACAGAACTTGAAAAATTGTAGTGCCCACCTCTACATGGCAACTCTCGCTCATCAGCGTATGAATGTCGCATGTGGAAAGCAATGACATTACCTTTTCTGACTCCTGATCAAGGCGCTCGAAATATCTCTTCATGGGGACTAACGCTGAAACTGACCGATGCGGGCGGCCAATGGCGTATGAATTGGAAATTGAAGTGGCTCGCCCGCGTTCTGTCCAGTGATCTTCCTGGGGATGCTTTTGCTGTCTCGCATCCAATGCCTCATTGGCCATCCTCTACTTTCACGATTACATGCGGCTTGAACCCTCGCTCTTGGATGGTCTCAGGGCGCACACCATCAAACATGTCACCGTACTCGGTCCAAAGGCAGATCACCGTAACGTCGTTCTCTTTGCCAACGATTTCGCTAACCGTCATTTTTAGACCTCCCGACTTCAGTCGGACGATGTCTCCAGGTTTGAATGTGTTCATGCGTTATCTACTGCGCTGCAAATGTTTGCCCAACGTCAGGCCGTAGCCGACGGCGAAGCCGTTGCCTCTCGGCCCTTGTTCGGTGCCCTGAATTCATAAACTAAGCGCAACACCCTGGGAAGGGAATTCCTCCCGGATCCGGGGAAAAATGTGCATGGCCTACAAACACCTGAATGACGAGGAGCGAACGCTGATCGCTCAATGGAAAACCGCCGGCTGCAGCCAGCGGGAGATTGCGAGACGGCTCGGTAGAGCGGCCTCGACCATCAAGTTGCTGAAGCTCGTGCTCAGAGTAGCCTTCTGTCGCCCGGGGAGGGTGGGTAAGACGGGACCCTCGAGGGGCATCTTGCCCTTGGCCTGTTGCTTCAGGAATTTGTGGACGACGTTCGTCATCGGGATGGAGATCACCTCTGCCTTGCCCTTGTGTTGTTTCACCGGAGTCACCACCAGTTCCCGTGTCCTCAAGTGGACTTCGATCCAAGCCAAATCCGCGATGTTCGAAAGCCTCAGGCCGGTTTGGGCGGCGATGAGGATGGCGCCCTTCCGGTCCAGCTTGGCCGCGGCGACGAGTTTCTGGATCTCCGCGATGGTGAACTCGCTCCGAAGGTCACTATCTGCGGTTGGCAGGGGTTTTACGGGGAGGCCAACGTTGCGCTCGATGACACCCTGCTCAAAGGCTGCGCGAACTGCGTTCTTGAAATCTTGGACTTTGAAGTTGGTTGTGCTCGCCTTGGTGTTGCCATCGGCAAGCTTGGTCTGAACTCTCTGCATGTCTTCAGTCGTAAGAAGTGCGAGGTCTTTTTCACGGGTGGAACCGAGGGCCTCGAGAAGGTTGGTGACGGAGGTTTCGTATCGCCGGATGGTCGCGTCACTGACCCGCTTCCGGGTTTCGTCGAGCCAGTGCCGTAGCCATGCTTCAACCGAGTAAGAGGGCAATTCCTCCCCCGAACCGAGGCGGTAGAGATCCATCAGATGTTTTCGTGCCCGATCTAGGGTCAGGTGGCCGTTGCTGGCTTCCCGCCCCGCCTTGGCGACGACGGCGGCCATTGCGGGTTGGAGGTCCGCTTGGGCTTTCACGGCAGCCGCTTCGGCCTTTTCCCATTCCACAGCCACCTCGATGGC